>QGNH01001134.1_pt1 | contig 20451 bp, 24 predicted proteins | sample 1735481 | NCBI WGS metagenome assembly QGNH01 (sample SAMN09239004, study PRJNA386568) | Viral metagenome, whole genome shotgun sequencing project.
GCTCCTCCTCGACGATGACGACCTTGGAGGCGAGTAGCTGGGAGCCCATTTATTCCTCCTTCTTCGTCGGGGTGGGCGGTGCGGCGGGCGCTGCCACCGGCTTCGTTGGCGCCGCGGGCGTCGGCTTGTCCGGTGGCGCGTCGGGCGTCTGCTCGACGACACGCACGCGCCCATGGGCGATCGCCGCCTTCACCTCGGGGACATCCAGGAGCGCAGCCGGTAGGTCCGCTCGGCGTTCGCGCGCGAGCAGTGTCAACGAGTCGGGCGTCTTCCGCGCCACGCGGCGGGGAGCGCGCTCCCCAGTGCGCGGGTTCTCTTCGACGACGACCACCGCGGTGTCGCTGCACGCGCAGTCGCCATCGCCGCAATAGGCGTCGTGGGGCAGGTTGAATACCTGCATCTGTCGCACGCGGCTCTCAAGCGTCACTGGCATCGTGGTCTCCTCACGGGTCCGGGTTGCGGCCGACCGGCACGCGCGGCGCCGTCTGCTGGGATGGCTGGAGCACGACCTCGTCGATCGCCACGCCGCGCTCGACTACGTCGCCGCCGACAAGGCCGGCCAGATCTTCGAGGTCGAAGCCGCGGACGACGAACTTTCCGGAGAAGCTCCGGACGTTCGATTCGTTCGGTTGGCTCGTCACCTTCAGGTCGCCATCGGGCGTGAAGTCCATCTCGTAGCGGACGGAGCCCGCCTCCGCGTTCGCCGGGTCGCGCGGCATGTCGAGGAACTTGTTGCGGTGGAAGAAGAGCTGGGACGCCGCCATCAGGTTGAGCAGCTCGGTCGTGTGGTCGGAGACACCGACCAGCGTGAAGCCGAGGTCGACGGTGTACGGCACGCGGCGTTGCGCGAAGCGGTCAGGGCTCGTCACCTGCTCCGGGAGCTGGTTGAGCGAGAAGAAGCGGTCTTCGGAGAGCTCGGGCCCGACGAGGACCAGTGCCGGCATCCTGGCGACCTGCGCGAGGTGCAGCTCGTCGCCGGTCTCGGCGTCGAAGTCGGTCTGGACCGTCAGGACGACGTTCTCCAGCACCTGGCGTTTCAGCTCCTGAAGAAGGGTCCGGACGATTCGCGTGAGGTCGGCCTCGGGCGTGAGCGGGTGGAGGACGTACGTGAAGGCGTGCGGCGCCGTCGCCTCTTCACCAGGGAGCGGCGTGCCAGCCGTATCGAGGTTCTGGACGACGACGTCTGCGGGCCCGGCGTCGCCAGCGGGGACTATGCAGGTCAACCGGTCGCCGGCGTAGACGCGGACGTCGCGTGCTCGCCTGCCAGCGACAAGAACGCGAACGGGAGCGGTGGGTGCCAACGTCGGCCCCATCGCACCGGGCGGATCGGGCAGCCGGAAGCCGGCCCCACCGATCTCGACGAGCAAGCTCCCGCCCGTGGGGCCCGAGCTCGGCGTGACGCTGGTGATCGAAGGGACGGCCATCTTGCTCCACAAACGCAAAAAGCCCCGGCGCCACCCGCGAGGGCGACACCGGGGCTTGAGTTCTTCAACGACCCCTGGCGCGGACTATCCGCTACCTACTGCGAGTATATGGAACATCCATATAAGCGTCAAGACGCGATACGGTCGCTCAAGGGTGGCCGAACTCACCGCCCAGATTTTTGGCGACGCGTTCGAGGAACCTCCGCGAGACCTGGTCTGGGTCCGCGTACTTCTCGAACACCGGACCGAGGAACGGGCGCGCGGGCACCTTGATGATGGCGATGCCGATCGACGGCTTGTCGCTGGCCGGTGAGTCCAGCCCTGCCTTGCGGAAGGCGGCGTGGAGGAACGCGCGCGCCTTCGGCGTGAGCTTCACCGCGATCGGCGACGAGCCGAACTCGTGAACCGCGGCGACGTTGACCAGCGGCTGCCCGCCGCGACCCTTCGCGCTGCGGAGCACGCCGACGAAGACGCCGCCGCCCTCCTTCACGACGGTGATGCTATTTCGGAGGTCGCCCTGGACGAGCAGCGCCTTGGTCCCCTTGAAGCCGCGGAAGCGGCGGATGGCGATCGTCGTCGGCGCGACCGGCGCGAAGGTCTTCCCTCCGGGTGCCTGTTCGCCGATGCCCTCGACGATCTTGGTCCGAAAGAACTGCGCCTCCTGCATAAGGGCCTTGTCGACGGCCTCGCGCATCCGCTTCGGCGCCGACGCGAGCAGCTTCCCGACGCGGCTCCACGCGCCGACCTTCCGCACCTCGGACATCAGGCGCCGCCCTTCGGGCCCAGCGCTCGCTCGTTGAAGATGGCGAAGAGCAGGTTCCGCCGGAGCCCAATCCCGAAGGACTGTGGTTGCACCTCGGTGATGTAGAGCCCGGGCGGCGTGCGCACGGCCTGGACGAGCTCGCCCGTGTGGTAGTCGCGAATGGAGACCAGCCGGTCATCGACGCGGAGGAGGGCGTCGCCCGTGCCGGGGTCGACCAGGTTCATTCGCTCGAGGTCCTGGAAGTGGAACACCAGCACGAGATGCGAGCGCGGCGACATGCCCGTCATCAGCTCCTGCAGCTCGCCGAAGCTCGACACCTCGACCTGGCAGGGAAGCTGGATGAGCGGCTTCTCCCGTCGCCCATCTCTTCCGCGCCAGCCGGTATCCGGCACGATCACGGTCTCCTTGAAGTCCCGGTCGTAGCCAGACGCGAGCGGCCCCGCGCCGTCGGGATCCTCAGCCGTCGCCACGGTGTCGAGTCGAGCGAGCTCGGCGAGGAAGGGGTTGATGAGCCGCCCGCGCATCAGGCCGCCCCGGCCTGCGCGGGTCGCTGGTAGGCAACGAGGACGTTGTCGATCTCGGGGTCGCCGGTGAAGGAGCCGTGGAGGCGGAGCGCCTCGAGGTTGTAGCCCTGGTCGCGGGTCCGCTCGCTCACGAGTCGCCAGCGCTTCTGCCGTTCCTCCCGGCGCGTGAGGTCCGTCATCTTCGGGATCTCGCGCAGGACGAGGAGCTTGGTGACATGCCGGATGAGGTCGGGCGTGCGTCCCACCGCCGAGCCGTCCGGGTCGGTGAATCCGAAGAGCCCATCGATGACGACGTTCTGGACGCCGGGGAGCCAGACGAGCGAGCCGAGGCCAAGGTGCCCCGCCGGCGTCGCGTGGACGCCGAGCAAGTCGGACCAGTGGAAGAACTCGAGCCTCGAGTCCTCGCGGTCGTCCGGGTCGAGGAGCCCCTGGGTGAGGTGCCGGTTGTAGACGCGGAAGAACGAGGGGATGACCGGCAGCACGCCGAACTCGGCGAACATGCCGACGAACATCTTCACCGAGCTAACGGCGATGATGGGGTGGCCAAGGAGCTGGATGCGGCCACCGCTCCCGTCGACGGTCATCGTCATCGGGCGCGGCTCGAAGAAGCGGCCGGTGACCCGATCGATGTATTGGCTGGCGAGGAGAACGAGCCGCGCGAGGCGCGCGTCGGGGGCGTCCGCCGCACTCACGCCTTCCTCGCGGAGGTCGGAGACGAGGGCGTAGCCGGATGGCGACGAGCCGGCACCCTCCGCGAGTACGTCGAAGTCTTCGCGGGATGTCTGCTCCGGCGCGCCCGTCGTGGTCTGGAAGAACCACCGGATCTCGTGAGCTCCGATGGCCTCACCTGCGGGAGGTGTCCAGCGCGCAACGAAGCGGCCGGTAGCGAGCTTGTCGCCGGTGGGCCAGAGGTCGGTGGCGTTCACCGGGGCGCGCGCGCCTGCCGTCGCCGGGTGAACCTGCACCGGGCTCGCGCGTTTGGCGTCGTCGCTGATGTCGAAGATCTGGAACTCGAGCACCGCGACGTCGGTGAGCGCGCCGGCAACCGGCGTGAAGAGGTCGAGCACGGGGTTGCCGCCGTCGCTCGACTGTCCCCGGGCGATGACGGCCATGACTCAGCTCCCCGTGGCGGCGCTCTCCTCGGCAGCCTTGGCGTCGGCGGGGGCTCTCGCCGGAGCGGCCGCGCGTAGGAGCCGCTCCGACTGCGTCTCGAGCGCGCCCGCCTGTCCCTCGATCCGATAGGCATCGGAGGCCCACTCCTCCCCTCGAACGGAGAGGTAGCGCGCGGCTGTCTTGCTCTGCTCGCCGAGGAACATCACGACGGCGGCGAGAGCGGGTTCAATGTCGATGCCTGCCGACGGCTCTGCTGCCCGGGCGCGGGCGGCCTCCCAGCGTTGCGCGAGCGAGCCGCTCTTGAGGTCTGCCTCGACCTGCGCCATGAGCACACGCGGCAGATCGATGGCCAGCGCCCTCGAAGCCGCCGCCATTCCGACGTGCTGCGGGATCTGCTCTCCACGCAGCCGGAGGACGAGGGCCGCGTTCTCGAGCGCCAGGGCCCGGATGGGATCGATCGTGGCATCGCCCGAAGCCTTCGGCTCGGGCGTGTTGGCGGCCTCGGTCACGCGCGCCGTCCTGGTGCGACCGTGGCGCGGGAACGCCGGCCCGGGTCACGGAGGTCCGCGGTCGTGAGGTCGCCACCCTGTGCCGCGACGTCATGCGCCGTCGCCACGTTGGGCTCGGCCGCGCGGGCGCGCTCCTCCGCCTTCTTCTTCTCCGCGACCTCGACCTGCTTGGCTTCGTCCTCCGTGCAGACGTCGAAGGCCAGCGGGGTGTCCTCGTCGTTCGGGACCTGATGGACCGTCGCAAGGTACGAGGCCATCTCGTCCGAGACGCGGTACCAGCCCTTCCGCTCCTCGAACGTGGTCGAGAAGGCGGTGAACCGGTGGATGTGGTGTCCCTTCTTTGCGTCTAGCGGCTTGAGCCGAACCAGCTTCGCCATGTCGTTCTCCTCACGCCTTCGTCGTCTTGAGGACGACCGCGGCGAGCGCGTTGACCTTCGCCTTGAGCTCGTTGAGCAGCGCCTGCTCGCCAGCGCCGTAGGTGGCGGTCGCGTCCGCAGCGGCGACCACGGCCGGCTTGAACGCCGCCAGGTCGTCCGCGACGTCGCGCAGCACGTCGGCGAGCGCTGGTTGGCCAGCCGAGCCTCCCGGCGCGAGGTTCGCGCCGCCCGAGCCGAAGCGCTTCGAGATGGCCGCCATCACGCACCCACCTTGACGTTGACGGCCTTCACCACTGCCGTCTCCTCGGCGTACTTCACGTCGAAGCGGAGCGTCGCGACGATGACGAGCACACCTTCCCAGACGATCTTGTCGACCTCGACGCGGATGTTCCGCCAGATGCCGACGTTGATGTTCTTCGGGTCGGTGAGGATGATGTCCGTGGTGTTGCTGCTCGGCCCGAGGCTCTCGGGGAACATCGGCACGTGAAGGACGGGCACGCCGGAATAGGCAGCCGCCACATCCTCCTCGGTGTACTTGTCGCCGCCGATGGTGGCGCGGTCGGCGAGCGAATCCTTGTAGTCGATCTCCGAGTTGACCGAGGTGAAGAACCGCAGCTCCTTCTTGTTGCGCAGGAAGGGGTGCGGCATCGTCTTCAGCATGTCGCGGAAGACGGTCTTGTTGGTCGTCTGGTTCTGCGCGTCGACGATGTTGGAGGTCGACTGCTTGAGGATGCCGTTGAGCTTGGCGAGGAACGGATCCGGGCTCGTCGAGTCGCCCTGGATGATCACCTCGTCGACGTCGCGCGCGATGGCCTCGGCCATCAGCTGCATGATCGTCTGGCGGAGCTGGCCGCGCTCGATCGAGTCCTCGAGCACCTCGTTGTTGAGGCGGACCTCGGCCTTGAAGAGCTGGGCGTCCAGCTCGACTTTGCCGAGGTTCGGCAGCGCGCGATCGCCGACCGGCAGCGCCACCGCCTCCGAGCCCGAGCGGAGGATGCGGTTGGCGAACCGGATCTTCTCGATGAGCTGCTTGGGGCTGCGCATCGGCACGACGGTCGACTGCTTGAGGATGACCGCCTCGTTGATGAGGATGCGCAGGAACTTCTGCGCCTGGGCCGGCTGCAGCATGCCGCCGCCGGTGGTCAGGTCCGACAGGGCGAGGTCGGCCTTCTCCAGAATCGTTCGGTTGTCCATCAGCCCTGCTGCAAGTCCAGGCATCGGTTCCTCCTACTCTTCGTAGAACGAGACAGCTTTGGCGACGCTGTCTCGCGAAATGGGGCGGTTCATGTCGAGCGGCCAGGAGACATCCTGGGGCTCCGCCCGACGGCCGCCGCCGTCGACCGTGATGGCGTTGGAAATGCCGCGCGTCTTGCGGATGCGCGTCAGCTCTTCCTCTTGACGCTTCACCACGCGGGTCAGCTCGCCGATGCTCGCCACGAGGTCGCCCATGCCCGGCGCGCCGGTGCGCTTCTCGACCTTGTCCTCGGCTGCGCCCGCGGTCGGCTCGGTCGGCTTCTTCGCGTCCGTCAGTTCCTTGAGGACATCAGAGAGGAGCGCGAGGGCCTTCTGGAACCGGTCCAAACGGTCCTTCGCCATCCGGGCGCCAGCCTTCTTCACGCCGGCCTTCGATGCCGGGTTGGAGAGGCGCTCTCCGACGTCCTCGAGCAGCTCGCCGAGGGCGGCGAGCTCGCGCCCGACGTCGTCGGGGATCGTCGGCTTCGAGTCGTCGTCCGGCTCCGAAGCTTCCTTGACCCGGTTCGCGACAGCCATGAGCCGCTCGAGCGCCTGGGCGAGGACCCCGAGCACGGCATCCTTCACCGGCTTGGGGAGAATGAGCTCGTCGTCGTCCGCCTTCTCGGTGACGCCGTCCGCGACCTCCTCGTTCGCCTCGGGGCGACCGCCCACGGTGGGCTTCTTCTTCGAGCGCGCCTTCTCCATCTCGGCGGCGTCCTCGTCCTCGTCGTCGTCTTCCTCTTCTTCCTCCTCCATCTCTTCCTCTTCCTCGTCGTCGGCCAGCGCCTTGCGTGCGCCGTCGTCTTCGTCGTCCGCTCCGCGACGGGCCTTCTCGGCGTCGTCCTTGCGGCGGGCCTTCTCCGTCTCGGCTTCGCCGTCTTCCGTGGCGGCCGCGCGCCTGCGGGCCTTCTCCGTCTCTGCGTCCGCCGTTGCCTTGGGCTTCTTCTTCGCCTTCTCGACCCGCGTCTCCGCGGCGCCGCCCTGTGCCTCTGGCTTCACATCGGCTCCGAGCTTTCCGTCGTCGGCCATGTCACCGCTCCTCTTCACGACCAAAAATCGCCGCTTGTTGGCCGCGCGATCCACTAGCGAGACCTCCTCGACGACGATGTCGCGGAGGCGATGCACGCCGTCCTCGTCCTCGTCGGGTTCCCGCTTCGTTGCATTCGCCTCGTTCGCCACGGCTCCTCAAACGCGAAAAGCCCCGGCGTGACCGAGCTGGTCATCGCCGGGGCTTGAGTTCTTCAACGACCCCTGGTGCCTACCTGGCACCGTATATGGCCAAGTCTATGGAAGTTCCATATCCATGTCAAGCAACCACTCACGTAGTCAGGCCGCGCTGCGGACCGCGCTCCCGCCAATCGAAAAGCCCGACAGCTCGCCTGCCTTGATCTGTCCCCAGAGCGCGTCGTCGAGCACGCGAACCGCGAGCAGCCAGGTGCCCTTCCTCACCTGGGTGCCGTCCAGCTCGAAGGGCGCCGGTGCCACGTAGGACTCGAGGATCTTCACCTTCTCGTTCACGAGGTCGCGGTGCATGAGCCCGACGTTCTGGTACTCCTCCATGAACCGGTGCGCGGCCTCGCGGACCTCGGCGCCCGAGTAGATGTCGCTTTGGGCGTCCACCGTCTCCGGCTCAAGCACCACGCCGAGCACGTAGCGCTCCTCGCCGGTCTTGAGGAGCGGGATGCGCTTGTCGAGGACCACCGAGAGGCGCGTCGGCGACTGCGCCGCGCCCGCGGCATCTGGCTCGAGCCACTCGACGTCGTCGGCCTTCTGCAGCGCGCTCGATGCGACGAAGAGCCGACTGCGCTTCTGCCACTGGCCGGCGCTGCGTCCCTCCGGGATGCGCATCTTGAACGGGCGGCCGGCGTTCGCGAGCGCGCGCCGCGCCTGGGCCGAATCGGTGTAGGCCACGACGTACTGGCCCTTCAGTTTGCTCACCGCCTCGGCGATCTCCTCGGGCGGGATGCCGTCACCCACCGCCCACTCGCCGACGTAGGGCGGGTCGATGAAGAAGAGCGTATCCGCGCTGTCGTGGTCAGCGAGGGTCTTCTTCCAGTCTTGCGAGACGATGCGGACGCCCTGCAACCGCTCGTGGAATTTCCAGAGCTCGTCGATGTCGTAGGTCTGCCCATCGTGGATGGACGCATAGCCGCTCATGTTGGGCTTCGCGCCCCAGGTGCAGAGGCGGCCATAGGCGAGCTTCCAGAATCGCTGGGCATCGGAGCGAGGTTCGCAGGTGCGGGCCCTCTCGAAGCCGGCGCGAGAAACCTTCCACTGCAGCCGACCGAGGGCGGCCATCGCGCGGTCGTCGAGCTTCCGGAGAAAGTGGTGCGCGAACACGACCTCCGGGTCGGCGTCGGCGAGGACCTCTTCGGCGGCCGGCGCCTTGGCGTAAAAGACCGCCGCGGCGCCGCAGAAGGGCTCCACGTAGCGCTTGTGCTCCGGCAGTCGCTCGGCGAGCCGACGCGCATACTTGGCCGAGCCACCCCACTGCTGGAAGGGGATCTGCCGCGCCTTCTCGATCGCGGCCTGGGCTTCCTCGAGGAGTCGCCGCGCGCGTTCCTGGAGCTTCTCCTTGCCGTCCGCGGTCAGGCCGACCGCGGTGCTCTGCGGGATTCGCGCGATGGCGTTCCGCAGGTGAGGGACATCGACGTCGCCGTTTCGGTCCTGGAACGGGAAGTGCCGGTTGCTCCGAGGGACGGTCTTCCCATCCTCATCCTTCTTGCCACCGGGTTCGATGTAGAGGAACGCGTCGTCCGGCAGCTCGTTGATGAACGCCCGGCTCCACTGCGCCTTCGCCAGCTCCTCAAGGGCTGGCATCGCCTCAATGAGCGCGCTGGCCACGGCCGGAACCGCGGCACCAATTGCCGGGGCGAGGCGTTCCCCGATGGGCAGCAGCTCACGCGCCAGCACCGCTACGCGCTCGTCGCTCGCGCCTTCGAACCGATCGAGTTCATGCGCGAGGGCGGCGAGGGTCGGTTCGTTCGCCTCCATGGCGAGCGCCTTCGCCAGCGTGCGCGCGTGGTCGAGGTCAGCGGCCGCGTCGTCCGAGAGGTCCACGGCCGCCTCGACCTCCTCCAGCGCGTATGGGCCGAGCGCCTTCTCGGTGATGGCGTAGTTGGCGATGAGTAGCTGCGGCAGGGTCTTCGGGCCACCGACGCCGTGCATCGTTCGGATGGTCCTCGGCGTCCGGATCTTCCGGACGTGGAAGCCGCTCGTATCCAGCTCTCCGCGCGTGCCGTAGGTGACCAGGAACTTCCCTTTGATGCCGTCGAGCACCTTGCGGAACTCGGTCTCGTCGAACTCGTCCTCGCCGACCTCGACGTTGTGCCCTGGGTAGGGCGGGTCGAGGAAGAAGAAGGTGTCTTTGCCGTCGAACTCCTTCACGACGTCCGCGTAGTGGGCGGACCGCACCTTCACGTTGCGGAGGCGCGTGCGGAACTTCTCGATGCGGTCGATGGTGCGCGCCTCGACGCCCTCGGCATTCTGGTTGTAGCTCTTGCCCCGCAGCTTCCCGTAGGAGAAGTGTGACAGGTAGAGGAAGCGGTAGAGCTTCTCGACCTTGTTGCGCGGCCTCGCTTCCTGGAGCGCGTGGAAGACTCGCTCGCGCCCGGTCCAATCCTTCTTCTTGAGCGCGGTGAGCTCGTCGTCGGTCAGCGTCGCGAGCGCCCGGAAGGCGAAGGCGATCTCGGGGTCCGCGTCGGAGAGGACCTCGGTGTCAACGGCAGGCTTCTCGAAGAAGACGGCGCCGCTGCCGGCAAACGGCTCGACGTAGACCTTGTGTGCGGGGATGAGCTTCACGAGGCGCGCCGCGAGGCGCTTCTTCCCCGCGGGCGAGCCCCAGACGGTCTTCTCAACTGGCGCGGCGGTGGTCGTGATGTTCGGGAGCAGCATCTGTCGTTCCTCTCGTTCCTCGGCCTTGCGCAGCCGGTAGTTGGTCGCGACCACGGTGACGCTCTTGCGCAGCCCCTGGCCTTGGTGCGCCCCGACGCCCGAGGTGTGCCGCCACCGCTCGACGTGAAAGCCCTTGAAGAGCTTCTTGGTGTCGGAGCGCGTCCCGTAGGTGACGAGGAACCGCCCCTCCATGCCTCGGAGCACGTCGGCGAAGCGGTGCTCGTCCCAATCCTCGTGGCCAACCTCGGCCTGGTATCCGGGGTACGGCGGGTCGAGGAAGAAGAATGCGTCGTCGTCATCGAACTCGTCGACGACGTCCTCGTAATCGGCGCAGCGAACGACGACGTTCTTCAGTCTCGGTGCGAGCTTCTCCAGGCGATCGATGAATCGCGCCTCGACGCCCACGTGCTTGTCCGCCATCGTGCCGCGCCGGAGCTTGTTGAAGGAGAAGTGGGCCAGATAGGCGAAGCGATAGAAGCGGTCGACGTCGTCCTCGGGTTTCGAGTCGAGGAGCTTCTTGAAGCGCTCGGCGTCTCCGACCCAGGATTTGCGCTTGAGCCGCGCGAGCTTCTTGGGCGTGAGGCCCTTCACGAAGCGGAACGCGGACGCGATCTCCGGGTCGCGTTCGGACAGAACCTCGACCTCGGAGGGCTCCTTCGCCCAGAAGACCTGGGCGCCGCCGGCGAACGGCTCGACGTAGACGCGGTGCTGCGGAATCGCCGCGACGATGCGCTTCGCCAGGTGCCGCTTGCCGGCGGGCGATCCCCAGAGCGACTTCTCGACGTCGTCCGCCTCGCCGCGTACGAGCCGCAAGAACGCCCGTGCGCGACGAAGCGCGGCCTCCGCGGACTCAGCCGCAGGCTGCCACTTGGCGATGTCGAGTTTCGCGGTCATCCGGCCTTCGGCGAGGCGACGCCCTCGGGGTCGTAGCCCCACGCCGGCGCGGTGTCGGCCTTCTGGACGCCCTTCCGAAACCCCTCGGAGTTGAGGTCGAGCGGCCAGCCCTCGCCCTCGGCCTTCTTCGCGGGCGCGCGCTCCTTCTTGCCCGGCTTCGCGTCCAGCTCCTCCTTCATCTTCTGGAGCGCCTTCGCCACCTCGTCGAGGTTCTCGGCGAACGCCGTGTTCCCGAGCGCCTGCTCGACGGCGAGCGGGGACGTCTCCGTCGAGCTCTGGTCATCCGCCGTGGTCAGCTCCTCCTCCGGCTCGTCACCCTCCGCATTCGAGGGCGCCCAGGCCGTGAGGACCTCGACGTCGATGTCCTCGCTCTCCGTGTCCTCCGGGTTGAGCTTGGCCATCGCGGCCAGCACCTCGTCGACGTTCCGCTTGAGCGCGCCGAGGCGACGCTTGGCCACCTCCGGCTCGTCCTTGGCGGTCTTGCTGATCTGCCCCATCGCGTAGCTCACGAACTCCGCGAGCCGCATTCGCTTCTTCTTCGGGACGGCGCCTCCGTGCAGGTCCTTCACGACCCGCTCGATCGCCGTCGAGATCTTGTCCAGCATCGTCTTCGTCTCCATGGTCTTCTCCTTGTTGGTTAACTTCCGTCCTCCGGCATCCAGATGGTCCGCTTGTCAGGCTCCCAGGGGTGCCCGTCGAGGTCGCAGCGGAGGTAGTGCGGCAAGCGGTCGAGCACGCGGTGCAGGCCCCAGCCGAGATCACCGCGAAGCTGGCGGACGAGGCGCTCGCAGATTCCGAACCGTCGCCGGATCTCATCGCCCGTCATGCGAGCGCCGTCGGCCTCGAAGCTCCGCGACACGGCGCTCTCGATGGCGAGCATCACGCGTGCGACGTGGTCCTTCTCGACCAGCTCCATGAACGTTCGGGCCATGGGCTACTCCTCCACCACGATGGTCGAGCGGCAGCGACCGTGAAGCGGCGGCACGGTCACGCCCGCCGCCTCGAGCTGGTCGGGGGTGAGCTCACGCGAGTAGCTGCCCACTTCGTCGGACTCACCCACCGCGGACTCATCGACCTGGGCCACCGTCCGCCGGCGTCCGCCGCGCTCGTAGAAGAGGACCTGGTTGCCCGCGTCGTCGGCGCCGACCTGCATCCAGGGCTGCAGGTCTTGGATCGCCTCGGGGTCCCGCACCCGCTCGACCTCGTGAAAACGCTTCACAGCGCGTTCGACGCTAAAGACCCTGCCGTGCATGAACCGGCAGACCTCGCTCGTCACCTGGTCGAGGACCGCCTCGAACCGGAAGCGCTGGATGTCTGCTTCGTCGAACGCCGCGAGCTGCGTGTACGTGCGCCCCCGGTTGGCGAAGCTCATCGCGACCGTCTCCCAGTAGGCCTGGTCCCGGCTCGCCGCCGCGGTGGTCAGGTCCGAGGACAGCTCCTCCACGAGGTCATCGCGCCCGAGCCCGCGCTCGAGGCCCGAGGCGACGATGTCGCGGGCGCGCTGGCTGAAGTCCTCGCGGCGGCGCCCGTACTCGTCCCGGATGAAGTTGCCCTGGCTCTCGCGCACGAAGGTCGCGATCCGGTCGTCTGTTCGCGTGGTGTCGGCACCGATGTGTAGGCCGAACTGGCGCACAGCCGAGCGGCGGGAACGTTCAACGACGTTCTTCACCTCGACCTCGAAGACTTGGTCGACGCGCGGAAGCACCTGGGCCTCGACGCCTTTCAGGGCCTGTCGCGCGGCGCGGATGACCTGCGTGCGAGCCGAGGGCGCGAGGTTCTGCCAGTCGACGTCGAGCCGCTCGAGCGCACGCCGGAGGGCGTCCGCCTCGGCGTCGCGCGAGACTCCGCGCAGCGCGCGGCCGATGCGCTGCACGATGACGAGGAAGTCCCGCTTGTCGAGCGGGTCGAGCACCTTGGCGACGTCCTGCCGGTAGACCTCACGGAGGAGGTCGTCGGCTGCTTCGGCGCCCGCGCCATAGAGGCTCTCCGCGATCATGTGTCCTCCGTCGCGGCTCTCGGGAGCCCATCGAGGTGGGGCAGCGTCGAGATCGGGGGACAGAGGAACCGCCGCCAGGCGACGACGCCGCGCTCGACGTAGGCTTCGAGCGCCTCGCGCCCGTGATGGGCGGCGTTCGGATCTCGGAGGAGCCGCTCGGCGACCCGCGCGACGTCGCGCGGCTCGTCCGCGCGCGCCTGCCACCACCTTGGCACCCAGTCGATGGCATCGCTCGCCACCACAGGAACGCCCTCCGCGATGGCATCCGCGGTGACGACGTTGAACGTCTCCGTGTAGCTCACCTGGAAGACGAGATCGATGGTGCGGAGCAGGCGGCGGAACGCCGGCCACGAGAGCCACCCGGTGTGGACGACGCGAAGATTCGGGATGTCCTCGGTCATCTCGTCGAGCGCCCGGACGTTGCCGCCCTCGTTTCGCCCGGTCGACAGGTGAAGCTCGATCGGGACGCGGAGCCGGGCGGCCAGCTCGACCGCGGCAGCCGCTCCGCTGAGGAAGTTCTTCAGGGGTCGGTTGGCGCCGAAGAGCCCGAGGCGCAGCGCGCCGCCCTGCCACCGTCGCTCGTGGTGCGGGAACGTCTCGGCGGTGCAATACAGGTTCGGGAGCCAGACGGCGTTGACGCCCCATGCCTCGGTCGCCCAGTCGGTAAACTTTTTCGAGTTGCCGCCGACGAGCACGTTGTGCGTTGCGAGCTGCAGGTCGACGGTTTCCCGGAGGAGCCGAATGGCGTGCGGATCAGCAGCGAGAAAGCCCACGTTCGAGTGGCTCACCACCACGAAGACCACCTCGGCGAACTCGGCGGCCATGGCCGCCAGCTCGTTGGTCGCGATCCACGGCGCTGCAAGGACGACGTGCGTCGGGCGCGCCTCGCCGTGCTCGTCGGCGCGCGCGTGCGTGTCGCGCAGCCGCGCGACCAGCTTCTTCGCGCTCTGCGTGGGCCACACTTCGGCCCAGATGCCATGCCGGCGGAGCGTCTTTGCCGTGTACGCCGCGCTGATGCCGAGCCCGACGTGGGACACCCCGACGCCGGAGCAGTCGCGATAGACGAGCGCAACCCGGGCCGTGGCGATGCACGGTTGCAGGTGATGGGGACGATGTCTCATGGCGCAACCTCCGGCTCGAACCAGCTCGCCAGCTCCGCCGCCGGCACCTTCACCACCTCGCGTTCGAGGTCCGCTCGCTTGCCGCCGTCGAAGTCGCGCTTGGCCCCGCGGGCCTCGGCCTCGCGGAGAGCGTCGCGCAGCGCGATGAGCCGGGCGGCCTCCTTCGCGAGGTCGAAGGGCTGCCCACGACGTCGGCGCCCGGTGGGGAGCCCCTGGGCCGGAGCGAGCATCCCCCCCGACGCCGCGAGGTCACCGGTGGCGAGGTCGTCCTTCTGAAGCTCGGGCCCGGCGAGCGCGCTCTCCGGCTCCGGCGTCGCCGGGATGCCGGCGAGCGTCAGCGCGACGGGCTGCTTCACCCAGGCCGCGGAGATCTTCTTGAAGTCGCGGTTGAAGACGTCGCTCGCGAGCTGGCGCCCCTCCTCGGGCGTGAGGATGTTCGCGTTGACCAGGCCGCGGACGATCTCCGCCATGGCCGCCGGGTCGCGCGTCACCGGCGAGTTCGAGCGGAACCGCCAGAACCGGATGCCCATGTCCGCGAGCAGCTTCCGGTTGACGATGAAGTCGAACTCCTCGCGCTCGGGCTGGAACACCTGCATCTCGGCGAACATCAGCGCCGAGTCGCCGGTCGAGCGGTTGAAGTCGCGGATGTCCCCGCGCAGGAGCCGCGGCAGCCGGAACGACTGCCCGACCTTGTCCATGTTGCGCTCGTCGTAGTTCTGAAAGAGCGCGTCCGACTGCTGGGCGTTGGTGAGCGGCTTGAGCTCGATCTTCATCCGCCCGGTGTGCTCGAGCCCGGCGCCGGAGCCGGCCGGCTCCGCTTCGAGGATGAGGATCTTGTGGAAGTTCCGCTTCCCGCGAATGTGGGTCTCGATGAAGCTCTCGATGCGCGGGATGGATTGGGCTGAGAGGCGTCCGCCGGAGACGAGCAGCGCCAGCGGCGGCACGCTCTTGTTCTCGAAGTAGAGAAAGTTCACCTCCTCGGCCTGGCGCGAGCCGAGCACCGAGAGGAGGTTTCCGATCCACCGCGGCGTCCCGTAGGCCGAACGCGGGTTGTGGAGCTTGAAGTGGAGGATTTCGGTCGCGGGACCGTCTCCCGCGTCCTTCGCGAGCAGCTCCTCGACCGACGGATAGAAGGCGCCGTGCTTGCGGGAGAGCACCCGCGAATCGCCGAACTCTTTGAAGAAGACGATCTGGTTCTCGAAGACCTGGACGTAGCGCCGGAAGCGCCGACGGACCTTCATCACGTCGAACGACAGCTCGGAGACTTTGACCTTCGTGTCCACCTCGACGAGCTCCGGGTCGAGTGGCAGGAGCCGCATCGTGAAGCCCGGGATGTAGACGAGTTGGACGATCTCGTCCGCGCCGTTGCGGAGGACCTCCCAGTATCCGTTGCCTATCACCTCGATGTCCTGGCGCGTGCGGCGCCGGAGCGTCACGAACGAGAGGTCCACGCAGGAGAAGTCGAAGAAGGTCTCGAGCCGCGAGCGCTCGATGCGCATGTGCTCGGTCACTTCCTTCTTCTTTGCGGCGACCTCCTCCGGCGTTGGCACCAGCGCCAGGGCGCGGACCTTCGGATCGTCTCGATAGCGCGGGTCCTCCTGCATCCGGACGCGCTCGACGTAGAGGGCGTTGGCGATGCGCTGGTCGGCGTCGCTGGCGTCGAGGTCGATGACGGGCTCGAAGCGGTGGCCGAAGGCGTCGATGTTGGTGACGTAGGAGTCGACGTTCTGGCGGAGCGAGCTCGAGTTCTCGAAGAGGAGCGCCAGGGTCTCCGGGTCGTAGGGCGGCGTGACCGCGCCCATGCCGGCGAAGACCTGCTCGCGCTGGTCGACGTCGGTCCAAGGCATCGCGTTCGAGTCAGCGACGCGGTCGCGCCCGACGACGTGAGCCTTGACGAGCGCGACCCGGTCGGTGAGCTCACGCACGGCGCCCGCGATGTCGACACTCGGCTCGACGCTGTCGGTCTTCTCGTCCATCGCTACTCCGCTCGGAAGTCGAAGCCGGCAGCCACCGCTTTGGGCGTGCCGGAGGTGAGCGCGGTGACGCGCACGCGCAGGAACTCCACGGTGACGGGCACCGGGATGAACCCCGGCGCCGTCACGGGCGCACCGATGGGCTCGTAGTCGCTGCCGTCAATGCTCCCTTCGAGCTGGAGCGAGCCCACGAACGGCCCCGCCACCTGGACGGTCTTGTCGCGGAAGCGAAAGACGTTCGATGCCTGACCGACCCCGGTGGCGGTGGGGACGTCGAGGGGGATTTTCTCGGGGCGGGCCATCAGCGACCTCCTCCGGCGCGCCGGGGGTTGGGCGCCGCAGCGGGCGCCGGCGCCGGCGGCATCACCACCACCACCAGCCCTCCATCTGCGAGGAACGAGATGGAGCGAACAGTTCGCCCGTCGGTGGCGAGGCGCGCGACCACGGCCCGCCGCGCGTCCTCGTTCGTCTCGCCGCTGACCGCGAAGCGATCCACCGCGCGAGGCCGCTCGTCGGGCTTGGCGTCGCGCGCGATTTCGAAGACCTGCACCTGGTGGTTCATCCGTTCTCCAAAAGGCAAAGAGCCCCGGCGGCGAGGCGTTGGGCCTCCACCACCGGGGCTCGAGTTCTTCGACGACCCCTTCTTCGACCTGTTCTCTCTGCCCTACAGCTCGTCGAGCTTCTTCGTCTGTTCGATCTTCACGTCGCACACCCGCCCGTTCTGAAAGCTCACCACCACCTTGCCGAAGAAGCCGCCGCTCGCACACTTCTCCAGGAACCGAAGCAGCCGCTCGATGGGGCTCCGCACCTCGTCGTCTCTCAACTTCGACACGTTCATCCGATCACCCTCACGTTGATCTCCGGCATCGCGCCCGGCATGGGTCCGCGTTCTTTCCGGCAAGCGAGCGCGACCGCCCAGAAGCGGTCGGCGTGCCCGCGCCCCACCTCGTCGCGCTCCACCTCGAACGAGGGCTTCCCACTCGGGGTGAGGCGCTTCTTGACGCTGTGGATCTGCGCCACGAGCTCGCGCTCCTTGGGCAGCACCACGTCCTTGCGCTGGAGGAGAATCTTGAAGTCGTTCACCCAGACTTCCTTCGACTCGTTGGTGAACGTCTCGGGCACGACCTGGGCGAAGTCGCGGCGCAGGTTCTCGGCGAGGTGCATGCCGAGGCCGTTCTGGTCGATGGACAGCCGCGCGATGGGGAGGATGGAGAGCATGCGCCGGAGGTCCGCCTCCTGCTCGGCGAAGGGGACGCGGTCGTAGCTGCGAAGGAGGCGACACTCCTGCTTGCCGCCCACCTGCTCGAAGATGGCCAGCTCGGAGAGGTCCCGCTTGCGGCCGACGTCGAAGCCCGCGACCAGCCGACCCTCGAGCTCGGCCAGGCCGGGGAAGTCGTCCGCGAGGACGAGGTCGTCGCTCGTGCTGGGCAGGATGAGCTCGTACGGGAAGAACGAGTAGCTCTCGTCGCAGTAGGCGAGCTCGAACTCCTGCTGGAAGTCCTCGAGGAGCAGCGAGTCGAGCTGATCCTGGATGTCCTTCGTGCCGAACGTCCGAACACGCTGCTCGGTGGTCATGAGCGGCGCCTCCTTCGAGGCTCGCGCCACGTCGGTGGAGAAGAAGCGGCACAGCCACCAAGGCACCTGCTGCCGCCAATAGGTGCCGTACCGTCGCAGCTCCTGCCGGGCGATCTCCCAGAACACGCCGCGCCTGCCGAGCGGCGACGAGCAGCCGGTGAGCTGCCCGCGCGAGCGCAGGATGAGCGCCGTCGACCCTTTGTAGACCTCGCGGTCGTTCGCGTAGTGCGCCAGCTCGTCGAGATAGAGGTCGCCCTTCTTGCCGCGCGGTGCCTTCGACGGATTCGAGATGATGCGCGAGACGCGCTTCGAGGCGCCGTTCGACAGGAAGCTGAGCTCGGTCTTCGAGTCGGTGACGAGCTTCTTGCGGAAGGCGAGCGGCAGCTCCTCGGCGATCTGCCGCGCGTAGTTCACCTTCTCCTTCGCGTCCTCGAGGTTGTAGCTGACCATGACCGAGGTGTGCGCCTCGCGCAGGTGGCAGCGCGCGATCGCCTCGCACGCGAACAAGAACGAGAAGCCCACCTGGCGCCCCTTCTCGATCCAGCGGTACTTCCGCGTCGAGCGGAGGAACGCGACCTGGTAGGGCTCGAAGACAATCGGCTCCTCGTTGTAGTGGCCGATGCCGGTGAGGAACCCGAGCTCCGTGCCGAGCCAATCGAGGAGATCCTGCTCGGTGCGCTTGACCACCACGAGCGGCGTCTTGACCTTGCCTTCCTCGGCGGGCCGAGCCTGAGTGTCATCAGGAGGTTCCATATGCCCGCCTACGCCGCTGCCATCGCCCGCCCGCCCCGCACCCTCACCGAGCTCGAGCTCGCTCGGTTGCTCAAGGTGACCGGGGAGCACCGGGAGGGATTCCGCGACCACGTCATCTTCGCCCTCGCTCTTGGCACCGGCCTGCGCGAGCACGAGATCACCGCGCTCGACGTGGGCGACGTCCTTCACGACGACGGCCGCATCCGCCGACGAATCGCCCTGCGCACCTTCAAGCGCTCGAGCAACGAGCCCGCGACGCAGGAGGTCTTCTTGCCCGACGCCGTCTGGTACAAGCTCGCCAAGTTCATCGGATGGAAGAAGACCAGCGGCGAAGGCCTGGGTGCCGACAGCCCGCTTTTTATCTCCCGCAGAGGAACGCGGATCGCCACCCGGACCCTGCGCTACCTCTTCCGCCTCTGGCAGGGGCGCGCCGGCTTCGACCGAGCGTTCAACTTCCACGCGCTCCGCCACACCGCCCTCACCAACGCCTACCGCGCCACGCGCGACATCCGCCTGGTCCAGCGGATGGCCCGCCACAAGAGCGTCGACACCACGACCATCTACGCTGCTCCCAGCGACGAGGATATCCTCCGCGCGGTGCGCGACCTGCCCTGCTGAGGACAGCGCCTCGGGTCGTCCATTTCCGTCGCCGGTGGTTTCCCAATTCTGACCTTCGGGGTTCCCGACACTTGCGCGCGTGTCCATATGGCCAGAGCTGGCCTGGTGCGAGACGCCAGTGGGAACGCCGGCCGCGCGCGTGAAAAACGGGCGATCGACCCGCCCCCCCTCGGCCACGCCGTTGGCCTCGTGGCGCGCGACGTTGGCCGGCGTGGCGCCCGGGGCGGGCGTGGCGGCGCTGGTGGCGGACGGCGGAGCGATCGCGCCCGTGGGCGCGCACGGCGCCCCAGGTTGCGCGGCCGCTGGCGGTGCCCCGGCGTTCGCCGCGCTCGGTGGTGCGGCGCCGTCGCTGTCCGGGTGAGGAAAGCGGCAGTCCGGGTTCGCCACAGACGCGTCATCCGAGCGCGCAAGCGCGCGAGACTCCGTCGCCGCAGCCGCCCGGACTGCCGCTTTCATCAGAACCCGGCAGTCGCCGGCCGCCTCAGTGAAGCCCATCGTCTCTACTCTCCTCGGCGGTGTTGGCCTCGGTGCCCGCGAGCTCGGGCGTTAGCGCGTCCTCCTGGACCCGCAGCTTCCGGTGGCGCTCCTGGATGGCGTCGAGCGTGAGCCCGCCCTGGATCTCCTGGCGCGAGTCCGCGTTCCCGAGCATCAGCTCCTTCAGGCGCACGAGCCGATCGAGGTCAGCCGGGCTGTCGAAGCGCACCTTGCCGTCGGTCACCGCGCCCTTGAAGCCGCGGATATAGTCGTCCACAACCTCGACCACGTCCTCGGTGCCGAGAGCGCGCGCCTCAGCACGTCGCGCGTTCACAATCCGGTCGTATCTGGTCTGCTCGCGGACCTCCGATTCCTTTCGACGTTCCATGCACTTGTGCTTGGAGGCGTACTGCCAGATTCGGTTCTTGGAGACGCCGTAGCGCTTGCCCAGCTCATCCAGCGACGGGAAGCGGATGGTCTCGTGCCCGGTGGCGTCGTCCTTCGCCTTCTCGCCATGCACAAGCAGGCGATCTACCTCGTCCCAGGGGATGACAGGCGCGTCGGCGCGGCGAGGGCGACCTCGCGGGCGCTTCGACGGCTGCGCTGGCGTCACCGGCTCCATCAACATCAGAGTATATGGAAGTTCCATATCACGTCAATGAGAGCTACGACGCCGCGTTGCCGCGAGAAGCGCGAGGTAGCCGACGAGGTCGAGCAGCGTGTCCTCCCCGTCGGCCGGGCCGTTCCCGCGGGCGAGCCGGCTGAGCTTGTCGTCGATGCGAACCCGGAGCTGCTCGTCCGGAGCCGCACGTGAGAACACCCGCATCGGGTTGGCGGCACTGTCACCGTAGCGCGCGTTCTTCGCGGTGAGCGTGGCGGCCACCTTCGCGAGGAAGGCGTGGGCGCGCTTCACGGTCGGGCTTGGCCGGCCTGCCGGCGCACAGACATGGCAGCCCTTACGCATCGGCGTCTCCACCGTCCTCGGCGGGCTCGAAGGCGAGACAGCGGGAGATGGTGACGAGGAAGTTCGGGTCGAGCGCCGCCGCCATCTTGCAGACGTGGTGGTGCGCGCACCGTAGGCACAGGTGTTCCTCGCGGTGCTGGGCCTTGAGTTCGCCCATCGGAACCTCGTCCACCGGTCGCGTCGTCAGGTCGTTCATAGCGCTCCTCTTGTGGCTCGCAGCATCGGCAGACGGCATGCGTGGGTGAT
>QGNH01000739.1_pt2 | contig 20448 bp, 29 predicted proteins | sample 1735481 | NCBI WGS metagenome assembly QGNH01 (sample SAMN09239004, study PRJNA386568) | Viral metagenome, whole genome shotgun sequencing project.
GTGCGGATTTTGACGCGGTCGCCCTTGTTCTTGATTTCCCCCTCGTAGTCGGTGTTGGAAATCGCGGCAAGGACCGTCGCGGCATAGAACTTTTCAACCAGCTTCCCCGACCAAATCTCGGGAATAAAGCCTGTTGCTTGCAGTTCGTTGCCACCGGCACCGTCAGAAGTCACGCCATAGCTGTTGCCAGCGGCGGCGGTATTGCCTGACGGGTAGATAAGACCGGACGTGGAGCCCGGGAAGCCAGTCGTTGGAGCAGCCATTGTGGCCCCCTATGTAGGGGCCAGTGCTGGTTCGCAGCTAGTGACCCCTGGTTAACCTGTGATGCGACCCTCGTTCTGGGCAGAAAAGATTTCTCTTTCCTGCCGGTCCTTTTCGACCTCACGACCGGCGAACCCGCCAGCGCGAACTGTCGCATAGAACCTTGCAATTTGGGCGCGTGTGAAACTTGGCTTGTCTGCGGGCACCGCGGTATCACCGCCAGCCGGCTTGGCCTTGCCAGGAGCTGCTAATACTGCCAGGGAGGCCGCCGCTCTACGAGGAACCGGTTGTGCCGGCTGCTCTGCGGTCGGGGCTGGTGTACTGTTGCCCGTAGCTTCTTCATCAGCGATGAAGTCTCTGAAGAGTTGGACCACCAGAGGGGCATTTGCCGCTTGGTAGGCGTCGCTCAACATCTGATGTCTTATACGACCCGAGTAAACATTTGGTAAACGGAGCCACTGTTTGAACCGGTCATCCAGGTTTATATCGCGCCATTCGGGGATTTGCACGTCCAAAGTGTGCTGAAGCCCAACTTGCGCTTCCCGCGTAAGTCGTTGTTCTAACGACTTAATTTGCCTTTGGTTGGACTCCAGTTCAGGCGCGACGGCCTCTTGAGCAGCCCGGCGGGTAAAATCAATTAATTCTTGCCCATAGGTCTGTTCGTCCTCTGGAGTGAGCAATTTTTTTCCGCGGGCGGCTGCCGGAGGGGTAGCCCCGCGCTGTTGCAGGAGCTGCTGGGAACGCATCAATTCGTCGCCCATTTGCGACATTTGTTCCTGCATAGACCCGACACTTTGCTGGACGGCATCATAGCGGCCCTTCATGGACAGATAGCGATGCTCCCAGTTAATCTCCCCTGCCGGCGCAGCCTGGGGTTCCGCGGGCGGTGCTTGGGGTTCCGCGGGCGGTGCCGCGGCGCGCGGCGCGCGAGGCTTTGGCTTGGGAGCGGGTTCCGCCACCGGCTCAGCGACGGGTTCCGCCACCGGCTCAGCGACGGGCTCAGCCGCAGCAACAGGCTTCTTATAATAGCTATTCGCCTTTTCGGCGGCTATACGGACTGAGTCGGGGATTTTTACGTCTGGGTCGATGGGGGCCTGCGGGCTCGCAGGCATATCGCGGATCGTTTCGGTGGTAGCCATGGTATCCTCCTGTAGCGCATACGGCGTTATTGCGGTATGGGCTCGGCCTTCTTACCCTCTTGATCGCACGTTACAAATAGCTGTAGTAAGGCACGACATTGCTGGGCACGACCTTTCATGGTCATGATAGTCGCGGCGTCCGCTTCGGAGACCGCGATAAGACTTTCCTCTGTATATATTGAGAAATAGTTAACGAATTGGTCGAAGGCCTCCGGATTGGCATTGCGGAGGCGAAGAACCGTTTTACGGAAGTCTTTCGCGTTGGTCGGCATCAATCCTCGCCGTCATCCATCCCGCCACCGCCGCCACCGGGCAGGCCGGCGGTTGGTCCACCCATGGGGGTGGCCTGCGAATAATCGTTCATATTGCTCGACAACCCACCGGAAGCAGTGTTTGGTAGGTGGGTCTCTGAAGCCCCTTTACCAACGTGCTTTACGATCTTGCCACCTTTCCCGATAGCCGTAAGGTGCTTTTTGAATACCGTCATATTACGCTTCCCCTAGATCAGCTGGGTTTGGAATGCCTGGGTTTTTGCCATAGTCACGCTGGGACGGCGCAGACGGCTTAATCCGCGGCGCGGCATAGACGGCAGCGGCGGTAGGCACAGCCGCAGGGACGCCAGCCTGGAGCCGCAACTCGCGGCGCGTGGTGGCGTCAACGGGGGGCGGCGGCGGTAAACCAGCCATTAGAGCCTCCCTTACGGGCTAGTCTTGCCGGCTTCAGCAGGGGCTGACGGACGGTATCCGAACATCTTGCCCTTGCCACCCTCGGCAAACTTCGCACCGGGCGCGCTACCTTCAGGCTTCGCCGTTTGGCCAGCCTTTTCAGGGTTCGCAGCCTGCGGGCCAAACATATGGCCGTCGCCGCCTTCAGCGAACTCTACATTGTGTGAAGCTTCTTTCTTAACCTTTGGACCAGCCATGGTAAAACTCCCATCGAGGAAACATCTGAGAAGGGGATTTAACCAGCTATGCCTTAAGAAAGGACTAACGGCGGGCGATGATGATAATTGGCCAGTGGGCACACTTCAAAGTGGCAGACCGATACTCGGGTGGGAGCGCGACCATAATCTCTTCTGGCGGGCAATTGGCCACATCCTCGATGATGTAGACACCTGTTGGCGACAAATATGGCAATAAGGTTAATGCAGAACTCAGCTGGGGTTCCGGCAAGTGAACCGCGTCGTCAATGATTACATCAAACGGGCCACGGTTCAGAGCAACCGCGGTCAAGGTCATTGGATCGAACACGTCTGCCTGAAATGACCTTATCCGGCCCGCGTTGATCAGGAGAGCCGGGTCGTTATCGACGCCCGTAATTTCCGCTTCAGGAAAAAACTCTTCCCACATATATAGGCTCGCGCCCAATTTTGATGGGCCTCCACTCTTGCCCGGGCCTCCGATCCCTAGCTCCAAGACCTTTTTGACCTTGAAGCGCGGCAACGAAAACATCGCATAGTAGAAGGGGGTGTACCCCTCTTCACACTTGTTCGTACCATATTTGAGAGCGAGTTCACAAAGTGGGGTCATTATTTACCCTTCTTTGCCATATTAGCCATAATCTCGTTGTTCAGGGTTATACGCGCATGTTCTATAAAGCCGCCTTCGTTCCACGCCGCTAAGGCCTTAAGCGGCTCGATAAGTTTCCCAAAAGCTAGCGCAAAGACAACATCGGGCAGATAAGCAGCATGAAACGCAACTAAATGGTACTTAAGCATCGCTTGAATGTTGGTCAGGGCATCAAAGATCAGGTTTGAGTCGTGGAAGGCAAAAATGGCATCCTCTTGCAATAGTTCATTCAAATTCAAGAAATCCTGGAACACCGCCCGATTTGTATGCTCCGCATCAAGGAAGACTAAGTTCGGGCGCACAGTATAATTTTGTTCATACGATAACGTAGCCGAAGGAAGAAACTTCTTTGCAAACGCCGCGCTGTCCATGTCATAAGTACGCAACTTCTGCATATTAGAGTCAGGTACCTCTCGCTTCAGGTTCTCAATCATTTGGGCGGTAGTAGCATGATCATAGTCATAGGTTATTCCGCGCTCGTCCGGCGTCAGGGGCGGACGCAGATCAACCGAATGAACTTCGATGCAACGGGGGTCCAGCAGGTATGGGACCATACTTCCGCCTAGAAGCGACCCGACCTCTAGGTAAACACAAGGAGCCGTTTTCTGTACAATATCCTGAAGGGCAAGCATAGTGTAGTGGTCGTTTTGGTATAGCATTACTTATACTCCCAACAGACGAGAAGAGGAAGCTGTTGTGCTTTGAGGCCAGACGAGGCTAGCCAAATTGAAAATATGCGTTCCGAAAGAAATGCCATGCGGCGCGGCAGGTAGATATCGGGCCGCGGCCCCGGATCGGGGCACGGGTAAAACATGGACCTTTCCAAATAAGCACGTACCATATTCCATAAAGTCATCCACTTATTGAACACGTCTACGGTCGTCACTATATTGCAGTATCCCACCACATACTTGATACTGAAATCAAAATCCCCAAACCGCAGCATAGTTTTCTTCATGTGTTCCCAATCGGTCGCGGAGGCCGACAGCTTGAAGTCCTCTTCGATGTTCGTGTTGTAGGACACGTCAAAGGGCGGCGCGGTGAGAATATCAGCATCGCGCAGGTCAAACTCAATATTCGGGGCGGCATAGTGCTTCTGCCACTCCTGATAGGCCTTGAACTCGGCCATAGTCATATCGACCCAGTCCCCCTTCACCGTCGCACCGGGCCGGAAATCCAGGTGCTTGCGATACCCCTGAAAGCCCACAATACTGTTAGCATCAGCAGCGAGAACGAGTCCCTGCCACACAGCATATTGGGCGCACATATCGGCATATGTTAGATTAGGGGAAAAACAGTCCCGGTCCACGATAAGCGACCGCACAATGCCGCCGTCTTTCGTACGGGCGGGATAACGGTGATCGACTGTGTAGAGCTGAATGTTGGTCATTCTTCGAGCCATTCTGGGTGGTCACGGTTCCACTGTAGGGTACTCGCTAGAGCAGTCGTGAACGACACCGGCGGCTTCCATCCCAGCTTCGCCAGCTTCGTGCCGGCAAGGCCGTAATGCCGGTCGTGGCCAGGCCTAGCCGAGTGGAAGTCTTGCAGTTCGTAACGTAGTTCCTTGCCCAGCATATCCGCGATCAGTTGGGCGAACTGAAGGTTGTCAAGGCGAGTGTCGCCAACGATATTAAATCGGTCGGGGCGGTCTACTTCACCGTCTTTGTGTTTGTACGGTGTGACCTTCCGAAGTAGAAACAACAGGGCGTCAGCAAAGTTTCGGGAGTGGATATAGTATCGACTTCCAACTGTTTGCGCGTTTCCATGTATGGTCACCGTTTCGCCCCGAAGGACCTTCCGCTGCACGATGGCAGCAAACTTACTGGACTGCTGCATTTCACCAAATGCATTCATGGTATTTGTGATGATTAGGGGGACGTTGTAGGACCTCCAATAACTGATGGAAATGGCCTCTTGAGCGGCCTTAGAGGCAGCATAAGGGTTGGAGGGCAGGATGGTAGACCACTCAAGATGTTCTGCATGACCACCAGATGGGCCATAAACTTCATCAGTTGAGATTTGAATGAAGGTCGTGGGTCGATAGACACGGGCATACTCCAACACATTAATCGCAAGCTGTACGTTATTCAGTATGAAAGGCCCAGGATCAGCAATAGAGGCACCAACATCACTAAGAGAAGCCATGTTAATAAGATAATCAATTGAACCAAACTTAGCAGCAAGGATATCGGAAATTGGAGCCACCAGATCATGCGTAAAAACATAGGTCCGTTCCTTCCATTGGGGATGCTCGCGGAAGATTTCGGTGATCCGATCAGTCAGACCCTTATGCCGAAACGAGTCCACCCCGACAACTTCCCAGTCGGTGTTCTTCATAACGTGCGCGAGAGTGTGACACCCAATAGAGCCGCCGATCCCGGTGAGTAGAAGACGCTTCATTTGTTGTACTCTGTTAGCATTGAGCTATCGTGACCCGCGAAGTACCAGCGAATGGGCAGCTTGTCAAGTGCTTCAATTCGGGCCAGGTTGTTCACGTCCCAGAGGACCTGGTTCTTCTCGCGTACCTGGCGCATTACTTCAAATTTTATGGCATTGTCAAGCGCATACACCTGGTCCGTGGGGCACACCAACAACGAGCCTAGAAACCGCCAACAGGGTTCCGTGTCAGTCAGGTGGCCCTTTTCCCATAGCCCAGGGATATCAATCGTATCATTGGTGTTGTCCGCAGCCTTCAAGAAGTCAGCCACCAGGTCCTCTGTAAATCCAGCCTGATGATAGATACCATAATCCATCCACACGTACTTATCGGCAGAGCGGTCATTCTCTAAGGCATTGACCATCCAGTCTGTCTTCTGGGCCAGTACCGTAAAGTAGTCCAGCGTGTCCTTTTTGGGATTGCAGCCGGGGCCAACTGGCACAGTAGGCGTGCGACCAGTGATCTTAAGATATCGGCTAACCCAGCACATATCCAAAGGCCACTCAGCAAAGACAGACTTCTCAACTGGCGCAGACAGCAGCCGTTTACTATAGGCCGCGAAATCGGTTGGTGACCGATAGAAGTCAGCGCTTGGCAGATGAACGTGTCCCGTTACAAGGCGAACTGTCATGGCACTTTCCTTAGCAGTAGGTTTCCAAACGTGTAGTTGAGGCCCGCCCAACTGACAACACTATCAGTCGCCTTTGGGTCCCATGCCTTTCCTACTATCTCTAGCCCAACACTTTCAGCAAAGTCAAGGAGGGCAGCGACCTCGATAGCCGAGAAAATATTGATGGGAGCCCCGTGCGTTATCCGACCAGTAGTCTGTAGCTTTGTGGGCCAATAGTCAAACGACACAAAGAGGCCGCCGTTGGGCACTAGAATACGGCGCATTTCACATAAAAACGCCCGCCAATCGACGCCATGTTCAATGACGCTCAAACACGACACAAACGCAAAGCAGTCGCGCGGGTACGGCGTGGCCGTTATATCGGCATAGGCATAGAGAATACCGTTCTTCAGGCCGGCCTTGTAGTCATCGTGCCGGTCGAGATTGCAGCCAATCAGATTATCATACCCCAGGTCCCGCAGGCCCGGGAGGTATGCGGACTCGTCCCCAGCGCCGGCGTCCAGCACCGCGTCATGCTCGTCAGCCCAAACAAGTGTATGCGAGATTGCCAGTAAGTTATCCCAATTTTTATTGTGGTCGGGATGTAGGTGTAAACTTGCATTATTAAGCGCCCGAACAGCATAAGCAACCTCGCTGGAGCCCTGAAGGACCGAGTTGGTCTGTGCTTCTACCCAGTTCGCATGGATCAACATGCCATCTCTCCTAACAAGTCTGTGACTTCGTGCCACTCAATCGTCGCCAGCCACGCCTCGCAGTCCTTGATCCCGTACGAGATTACCAGTCGCTTCCCGTCTGGGTGCCACGCGAGACCCGCGGCGAACTCGATCTGCTTGTCGTGCAGTACAAACGCTTTACTGACCTTCATCTGCGAGGTCGTAGTATTCATAAAGACAAACCGGTGCTGATAATACCGCTTCCCGTCTCCCGGGCGCGTCCTGGACTCATGAACAAGGGCAAGCCACCCGGTCATAAACGGAATTAGCTGCGAGCCGCCGCTAAGCCGGTCTACGTTATATGGCACGGGAAGAGGTGCCAGAGTAAGGTCGTTAGGGTCAAGAGTTGTCCCAAGTTTGTATACAAATTTCAGCAGATTGCCCGGCATAACCCAGGGCATCCAGTTCTTTTCGTGCAAGCGGTTTGGAAGGACCATTGGCTTCCAGTCAGTCAAGGCCATGTCGCCACCAATGCGGGCCAGGGTCTGCTCACACATGCCCTGTGCATTGCGCTCACGCACGGTGGCGGAAACCCAGAAGTCACCCTTCCACCAGAACAGCCGTTCGTCCTCGAACCCGACCACCAGATTGTAAGCGGGCGTGGGGAAATCCTTTGGCGAGAAAACTTCCGTTGTAGATTTTACCGTGAGGTCGGGATTTAGTGCCGCCAAGAAATTACGGGTGTGGATCGGATTGGTGCCATTCGCTTCACCGTTTGTACCTTTTATAAGGTAGCGGCCAGCCTCGTCAATCGTGTAGTTAACGCCCCGGACAATCGCCCATAAGGACCCGTCTGGCTTATTAGCAACAGACGGGTTCATGAACGTGTACCCGTCCACAGGGGGCGGCGCTAGCCGACTTGGCGCGAACGAAGGGCATAGTTCCTTCAGCGGTTGGATATAAAAGAAGAGGTTGTTGCGTGCGAGTTCGCGGGACCACTCGGTGCAGCGCGGGTCTATCGCCAGATTGCTGCAAACGGAATATCCGTGTGCGCGATGCTGGGGGAGATAGAAGGCACAGATGGAATACTCTTCCCGTAGACCCGTCTGATAGACGTGATCCGTCACAAAAAGAACGTCTTTCGTAGGCGGTACCTTTATACCCGCCTCGGAATAAAGCAGGCTAACCGCGTTCATTTCATGCTCGCGGTAGTATTTGGCGAGGTCATAGAGGGTTTCGGCGCGGCTCGGGCGCATGTTATACGCAACTTGCAATTCGCGTATAAACCCGTCCGTGTCCTTTAAGGCATTGAGGCAGTGGGCATAATTCAACTGGGCGTTCCAGGTCTCTTCTTCCCAGCCGCCCATGGTGACCCGCTTTTTATAGGCCGCGGCGGACTCTTTATACCGGCCCGCGTCGCGGTACGACTGGGCGAGATAAAACTGATACCGCTCGTTCTTTGGCTCTTTTTTCAGCCCCGCCAAGAGAAGAAGAATGTCCCGGGCGAATTTGTTGGGCCGGTTGGCCCCATCGGCATGGTCAATGAAGGACACACCGAGAAGCTGCTCCGCGCCCGGCGCATCCAAAAATTCGTGGGTTACGCCGTGATAGAGACCCTTTTGATCGCGTCGCAGTAGCCGGGTATTGAAGTAGGATGTGCCACCGGCCTTCTGGATTATGTTGTATGCGGGGGCAGTGAGGTTATCTCGAAAAGTAGGACTATCTACCTGAAACTCCATATCAAAATCAGCCAGCATAATATACTCATAAGGATAAGGGCTAGCCCGCGCAGCACGGAGTCCCGCGTTACGGGCTTGCTCGAAGTTAACGAAGGAGGCTTTCGTGACTTCTCCTGGTATTGATTTTGAGGCGAAGAACCCTTCAATCTTTTGTATGGTGTCATCGGTGCTTCCTGTATCCACGATAGCAAAGCAGTCAAGATAAGGGGCCACACTATTAAGAAAGCGTAACACCTTATCACTTTCGTTTTTGCAAATAGCGTTCAGGCAAATGCGAGCGGTCATGCGCGATCAGATAGCACACGAAAATAGGGTTGTCAACCGTTGCTGATGGCCAGTGGACCAGTCATGCCTAGAGCTGTCGGACCACTCGGCCCTAGCAAGAGGACAATCCCAGTTGTGCCGCCTATCCCAATGGGATAGAATGTCCCGGTGGACCCAGTGGGGCCGGGTGCGCCTGATGGACCCGAAGGACCGTTCAGGAAATACGTGGTGTAGACGGTTTCGCCCTGGTTATAGACAGCACCGGCAATATGCGGGTTGCCTACAGGCGCATAAAATACAGACCCAGTTGGACCAAGCGGCCCAGTTGCGCCCGCGCCGCCTTGTGGCCCAGTTGTACCAGTTACCCCAGTTGGGCCCGTGATACCTGCTGGGCCAGTAGGGCCGGGCTTAACTACCGCGACACCACCAGTTATCCCAGTTGGGCCAGTGACACCACCAGCGCCAATAAACGTAGGACCTTGCGGGCCCATAGGGCCATATTGTGAACCGGGAATGCCTGGAACAACAGGGCCAGTTGGGCCGATGGAAGTCGGGCCTGTAGGCCCAGCGGGACCAATAACACCTGTCAAGCCTGGATCACCAAGTATGCCAGTGGGGCCAACAAGAACAGCATTCGGAGGACCCGTCACGGAACCACCAGTTGGACCAGTCGGGCCAGTAACGCCGCCAACTAGCTTAACGGGGCCACTAGGCCCTTGCAGGCCAACAGGACCACCAATATTACCCGCGTTAACCAGGTCTACAACCTGTTTAAGGATTGCGCCTTCCCGATTATCGTCGTATGTATCTTTCCCGACAGGACCGGGAGCGGGCGCGATAGGAGCCGTTGGCAGAGCCATGGGAAGTCCCTCTAGTTATCAGGTGCCTGGACCTGCCGAAACGGTAAGAACGCCGGCGTTACTCCACACCTGCCCGGTCACGCCGGGGCTGGCAGTCGGAGGAACGAAGAGATAGGCGGGGCCGGACCCGGTTGGTCCAGTTACACCAACAGTTCCAGTAGGACCTTGCCCTTGCGCGCCGGTCGGGCCTGTTGCCCCTTGCGGCCCAGTAGCGCCGGTCGGGCCAGTTGGAGCGGTCGGGCCAGCAGGGCCAGCAGGGCCAGTAGTGCCCCCAGTTGGACCTTGTGGGCCAGTGAACCCAGGACTTGGACCAGTTGGCCCAGTTATACCTGTGGGGCCTGTGGGGCCCGTAACAGTCACACCGGTTGGCCCTTGTGGGCCAGTTGCACCAGTTGCGCCAGTTGTACCCTGACCACCTGGAGAGCCTTGCGCGCCGAGCGCGGGACCAGTCGGACCAGTCGGGCCAGTTACACCAGCAGGACCAACGGGGCCAGTAGTGCCACCAGTTGGGCCGGTCGGGCCCTGAGTGCCGGTCGGGCCACCACCTTGGCCGGCATTAATCGCGGTTACGACCTGATCCAGCACGTTGCCGAGCGTATTTCGGTCGTAGTCTTTACTTGCGAGAATAGCCATGGTCAACGTCCCTTCGTCGGATAAATCTGATTAGTGATACCGTACATTCCTTACTCATTTCTTAACCGACCCCGCCACTGACCGGTTTTGCCCCTGGTCCTGGCATATTCCCAGTCACGGCAGTCTGCGGGCCCATAGAATTATCTAGGGGGCTAGGCTGAGAACCCTGGCCCTGAGCAGCATCTTGGGCAGTTGGGCCGGCCTCCGGCAACGTGCCAATATGGGTAGGTATACCTTCCGGCATACGGCCAGCTTGGGCCAATAGACCGGCAGTAAGCTCGGTAGAGATACGCTGGACGCCGGCTTCGACGCCCTTCTGTACACCCTCGTCCACCTTCTGCTGGAGCGCCTGGATATTACCCGAAGTCTTATCCTTCGCATCCTGGGCGACCATTTTGTCAATTTCGTCTTCGGGCGGCACGATATCCTCGCCGTCCATACCGATTGTGGTGGAGACGTTGCGGAGCAGGGCGGCGCGGCCCTTGATCCCGATGATCTTCTGATCGACCGGGTTGATCGTGGCTTGCAGGAACTCGATCTGGCGCTGGCGCAGGGTCTCACGTTGGATTGCCACGTTCACGCCCTGGACACTGACCTTTTCCTCACCCGTCAATAACCCTGTAGTATCAGTGAGAAGTATCATGTCGAACAGCTGGAGCAACGACTCTTCCAGCACATCATTGTCAACATTGGCGCTGACGGTCTGCAATATCTTGGAGGCATTGCCCATAAGCATGGCTAGCCCCGATGCCGTGCGGCCTGCCCCGCCACCAGATTGCCCACCGACATATTTCGGTATGGCTGATACATCGTCCGCAATATCCACAAACTTCTGGAAGACCTCGATCAGCGCCTGGGCGTTCGAGGTCGGCATGAAGAACTTCACCGGGTCGCCCACGTTGCTCCCCAGGGGGTTGTCTATCGTGTGCCAGCGCTTCCATGGGTACATGTCCTCCCCGTTCTCTTCCGGCGACAGCCGGCTATCGTTAATGACCACCTGCGGGCCCGAGGCGATGGAGACGTTGTTAACCAAGCTGCGAAGTGATGCATTGGCCACTTCCTGAAGATCGGCCAGAAGATCGGTCAAACTGTTGCCAACTGGGGTGCCCGGGACCTTTTCAAAGGAGGTCATGAAGTAGGGGTGCCGCTGGCGTGGGCTGGGGCTCATTTGGGCCTTGATTACATGGCTCCCGATGACCCAGGCGTTAATATGATAGTCCCGTAGCTCGTCCGGTACCGCCAGGCCATACTCCTGCAAAACGCGGCCCTGGACATTACCATTGAACTCCATCATAGAAATCATGCCCGACCGGTTCCACATCGGGTTTTCGCGGCTTTCTAGGACCGCGCGCTCGGCGTCCGTGGTGTCCCAGTTGTCATATAGGCCTCCGCGGCCATACTCGTCCAAAACTGCCCTAATTTCGTCAGTATTGTAGCCAGGAAGGTCGAGCAGATCGTTAATCTCGGCGCGGGTGATCCGAAGCTTTTCGATGACGTTAGCATTCGCAATGTCTGCAACGCCGGGGGTCCACCACAGATCGAAGGGGGATACCCGGTTCCACGTAAGTAACGGAACTTGCTGGACATTTGGCGCTCCCCCACCTTCCGGCCATACCACCTTTGGCATGATCTTAACCACGGGACCCTTAATACAGGCGAACGGGAATATAGGTAAATCGACCAAAAATTCCGCGAAAGCATGATAGTAGCCGCCGTCTCTAAGTAGTTGTTCTATCTTGTCTTCTGAGTCTCGGGCCTGCTGGGTAGCCTTCTTTTTAGCCGCATCCTTGGCCGACTCAAGAAGGGCAGTTTTGCGTTGATCCACCTTGTCCTGGCCGGGGGGCTGGCCGACCTGTTCTTGCACCATTTGTTGCTCAGATTGCATCAATTGGTCAATACTTTGTAGGATTTGTGGCGGAATTGTGGGGTCCTTCGCCGGTCGAATGCCCCATGGCTGATCCTGGCCCAGATAAATATCGCGCAAAAGTGAGCTGGCAGCACGGCATTTCTGGGCAATGAGGCGGGCGTAGACGGCGCTACCGCCAAACTTTTTCAGCTCGGCCAGCTTGCTGGGGCCATATTGGCCATTAAATGTACGGAGGGCCTCAATCATACGATTGGACCAGCCCGCTTGGGTATTACGATGGTTCCGGAATATCTCAAACTGGGTACGGATGTAACCAGCAAGGGGCGACACATCGGGCTGCGCCGGCTGCGCCGCGGCGGCCTTGTCGGTATCCCGCTGTTGAAGCTGCTGTTCTAGGGCGGCGGGTGGGACAATTTGAATTACCCCCTGTTGTCCTAAATTGTCGGCCATGAATATGTCCTGCAATAAGCGGTGCTTGACGAGAATAGCCGGGACATGCTAACGAACCCTTAATGGTTTTCACCAATGATCGCACCATGAAGAAAGCCCCCCAGACGCCGTCCGAAATATTGCAGGCCGAGCTAGAACCACTCCCGGCTCCGGTAGCCCCCGTCCCGATGCCTCTTTTGAGGGGTACAGAGTTAACGCCCGCCGGCCTAGCCGCGCTCGCCAGGGAAGTGGCGATGGACATGCGGGAACTACCGGACATTCTCAAACATTATAAGTTGACCGACGAGGGCTACGCCGCGGTCCTAAAAATCCCGTTCTACAAACACGCACTTGACACGGCCCTCATCGAGTGGAATAGTTCCACGACCACCCCGGAAAGGATAAGGCTCGAAGCCGCGGCCACATTAGAGGATGCAATGCCAGTGTTGAGTGCCCGAATGAAAAACTCGGCAGAGGCCTTTCCAGCGGCGATAGAAGCCGGTAAGCTGTTTGCGAAGATCGCTGGCCTTGATGCACTGAGTAAGGGTGAGGGCCCTCCTGGGGAGCGGTTTACGATCACCATTAACCTTGGCGCTGACACCACTTTGAAGTACGAGAAAGAAGCCCCACCCATTCTCATTGAAGGAACGAAAAATGAGTAGTCCCCGAGTTGCATTCTTTGACGTAGAAAACGCCCCCTCCCTCGGCTATTTTTGGGGGCATCTATGGGAGACCAGCATCATCGGCGTGACCAACCCCTGGTACATGCTGTCGTTCTCCTACCGCTGGATGGGGGAAAAGAAAATCCACTGTCACGCCTTGCCGGATTATCCGGCGTACAAGAAGGACAAAGAGAATGACAAGGACCTCATTGAAGACCTACATGCGCTCTTTGATGAAGCTGACATACTTATCGCGCACAACGGGGACCGCTTCGATATTCGCAAGGCTAATGCGCGGTTCATTATGCAAGGACTTAAGCCACCTTCGCCGTACAAGTCAATTGATACGCTCAAGGCAGCGCGTCGTTTCTTCCACTTCCAGAGCAACAAGCTGGACGATCTAGGCCAGTATCTCGGCTGCGGACGCAAGCTGCCGCACACCGGCTTCGATCTGTGGAAGCGCTGCATGGCGGGCGAGCGCGGCGCGTGGAAGACCATGCGCGAGTACAACATGCACGATGTAGAGTTGCTCGAACGGGTCTACGAAAAACTGAAGCCATATATCTCGAACCACCCTGATCTTACCATCTACACGGACGATCCGGGTTGCCCTACCTGCCGCTCGACCCGCGTGCAACGCCGCGGCTTCCTGGTGGCCCGCAAGCGGAAGTACCGCCGCTACCACTGCCAGAACTGCGGGAGTTGGTTCCAGGGCGCAGTGATTAAAGCAGGGGACCATGCCAAGCATTGACTTTGAGGCACCCCCTACCTGTGCCACCTTTATGAAGTCCGATGCGTTCGGCAGGATCATCGCTGGTCCTGTCGGCTCGGGCAAGACAACCGCCTGCGTTATGGAGCTGTTCCGGCGGGCGCTGGAGCAGAAACCGGGAAAGGATGGCTACCGGCGCACCAGGTATGCCATCGTGCGCTCGACTTTGAAGTCCCTGAAAGACACCGTGCTGAAAGATGTGCAGGGGCGACTGGGCTCGCTCGGACGCTGGATGGTGAGCGAAAACACCTTTCACCTGGAGTTTGGCGATGTAAAGGCCGAGTGGATTTTTGTGCCCCTCGAAAACGCCGAAGACCAAGCTCGCCTGCTGTCCATGCAGTTGACTGGTGCATTCATGTCCGAGTGCATTGAAATGAACATCGACGTGGTCGGCCCGCTCAGCGGTCGTCTTGGCCGTTTCCCATCGGGCGACCTCGGTAACTGTACATGGCATGGTATAATTGCCGACACCAACCTTCCAACAGAGATGACACCATGGCACAAATTCATGACGGAGCCGCCGCCCGATTGGCAAATATGGTTCCAACCATCAGGCCTAAGCCCCCTAGCCGAGAACCTAAACTACCTCTTGCAAAACGATGTTACTTTTGCGCTCCCGTTCAACCACCCCGACCGCATCGCGCAGGGACGCCGCTACTACGAACGGTTCGTGGAAATGTACGGCGAGGACAGCGATTGGGTCAAGCGGTACGTCTATGCCCAGTTTGGCGAAGACCCGTCCGGCATGGCCGTGTTCCGGGAAAGTTTCCGGTCCGACTTCCATGTCGTCCCCGATACGCAACCTATTCCTGGGTACCCCTTGATCATTGGCCAAGACTTTGGCCGAAACCCGTGGTCATTAATTACCCAGTGCGACCACATGGGGCGGTTGCTCGTACACGAAGAAGTCCCCGGCGTTAACATGGGATTGGAAAAGCATGTTCAGCAAAACCTTCGACCTCGCCTGCTCAGCGATAAATATCTGGGCTTTAAGGTTGCCGTGGTCGGTGATCCGTCTGGTGTCTCGAAGGGAACGACAACGGAAGAGTCATGCTTTGACCTGCTCAAGCGGGTCGGGCTTCCCGCCTTCCCTGCCGTTACTAACGATATTGAACCTCGCCTACGTGCTGTCGAAGCTCTCTTGGGACGCCAGACTAACGGCGGCCCGGCGCTCATGATAAGCGCCGCGGGTTGCCCAATGCTAATTCGAGGGCTGGCCGGCGGCTATCGCTTCGTCAAGATGAAGACCGGCAAGATGGGGGTCGTGCCGGATAAGAATGATAAAGAGGGGTACTCCCACGGCCAGGACACGCTTCAGTATGCTTGCCTGGTGGTGAACGGCGGGCTGGTGCATGAAATAGCGCGGCGCTTGAGCCCACGGAAGAAGATGATCCGGCCAAAGTTCACGTCCGAAGCCTGGACCTAACTAAAATAGACCCATAGGGCCCAGGCTACAACAGCTAGCCATAGGACTAGGCCTACCACTATTGACCAAGTGGGGGGCTCATCTCCGGTCATTTCTTCCCCCGCATCTTTGCCAGGATCATTTGCTTGAACGTGTTGCGGTCGGCTTTGCGGCCATTAATCATGCGCGCCTGGCGACGCCGGCGCTTAGCTGTTGCGGTTACTGTCATTTCTTGACCGAGGTTAGGCGACGCTTACAGTCAAACCGTACGCATCTATGGGACTGATACTTGTGGTGGTGCAGGTGGGTGAGTAGCCAGCCAGTGCAAAAGGCTAGAAGGAGGGCAACATGCCACCCTACAATATCAATCACGTTCTGGTGACCAAACAGAAACTCTTTCATTTTTTTACCGCGGCGGCGGCGGCGATTAAAGCCTTGGCTTCTTCGCGCGCCTGTTCGAGAATTTTTTCGGCGGCCACGGCCGCGGGGGCGATATCTACCCGGTTTTTAGGGTGGGCAACCAGCTCAAGGGCTTCTAACCGCGCCATTTCAATCTTCAGCTTGGCGATGCGACGGAGCCGGTGGGTTGCGCGCCAGCGTGTAGCCGGGCCACACTCCCAAAGTTGAACCATGTACCATACGACCGCGAGGACAATCGCAATAGACGGGAACCAGCCGATGACCACACCGAATATAGTGATAGGGGACAGCGTATTTCCTATCCACGTTGCGAAATTGAAGTCGCCCATTGTGAAGCCAGCTGTTCGTTGCATACAGGCACCATAGAAAAATACGATCCCACCACCCTACCTTGGGGCCCGTTACGTTCGGGGCCCCACTCTTCGCTACGCTAGGAGGAAAGGATTACCGATCCGTTAACCTCCCAACTATGGCTGATTTAGATGAATTATAGGGGTACTTAGGCATCAGTGAACCGACACGGCAGAGGTGGGACACTGGGCGACAAGGCTGGCCAGCTTGACCAGGGAGATGCGCTCTGCCTCGCAAAAGGCCAGCAATTGCAGATCAGCATCGGTCAGCCGTTCGTCGGTTAACTTATCCTGCTTGAACATTTCATGGATGCGGGCGACCATGTGCAGCCGGCCCAGCTGGGTGTGCAGGGAGAACGCGGAGGCAGTCAGGGCCACGAAGGGGTCCCGCAGGATTTTGCGGTCCCAGGCGTCGATCACGGCAACCAGGGCACTCGACTGGAGGTCTTCCACCGCGGCAAGCGAAGCCGGGGCGTCCAGGGCCGCCATTAAATATCGTTCGTCCACAATGGGATCAGCCATCGGTTGCCACCGGGCGACTGAGGGAAGCAACAAACTGTTCCAGAAGCAGGTGGGCCTTCTTCCGCATTTCCAGTGTCATGTAGTATCCGGAGGCCCACTGGGTCTCGATGGTAATCTCGAAGGGGGGCAGTTTGAGTTTTTTGCGAATATGGCAAATCTCCACATCCACCATCTTGGGGTCGGTCTCTACCTTGTTGGGCCGGCGGCGGCTCTCGATCACCTGGTGGAGGGTGTCCTTGAGGACCTCCGTACGCTTGATCAGGACCGCAAAGATGGCAGCCTGCAACTTGGTTATCTTGAACAGGCGGGCAATATGAAAGATGGTCTTCTCTTCGTCCATTTTCGGGAGCCCGACGAGTTCCGGTATCCTCTGGTCCCTTAATACCTTTACCGGCCAGTCGTCCCGCAACATACCAACAAGTTGGCCCAGGTCTATGGCGGTATGCAGCGTATCCCGGATACACTCCGACTCGACCTTGGTGGCGCGGGCAATAGCCCGCACCGGTATCCCTTCATCCGCAAGGCGGACGACAATACCGGCTAGAACTGGGTCAAGGGGTTGTTCGTCAACGGGGATCGAGGGATCAGTCATTCACTTATCCTTTATTAGCGACCCCCCACTAATAAACCTTCCCGGGTTAATAGTGAGTTAATAACTGGTTGCGATCCCGTCAAAACGGGGGTGATGGGTACGAAATCGGCGCGATAACCACTCCATGCGTGTCTACGGCAAGAACAGTTGCCGGGGCGGTTTGCACGGCAACAACGTGGGTTGCCGGCGTCACCGTTTCGGCAACCTGAACAGTGTTGATTGGCGCACGGGCAGCCAGTTTCGTGGCTTGGTCGGTTTGAATAGTCATATCAATCTCCTATAAGAGGTAGTGGGACCCCAGGGAACGGAGGCAACCTAGGGTCCCACCTTGGTAGCGTTCAGAGGACCGTTGGGGTGAAACCCCTGACACGGTTAGACCTGACGCCCCAGAACCGGCTAGTTTACGGCAAGTCCTCTAAGTATTCGTTAAGAAGTCCTTTCACCGCAAGGCGTGTCAAGTTGCACACATACATCGGGTAATGCTCGGCATCTTGCCCGTGTAGCTCGACAGTCCCCACAAACATGGCCTCAGGCTTTATCCGGCCCTCCTGAATGGCGGTATAGAGCCAACGAAGCATATCCAAAGGGTTGTCATCACCCCCGCCGGATGACTCGGACCGGGCGGGGGTGAGTCCCTCAGGGCGTCTGTTAAACGGTAGAATTTTGGCCTCTCGCCGGCCAAAGTCCGGCGGCAAGCGTAGGCGGTCGCCGCGGTCGCGGGGGTCAATAGGTTCATTAGGGCCTTTTAGCATGTATCTTCCAATTGGTCGGGGCGGTAGGATTTGAACCTACGGCCTCCTGGTCCCAGGCCAGGCGCGCTACCAGACTGCGCTACACCCTGTTAAACGCGTCCTATATGCAGCGGGATCAGGTCCGGCACGAACAGCATGACAATCCCGACTACCAGGACAACGACGATCCCCACTAGGATGACCTTTCGCCAGGGCTCTGCGATGCCGAAAAAGTAGTCACATAGCGCGGCGATGATGGCCAAAACGATTGCGGTAACAATCATGGAACTCTCCTATTTGTGGGGAAGGGGACGAGAATTGTCCCCCGGCCACCCTTCCTCCCCTGTGACCTTGCGGGCTCGCTCGCAGGGTGTCTATACCTGAACCTTTTCACCTTGTCAAGTGGCAAGGTACCAAGGTGGGATTAAAATGGGATTAACATACCGGTCAGGTTTGGGGGATTGCGGCGTAGGGATCGACCGTATAGAGCCGGATTTTGGCCACGGCATGGTCGAGCCAGTCATCCATGTCCTTGTTGGTTATCCGGCTGACGAAGTAGAAGTAGTGCCGGCGGGGTTCTTTGCCGGTGGCGATCATGGCCTTGAACACCCGTTCGGTACCCTTCGGGGTATCGACGGTCTCGATCCGCGGGGGGCCGCACTGGAACTTGCCGCCCAGTTTGAACTGGAGGACCGAGCCAATTTCCCACGCGGTAAGGGTGTCGTTTTTGGTCATATTTTTTCCTCGGACCTTTTTACCTTATAAAAGTACTTCTGTCAAGTTAATAAAGGGTTACTGGGGTCCTAGACCCAATCTATATGCCGAAAGCCCTCTTGCTGGGCGTCGGGCACGAGTACTGTCCATGCTGGGGCGGGGTAAGGTTAAGGCTTAACCATACTCTCGCCGCGCATAAAAAAACCCCGTGACTACTGTCACGGGGCAAAGGTGATAAGGTCTAATGATAGCAGGCTATTAGCCTAGAGAGATGCTACCTTTCGCCGCAGTCTTGCCGGGTGCCTTGGCAGTAGCAACGCCTACGCCGTACATATAACTGAACTTGCGAACGGTATCAACGGGGAACTTGCCGTCCGCGCCGATCTTAAGCTTGGCCTTGGTCGCAGCGTCCAAAGCCGGGGCAATGGTGATTAACACCTTGTCACAAGCCGCTTCATAGCGCGCCTTGATTTCTTTAATCATGGCGAACCCTTCACGTAGTTCGTCGTCTAAGGCTTTGAGTTCCTTGGGGAACGTCTTAACGTCCAACGTAACCCAGTCTAATATTTCACGAATTTTTGCCATTTTATAGCTCCGAATTTTGGGCCGGCGGAATGCCGCCCCGATGCTTACGCCGCGCCGAACACCGCGACCGCTATTGTGCCAATTTGGAACAACTCATGCGACCTAATAAAGGAGCAAAATCTTAAATAGTATAAATTTCGTATAAATAGTAAAGCCACTTATTTATTAATAGCCCTTTATATTCAAACCTTTAACCCCTTTCAAAGTCAAAAGGTACGGCAAAAACAGATGACTAAAGGGGGGAGAGTGTAACCTTGGCACCTTGCCATTCTGCGGCAAAAACAGAAAGCAAAAAGTCGCGTATTTTAATTATTCTAAATAGTTTAAATAATAAAGGTAATAAGGTACAACTCAATTTGGGTTGAGCAACCTTTAGCACAACTTAGGGTTCAATAATTGGGAAATTCAGGTATTCCCCTCTAGTCATCTATTTTTTTCATACCTTTTGATCTTGTGAGGGGTTAAAGGTCTGATTTGATTGATCTATTAATAAATAAGTGGCTTTACTATTTATGCTAAATTTACACTATTTAACGCGCCGAAGGCTTTGATCGAGGCGAACTAATGCCCGATAACGGCGGCGATCCGCTTTCGCCCGTTTTGCAGTCTGGGCAATATTCTTCTTCCGGGCAGCTTCGCGGGCAGCTTGAACACGCTCGCGGATCGCCGGCGGTAAGGTGGCATCGCTAGGATAAATGCGAACTAGGGTCATTGTGTTACCTTTCAAGGTTAACGCGGCGGCACGGCGTTCGCTTACGCCCCGCCGAACACGCGAGCCGCCCTTTGTGCCGTCTATAGCCGCCGAACGCGCGTTAACCCGAAATTCGGTGTGGCGCTAGTGAAGCCGCACGGCGCGACCCGTATCCCAACGAGGATGGTTAACATGCGTTCAATCAGACAAGCAACGGAGAGCGATTATGTCACAGGCTACGACAATCTTGATCTGGCTACTCGTTGTATGCTGGCTCGCAGGAGTAATATGCAGCCTGGCTGTAGTGTGGATGATCTTAAGGCCAGACAAGCCGCGTTTGATGCAGCCAGACCGGCAGCCAGAGGCCGAATTACCTGGGATGACACACCAGAACGGAATGGACAAGAAGCTGCGGCAAGCCTTTTGGGAAGAGTTGCCCACCGCACGGGGCCGCTAAAAACCCGCTGCCAGCCTGCACCACATGACAAGACCCTTATGGAACTTCAGGGTCATGTGATCGACACTA
>QGNH01000784.1_pt1 | contig 20444 bp, 27 predicted proteins | sample 1735481 | NCBI WGS metagenome assembly QGNH01 (sample SAMN09239004, study PRJNA386568) | Viral metagenome, whole genome shotgun sequencing project.
ACGTCGCCCGCCGGCGCCAGCCCCTGCGACATCTGCCGCGCCTCGGCCAGGTCGAGCATGGCCGTCACTATTGCCGTGGTATTGCCGGCCGTAAATCGCAGGATCAGGTTGTAGCCCGTCTTGCTGTTCACCAGCTCCGCGAATTGGTAGCTCCGCGTCCAGATCGTCGTCGGAATGTTCCGCAGATTGTCCAGGTAGGTCGCGGGGTTGTTCGTGTCAGCCGCGTCCTTCCAAAAGTTCACCACGCCGGTGCTGTCGCCGAAGAGCAATTGCTCAACTGCGCCAAACCGGCTCTTGGCAAAGCACGCCGGCGTCCAGCCCGTCCAGCATCCCAGCCACTTTGCCAGCCGCGTGTTATACACCAGCACAGCATTGTTCACCTGGCTGGAGTCGAGCGGGATGGCGAACATCACGAACTCCTTGTAGCTGGTGGCCGCGATGTTCTTGGCAAACGCCCAGTTGATGCGGTTGATATACTGCTGCACCGGCTGGCTGATCGGTGCCGAGAGCTGCCACTGGAGCGCCGCCGCTTCCATCCTCTGGACGCTCCGGACCCCGTCCGGCGCCATAAAGAACAGATCATTGGCCACGGCAGCCACCGCCCGCTTGCCAACACAACCAACACCATATCCGAGCGACTGCGCCAGGGTGGCAGCCTGAAAACCATTCGCGCCCGAGGGTTCCGCGGTCGGGTCAGTGTTCACCAGCCAAACCGAGTTAGCCTTGAACACCGCCAGCGTCGAGCCCTGCACCGGATGCAGCGCCGTGAGCGGGTCACCGTCGCCGCTGCCAATGCGAAAACTGCGGTCCGTCCCGTTCCAGCAACCGTTGCCAAACGCCAGCAGCGTGCTCACCCAAATCGTGTCTCTCGCCCCGGAAAAGCCCGCCGCAAACATCCGCCCCGTGTGCCAACAAAGGATTGTCGCCCCCACGGGAGGATCGCTCGCTCCTGTCGTGCACGTCGTCAACGCCAGGCTCGAGTCAAGAGTCGCCAGCGCGCCGGTCCCGTCAGAAATCAGCATCGAGTCCACGCCCTGGGCCATCTCCACCAGCACGTCCGTAAACGCCGTCGTGTAGCCGCTAGCCGACCACGCCAGGTTCTGGCCGCCGCACACGCTCAACGCCCCGTTGCACACCGCGAGAACCCGCTTGCCGGCGGGCGTGTCGAAATAAGCCAGCGACCGCACCGGACTCCCGGCGATCGCTGGCGCAAACCCGTCCGCTCCCGGCCGCGTCCAGGCCTCGTAATTGTCCCGCACGATGATGTTCACCAGCTTCTGGCACTGGTCTGGATCAATCAGCGTCGAGCGCCGGTAATCGTCTTCCCCGCCGGCAAACGACTCCTGCCGCTCAAACAGCAGCGGGTCATCAACGGTATCGAGGTTGAGGGCGGGCATGGCGGTTAGAGCGGGTTGAGCGAGTTCGGCTGCGAAATGTAGTTATCCCCGCCAAACCCGCCGTCCGGCACGATCCGATGGCTGCTCGCCTGCTGAAAGACTTCCGACCTGGCCAACTGTGCCAAGAGCATGGCTCCCTCCTGCTGCGCTAACTGCGCCTTCCCGTGCTGTCGTTGTCTGAGCAGCATGTCACCGCGCCCAAAAGCAATCAGCGCCGACTCGACGCTGTTGATCGGCATCTCGTCGTAGTCGCCCAGGGCCGGGCACGTCGTCTTGCCCAAGACCCGCAACGTCGTGGCGAGCTGGGGAATTGCGGTCAGCCGAACGCGCTGCCGGGGAACAGAAACCGTGTCAGTCGCAGCCAACGTAAAGAGCGTCAAAGCCGTCCGCAGTGTCGCCGTCACAACCAACGTCGGATACGGCCCAGCCGGCGAGTTGGTCTGCGGTCCAATCAGATAGTAAGTGGCCGCCATTGCCGTAAAGGAACCGCCAACGGTCATAACCCCAGCCGGAGTAAAACCACTGAGATAGTACAGCTCGCCCGCGTTGCCAATGGTGAGGGTGTAAACCGCGCCAATCGTCAGGCCCGTGATGGTTAAAAGATAGTAAGGGTCCAGGCCACCACCCGAGGGAATCGGTTGCGCGTAAGGGGTGCCGGCCGGAATTGCATCCTGTACGCCAGACAGCACGGTCACCGTTCCCGTCGTCGGCGGCTTGCTCAGCTTTGCCAAAAGTTGCGCCGTTCCCACCGCCGCCCCGGCCACCGTCGGGCTCGCCGTGGACTGCGCCGAGCTCACCCCATCGGCCGACATGACCAGCGACACCAGCGCCCCCAGGTCCGCCGCATTGGCGCACTGCAGCGACACGGCCGTTGCCGACGCGAACTCCCACACCGCTGGCCTCAGGACTTGGAACTCCGTCGGCTCGCCCTGCATGTCTAGGCTGTTGGCATCTGTGCGGTAGTAGCTCTCCAAACTCGCCACGTTCATCGAATGCGAGTCCGTCCGCACCGCCATGACGGTCTGAAACTCCGTCGGCAGCAGCAGCGTCGCCCGGCCCGGTATCCAAATCGTGTTAGCCAGGCTGCACGTCCCATCCGGGTTCACCGTCAGGACCGCCTCCACCAGCGAACTGCGCCAGAGCTGGGAATTCCAGATCATCTCCAGTCGGCGCCGCACAAACATCTTAGCCGCCAGCACGTCATCGGCATCGAGCATGCCGCACTGCTCGCAAATGTGGTTAGAGAGGTCGGTCAGGTTCATAGGTCCTCACTCCGGGAAAACCATGATTTGTGCCCGTCTGAAGAAGTCCGTCAACACAGTAGGCGACGATGCGTAAAAGCCGAAATTAAAGCAGTTGGTTGTTGCGACCGGCGTACCATTGGTGCCGAGTGGTGACACGCCGGCCATCGCCGCATAAGCCGTGTACCCGTCGAACCGCGCCGCCGCGGTGCCGGCCACATAGTAGTTCGCCGAGCCCGGCGGAGTGGTGAACCAAAGGTAATAATATCCTGGGCGGCTCATTAAGGCGGGATAGCCATAACTTTCCTGGGTAATCTCACAATTGAAGGTCGAAGTCGTCATCACATGGAACAGCGTCGAGTAATATCCCCCCGCCGCCCCAGCCGACGTAATCACGATGCTGTTGGTGTTGCCCGTCAGCGCGTCCGTCTTGTTTGTGTACAGGGCCACCTCATAGGTCGAGTTGGACCGGCACCAGTAGATCTGGTTGGTGGACAACTGCGGCACCGACGTGGGCGGATATCCCGCGGAAGCCCAGTAAAGGTTATCAATCGTCACCGCCCAGCCGGTGACAAAGTTGTGATTGGTCGCGTACAGGTTATGGGTCGCCGCGTTGAAGGTCAGCGCCGTGTTGGCATTGGTCGGCGTCAGCCTAGAGAGGGTGGCCCGCGCAATCGCGTAAGGGCTCGCCTGGAAAGTTCGGTTGGTCATGTACTGGTAAAGCGCGTTGAGCGTCGCCGTCGTGTTGGTCCCCTGCCCCACCGAGTTCACCGGCACGGTGTCCGAGTCGGCCAGCGTCAAATTGGTGTTGGCTGGATAGTTGAGGTTGGTGATGGCAAAGACATTGGACGTCCCCCAGACGTTGGTGCTGTAGTTGGTCCCATAAACCGTCCACGGCAAAAACACCTGGCTAAACGTGTTCGATATCGGCGCCAGCAACCCATCCAGCACCGCCAGCACGCTCGTACTGTTCACGCTCGAAAGAAGTCCCGCAAACAGGTTCGAGTAAGTCACCGACTCAACCGCGTTGTTCGTCGGGTCATACCAAAGGAATCGACCATTCGGGATGATCGTTGCCGCCGCCGGCCCAAAGAACGCGTTGGTATTGTTCCAAAGCGCCGTCGCCGCCGATACCCGCCGAAACACCTGGTTGCCTCCGTCCTGGACGAGGAAAAACCAGGTCCCCGGCAGAGTGGCAGCCGTCGGCTGATCGTTGAAGAACCCGACCCCAATCGTCGTGTTATCAATCAGCCCGTGCAAATCGCTGGCATAGAGCTGCTGTCCATCAGTCAGAGTGGTGCCCCGCACCAGCTCGCTGGCGCGCGCCGGAAAGGCCAGGACGAGGGCCACAAGCCCCAGAACTCCCATCAGTCGCATTCTTGTTTTCATCACATCTTCCAAATCCGCTTCAGTTCCTTGCTGGAAAACCCAACCTGCCGCTCCAGCTCACCCGACGGCATCGTCTGTTCCAGCGCGCGGAGGGCCCGGGGCACGGCCCGATCCGCCTGACTCGGGTCCAGGACGCCCTTGCCGATCCGGCAAGCCGGCCTGGCCATCACCCGCTGCAGGTTAGGTGGACACTCATTGCGCCGTGCAATCGTCCGGAACAGCTCGCGCCGGCGCCCGGTCGCCCGATCTTCAAATTCGTAGAGTGGCATGTTGGTTATTCGTGTTGAGGCGGCTTTATTTCGACCATTGGTCCGGTCAGTCCCTGCACGCATTCAGAGCCATCCAGATAAACCCGAGGATGCGACCGCAGCCATTCGTCCCGGTTGAGCAGGGCCACGATGTTTCGGGCGAAGTCTTCCGGCTCGGGCAGGTCTTTGCCGTAAATGACAATGGGGGCTTCATCCGAACCCTTACGGCCAATCGGAATAGTCGAACAGCGCGGCGTGATGACGGCTTCCCATTGGCCCGGCTTCGTATTAGCGGGCTTCTTGGATTGTTCCAATTCAGCCCATACCCAGGCCCTCACCCTTTCGAGCGCGGGGATGCCTGCCGTTGCGCCGTGAAGGGCAGCGGCGGCATCTTCAAGCATCGTGCGGTTAATCACAGCGCGACGGAGTAACGGAGGCCAAACAGATTCCACCGGCTGCTTTGGCCGGTCCGCTGTTCAATGGCATAGAACCCGCCGAAACCCTTGTAGATTTTCACGTCCAATCCAGCCCCGAACAATCCGACCACTCCGGAACCGCCACCCGAGATCGCCGTGGCAGCGCCGGTAAAGGCGAACGGCGTAATTGTCAGGCCGTTAGTGCCGCCAATGACAAACGGAGCCTGCAACTGGAATTGTCCCGATGGCATTGTCGATTGGCCGCCAATGGTGTCCAGCCCAACCCCGGTCGCCATATACTTATTGATGTTGAACAACGCCAGAACGCCAGCGCCCATTTGCGCCTTGTGGCCAGCCGAGGCCGGCGCGTAGATGCCGAAGCCCGCCACGCCCCAGTTGGTGGCCGTGGTGAGTGTCGAGAGCAGGTCCATGCCCGGGCCGCTCAGGAATGGCGAGCCGTTGGTTTGGTCCAACACCGGCAGGAAATTCCCGCTGGCGTCTTTGGTGTAGAGCTGCTGCGCGCTCGCCGATAGCGCGAGGCTGGCCGTCAGGGCCATGGCGAGGAGAGATGTTTTGATCTTGGTCATTGTGTTCTTGTTATGATTGGCCGTTTGGTTTCTCCGCCGGCGCCTGGCCCTGGCCGCCGGTTAAAGTCTTTGGGGAGTTGGTCCCGTTCATCACCGCGCCCCACACCCCGCGCCAGCCGCCGGCGTTCTGCCACCCGTGCCAGGCCCGCGTCACGTAGGGCAGCAGACACACGCTGCCAATCAGCCACGGCGTCCACCTGCTGGGAATGGCGGAGAGGATCTCTGTGGGTATCTGTGCAATCATGGCGTTACTTCCGCAGTTGGGCGCGAATTGTGAGCAGCCCGATGGTGATGCCGATCAATAGCGACAGAATCCGCAGCGAGACTTCCAGAACGCTCACAAACGACGCCCCAATGCCCGTTGCGCTGGCGAGCATCCCGACAGTCCCCTGCCCGTGTTCAGACTCGAAGAATCGTCTCAGGTGGCTCAAAAGCTCCTCCTCGTGATGGTCACTCCATGCCCGCGAAACAGCAGCATCGGCAAAGGCGGATTGGTCACCGTCCAGGTGTCAGCCCCGAGCAGCGTCCAAGGCCCCTTCGCCATCGGCGCCCATTCCAGGTCCTGCCCGGCCACCGTCACCGCGCAATTGGTCAGCGCCGCCGGTACCACCCGAATCGTCAGCTCGCAGTTGGTCCCCGCGTCCTCGGTCCGCGTGTAGGTACCACTGAAAAGGCCCCAATGAATCCGATAACTGATCACTGGCGACTGATCACTGGCCGCCGCGCCCGCATCCCACGCCAGCGTCACGAAGGGCGACCCGCCGTTTTCCCTTACCCAATCAACTTCCGCCGAGTAAACGCTCTCCAGCCCACTGCCATCGACGGCCGTGCACGCAAAATAAAACGTGTGCGACACCGCAAAGACCGGTTTGGCAAGCAGACAGAGGAGGAAGATGAGAGTGGTGAATCGCACGGCCTAATGCGCGTTGAACAAGTTGACGATCCGCGCCTGCAAATTCGTGTCAAACGAGTGGTAGCTACTCGTTGTGATGTAGCGCGACCAACTGCCCCCAGCCCACGACGCCTGCGCGGTGGTCGCGGCTACATAGTCGGGATAGCTGGCCGTCCAATTCCCGCTGAAAACGCCGTCCGCGCTATTCAAATACTGCACCTGAGTCCTTCCACTCGTCGCCCCTAACAGGTAAAGGTTGGTGTAGTCGCAATACGCAGAGATGCCAGGGAGCAACTGTTCATAATCCCGGCTGCCCGCTGGAATGTAGAACGGAAGCGATCCCGCCGTCGGGGCCGTGACCGTTATTCTCGGGTCTATCGCCGCGGCCAGCGTGGTCGTCCAGCCCCCGCCCGAGATGCCCACCATGAACACCGTCGTCGCATTAGGAAACTGGTTGATGATTCTAATCGTCGGCTCCACGAAGTAGCGCAGGCAGTTAGTTGGTATATACGGTGGAATGTGTCCTACCCAGAGGAACGGCATACCAATACCGACGACCGTGTAGCCGTTTTCGACAAGCTGCTTTACCAAAGCACCTGCGTTATAAGGTCCGGGCGAGTTACCGTAATCTGGCTGCCCGATAGGGGTCACTGACGTGTCGTGTCCGCCGTGGTAAATGACCAGCCGGGTCCCGGCATTGGTCGGCACAAACGAGTAAACCAAGTTCGTCGTGATGATAGTCCCCGCCTGATCTTTCAAGTTAAAGAAGTAAGCGTCCGACCTCAGCAGGTTCGTTGGCGCCGCCACCGTGATACTCGGCGGCGTCACATTATTGGTCACGTAGTCTGCCCCCAGCGTCGGCAATCCTTGCCCGCCCCAAATGTCCTCGATGAGCTCGGGCCGCAAGAGTGTGCCTGCCCTCAACACGTTCAGCACATCGACCCCGCTCAACAGTGTGAGGTTTGTTAGGCCGCTTCCGTCGCCGCTGATGGGCCCCTTAAAACTCCAGCCGACCGGCAGTTGATTGGTGAAGAAGCCAAAATAGGCGCTTGAAAGCGCACTGTTGGTGTAAAGCTGCGTGTAGTTCCAGGTTGGCTCGCTTGGAGTGCAATGAGCGATGATGATGCCCGTCCCGTCATTGGTGATCGTCGTGACGTCCGCCATGTCGTTGAAGTCCGGGTCATAGATCAGCGTGTAGTGTCCGTTGGTGGCAAAAGTGAGCACATCGGATGGGCCGTTCACGAGGGCCTTATAGGTGTATTTGCCGCCCAAATTAGTGTTCCACGCCACCGGCGTCACATAGAAGTTGGTTTGGTCAGGCCAGGGAATGCCCGTCGCGGTCAGCGTATTGGTTCCCCAGACCAGCGTGAGGTTGGTCCCCGTGCTCCCGCTCATAAGGCCGCCCCCGCCCGTCCCCACCACATTCACCAGCCCGCTCCCATCGGTCCCCGCCGGAATGGTCGTAAACACATTGGTCACCGTCATCTGGTTCGTGGACGCAATCCCCAGTGTGAGCCGAGCGCTCGGCGCATCGGTCGTCTGCAAAAACCCCGCCGTGTAAGGCGTCGCCGGCATGACAGACAGTCCCGCCCAGGAGGCAAGCGGCATCAGCAACCCCAACGCCAGCGCCCCGACTTTAGACTTCAGACTCCAGACTTTAGACTTCATGAGGTTCAGCGTGATTTGACGATGGCCTGCAGCGTCGTGTTAGCCGTCGCCAAGGTCAGCGTGGTGGCCGTGGTGCTGGCGCAAATCGTGATGGCATCGAGGTCCGCCCCGTAAAAGCTGAAATCCAGCGCAAAGGGCGAGCTCGCAAACACCGGGAACGAAAACACCGGCACGTCGCCGTTCACGGGCGTCACCTTCTGGAACACCTGGATATATTCCGCGCTCCCGCTCAGGTTCATGCCTGTCACCGCGTAGAGCTTTGTTGGCTGGCTGGCCACCTTCAGCGAGTTGGTCAGCGCCGAGTTGCCCGCCACGGTCGTATTCTCCGCCCTGGCACCCAGGACGGCCCCCAATAAGAGGACTAAGGTCAAAATCGTCTTCATATTTCTAGTTTCTCAATTTCTGCTTTTCCGGAAGTGAGGCACCGGACGCGAGGAAACAGTCAAACCCCGCGCCCGGAGCCGTTTTTCACTGCAAACCACTCATCCCGCCGGCCTCAGTCCGCAGCCCTTGCGCGTCCTCGTCGTTGTCGGGAGAATCCGCGTCCTGGTCGCCGTCGGTATCCGCCACCGGTTGGCCGTTGATGCTGGTCTTCTGCACCTGGGCAACTCCGCCCTCGATGCTGACCACCTTGCCGGTCACCTGGTAGTTGACCTCGTCGCCGACTTCCGGCGGGGTCATCTGTTCCGAGTCATCCGGCATCGCCAGCGATTCCAGCGGCACAGAATCCGTCGGGCAGCTCGCCCCCGGTGTGCCATCTGCCATAGGCACTTCGCTATCAGCGCCCGGACCGCCAGGACCGCCCGCCGCGATCGTCGTTAAATTCATGTTCTTCATTTTCTTCCGATGAGGCGCGGCGGATTATTCCGCCGCGCCGTTAACCGTGTTACCTGCGCCAGGCCGGGCCTAGACGAAGGTGGCTTTGGTCCGGAGCTGCACCAGGTGCGGCACGTCGGTCGCGTCGTTGGTCAGCAGCAGTGCCGCCATGTAGAAGGCTTTCCAGCCAACCAGAACGAACTGGCCCAGCGGGTTCCCGCTGTCCGGGTTCTTCACGATCCGCAGCGAGGGAGTCGCGGGATCAGACCCGGCGTCGCCCACCATCTTGGGAATGCCAAACGCATCGGCGCCCAAGTACAGCGTCGAATACAGCACGCCCACATTGGCGGCCGCGCCGGCGTTGGATGCGGCCGGGGCATGAATGCCCATGCCACTGGCAGCGGCAACCGAAGCGTCTTCCTGGAAGAGCGCCTGCGGAGCCATGGCCTCGACAAACACGCCGCCATCGAGCTCGAATTGAGCCCAGGGGAAGAGGAGCTTGTCGGGGTTGTACTGCGCGGTGTTGACCCAGGTTGTGTCCTGGCGGATGTCGAACATGACCGGCGTCGGGATCAGCACGGGATACTTCCCGCCGATCATCGGCACGTTGTTGTTCTTGAGCTGGGTAATGGCACCCAGATGAGAGGCCCGGGTCATCTTGCCCGCGCTCGCGGTGGTGCCGCGGAACGTGTCGTAGTCGGTCGCCGAGGTCCCAGTGTTGACCGTGCCGGCGAACCGCTCAAACGACGTGTTTGAGGCGTTCATCGTCACCTGGCCGCTGGGGATCGGGTTGGCCGTCGCGTCAGCATCCGCCGTGTTCGCCTTCGAACAAATGGCGTGCCAGCAGACAGATTCCAGGTCCAGAGCCGCGTCCTGGCCCAGCGTCTTGGAATAGACGTCCAAGGTATCGAGCAGGTCGGTGGCGGTGACAATGTCGGTGATCTTCGTGAGAGCCCCGCGTTGCTTGAGCTTGATGTCCACGTAGCCAATCGAGACTTCCGTCAGGTTGGTGGGCACGGTTCCCTGTGTGAGAGCCTGCACGCCCGCGCGGCTCGGTTTCCGGGGCCGGAAAAAGCGAATCCCGTTGAAGCCCGTGGCTTTGGGAACGCTCTGTTGGCGGCCGTAGTTGGTCAGCCTCAAGTTGAACTTGAGCGCTTCCAGAAGCTGCTTGTTGTAGTAACTAAGTACCCTATTGCTGAAATCAGCCGGGTTACTGGTCGTAATTAATGCACCCATGATTTATGGGCGCGAGAGCTTTACCGGAATGAAACGCCTTCGGACGCAGCCTGTCGGATAGCAGCGTAGTCATCACCGGGCGCCTCTGCGCCCAGCCTGGCCACACCGCCGCCTGCAGTCGGGGTCGTCAACGCTTCCAATTCCTTAACTTTCGCGCGTAACGACTCCGCTTCTTTCTCCAACCCCGGCACACGAGCGGCTTCAGCCTTGCTGGCTTTGGCCTCCAATTGAACCGCCGCCATCTGGGCGACGTGATAAATCACACTGGGCTGCGCCATGAGCTGAGGATCGCTCTTGGCGAGGTTATTGAGCATCCCAGCCACCATCTGTTGGAACGGGCTGCCGTCCTTCGCCAGGTCCGGGTTCTGCTTGGCCGCTTCCAGCGTCCACGCCCGGCGCGCCTGTTCGAACTGCTGCGAACGCTCCGCAAACCCTTTGGGCGGGTTCTTGCGCAGCTCCTCGGCATGTTCAGCCAGGTCTTCCCCGATGGCCTCGTTCTTCGCCGCCGTCTTGCGCAGCGCCTCGGCCTGGGGAAACTTGCCCGCGTCTTCCAACCGCGCAGCTTCCGCCCGCTGATGATCCGCCAACTGCCGCTTCTGTGCGGCCGCTGAGAGATAATCCTCGGGCTTATACTGCGGCTGTTCCGCCTGCTTCTGGATGGCCTGGAACTCGGCTTGCTTGCGACCCAGCTCGGCGCGCTCCGCGTCGAATTTGGTCCGCTCGCCAGTCAGCGCCAACTTCTCGGCATTGACCGCGTCCCAGGTTTTGGTCAGGCGCTCCTGCGACTTCGCATACCGCGACTTCTCAGGCTCGGCTTTGTCGGCTTCGACTTTAGGCTTTAGACCCGAGACTTCAGACTCTTTAGGTGATTTATCCGGTTCAATTACGGCCGCCTTATCTGGCGCCGCTGGTGTGTCGGCAGGATCGGAAACGGAGTTTCGAGCTTCGTCCTTGGCAGCGTCGGCCACGCGCGGGGCCGGCTGGGTATCGCGTTGAGCTGGGTCGAGGGCTGCTTTGTCGCCTTTCGGTGTGGCTAATTCCTCGGCCTCACCAAATCGCGCCATTGCGGCTTCGAGTCCCGGCATGTCTGCTAGTTCTACGCTCATTGATCTGTGACTTAGGGCGACAAGGTTTCAAGCAACGACGCCTCGCTCTGTGGCGCTTGCTCGGTAGTTGTGTCCTGGACGCCGGACACCCGCGAAATTGTGTGTATGTAACGCACGCACTCATCCCAGCCCGCGGAGACCCCCGCTGAGTGGATGGTGTGCTGAGTATTGCGCGCCCCGCCGACGGCCACCGCCGCCGCCACCGCCTGCAGACGGGCGTAAAACAGTTGCCCAGGGGCGGACCGCAAGAAAGTGTCGAGCGCCTGAGCTGAATCCACCTGCCAGGCCGACCGCATCAGCAGCGCGCTGGAAGTCACCGGCGAAAAGTTGTCCCTGATGACAGTGACCGTCACGCGCTGCGCGCCCAGACTCGTTGCGAGTCGGACAAAGAATGTGGCAAGTGCGCGTTTCACTGTCCCCGTTTTACGTTGCCCTTACCCTTGCCGGCAACCGGAGCGTTCTGCACCCTTCTGCACCCCGCCTCGGACATTGGGCTTTGGTCATTGGACATTTGACTTAGGACGACCGTCCCCGGCAACGTGTGAGTGCCCTCCAGCATCGCGACCGATATCGGAACAGCGACCGTGTAAGGCGTCGTCCACGTGTCGCAGTCCCACTCGAGCAGAACGGCCCGCTTGTCCTCGCTCAAAGTGACCGAGTGCACAAACGCCCGCGCCGGCAGCTTGGCTTTGACCGCGTCCACGTCCACGGGAATTTCAGTAACGAACTTGCTCATATTTGGGGCGGCTGCTGTGGTTGCTGTGGTTGTGGTTGCGGCGCGCCTCCCGGCTGCTGCGACTGCGTCATGGCCATCTGGATCTTCTGCATCAGCGCCTTGGCCGCCTCCGGATCAGTCTTCTGCAAATACTGCCAATGCATGGCCATGTGCTCCTGCACTCGTTGGCGAGCCACCGGATCAACAGGAACGCCCTGTTGTCCCTGCTTCATCAGCCAGCCCAGGTCCACCATGATCCGCGTCGCGTGGTCTTCACCGGGCATGACGGCCGCCGGGTAACCTTCCTTGAGCACCAGGATATCAATGGCTTCCTCTTCCGCCTCAGAATTGGCCTTCTGGTTGGTCGGGATGAACGCCTTGAGCGCCAGCCGTGGGTCATCCGCCGCCAGCGCTTCCTTGGTCAGTTCCTCCATGGAAACGTTCTGGTTGTTGGCATAGGCCTGCAGCCGGGCAATCGCCATCTGCATCCGTTTCTGTCGGTTCCAGCCATCGGGCGACCCGTCCGGGAAAATCATGTAAGCCTGGTGGAGCGCCGCCTCCGGTAACGTCCCGATGTTTCCCGCGGCGTAGTAAGAAAAGTCGTCACCCTTGAACTGCACCAACAGCGCCCAAGTGTGCCGGTAAACCTTGGTGAGGCTATCCCGGAACATCATCGCGTTGTCGTTCATCCCGGCGGATTGCAGCGCGCTGATCCGATTGTTCTCCGTCGCCGTCCGCGGGTTGCTGTCAGCCCCGGCGTCGTTGGTGATGCCAAAGTCCGGCGTCATCGCCTGCTGCTCCCCGATGCTCCGGGCAAAGTCCAGTTCCTGATCGAAGCTGATCGGCGGCGGCGGCATCGCCACCCCGCGCAAATTCATGGGGATAATTTCTCCAGGTTGCCACCTCAAATTTGCGACGTTCGGTATTTCCCCGTCGCTGGTCAAAACTGGGCGATTCGAGAACGTGATGGCATCAGCCTTTTCGTTCCAAAGCTTCGTGCAGTAGGATTCGACGGGCGCCAGCAGTTCTCCCAGGCCCCGCGGCGCGTACCAGCCCTCGTCCTTGATCTCCGCGGCAAACGAGGTGAACGGCAGCGACACCTTCCCGCCAGCGCCCTTGTAAGCGCACCCATACGGCTTCCGAATCTCGAGCTCAGGCTGCTGTGGTGAGTAAGTGTAAACGGTGTAACCGTTGGGCGTCTTCACCCAATGCTCCCAAAGCACAATCGTGTTCTCGTTGGTCGAGTGCGTGATCCCCTCGCGCAACTGCTTGTCCCGCACGTATTGCAGGAGGGTTTCCATCGACTGCACCCCGCGAATCGCTCGCACTGTGTCCGCCACCTGGCTAAACCGCCGGTTGGCCTGGTACTTCGGCACCGTCCAATGCTGCACGTGCACAAACTCGTCCGCGTCGTCCAGGTCCGTCGCACTGTCCGGCACGAGGAGGAACATCGGGTCAATGGCCTCGAACACCAGCGCGTGCTTCTCGAACGGGTCGGTCGTCGTCTTGAGGACTCCCCTGCCCCGGAGAAGCATCGTGTCCACGACCACGCGGACCTTCTGCAAAAAGTTGCTCTTCTGGAAGACCTTGAAGTTGAACCAGTCCGCCGCACTCTCCGCCAGCGCGTCCGCCTGTTGCTTGGTCGAGACAAAGGAGGCCAGCCGGTTCCCGCTCATCACCTGGCCCAGCCAGAACGGCTTTTGCTTTCGGATCGCCATGTCGATGGCCGGGAAATGTCCATCCGCCGCGGTGGGGAACGGTTTGTTCCGCCGGCGCAGGCCCTCGTGCCGCATCGTCGAGAATATCCGTTGCTTCTGCTCCCACGGCAGCCGCTCCAACATCAGCTTGTGACCCGCCTCATATCGATTCTTGCTCATAGGATCATCCAAAGTGTGCGCCCGGGACCTCGCCCTGTTGTTCCTCGTTCTCGTTCATCTCCCGTAACTGCTCGCTGAAGCTCCCGCGCGGCCCTTTGCTGCCCAGCGTGATCGAGTCCAGCCGGCGCACTGGTGTCATGCACCCAAACACCGCGTCCGCTCGGTCAGGGGATGGCACATTGCGCTTCTTCATGTCGCGTTTGCTCTCCACCGCCAGCTTGCCCTTGGCGTTGGGCACCCGTTTCCGGTCCAACATCTGGGCCTTCAAGTCGTCATCGTCCGGCAGAAGGACCTCGCGCCGGGCAATTTGCATCGCCCCGTCGTGCCACATCTCTGCCGCTAAATTCGCGTAATGATCCGAAAACCTCGGCGCCTCGCCGTTATTTACCCGCTGGATCCGCCAGCCCATCGCCTGGAGCTGGTCGCAGATCAGTTTGCCGCCGCCGCCCTCGTCGCCGTCGATCTCCTCGGGCTTGAGCCCCAGTCTTGAGAACCCGGCAATGAAACGGCCGCAAATCGCGTGCAGATTGTCCGCACGGAACGTCTCCTCGATGGTCACCACGTTGCCGTCGCGCAGGGCCAACACGTTTTCATCGCCATCGCCTCCCCACGCAAAATCCGCGAATGCCTTCCGGTCGCCGCGTTTCTCGGTCGGCGGATCCGCCAGCAGATCCTCCAGCGCCTTCAGGTCAACGATGGCGTCCGCCACCGACTCCATGAAATCGGCCTCGACCATCGATTTAAAGAGACAATGTTCAGCGCCCCACTTCTCCCGAAGTCGAGCTATGTCCTCTGGTTTCCAGTGGGGACACTCACTAGCGCGCTGAACAAAAGTCTTCCAAAACTTGGCCTTGGTCGTCTGGCTCCGGTAGAATTCCCCCTCCGCATAACCCGGCGAGGACGCAATCAACAACCGGGTCGGCTTGCACCGTTCCACCGCCTGGAACACGTCATCCTTCACCGTTTTGGCCTCGTCCACGATCACCAGCAGCGGTTGATCCGGCCCGTCCGCATGGTGCCCCTCGAACTTTCCGGCATCCGCCACCGAGAACCCCGTCCAAAAGCAGTTGATGTTCTGCGTCTCAATGCGCGGCGTGTGCAGGAACGTCCAAGCCGGGAACCGGCTCGAGTACGCGTGCAACGCCGGCAGGAGCTGATCCTTGATCTGCCGGAAGCTGCCCGAGGTCGAAATGATGTGTCCGCGCGGGAAGGCCGTCAGATGCCACAGAATAGCCGCGCAAATCACCCGCTTGGTCTTCCCGCCCTCGTTGCAGCTCCGGAAGCTAATCGCGCTTCCTGGGGCAGCCAGCGCGCGCAGGACGGCCCTTTGCTTCGGATAGAGCTGCATCGAGAGTATCCCATCCGCAAACCCGTCCGGAGTCGAGGCCACCTCAGCCGGGTCAATCTCGCCGTTGCTTGGCATAGTCGCGCAGTCTGGCAATGAAATCGTCCGGCACTCCCTCGATGGTTTGGCGCAACTCGAGCTTGTCAGGAGGCCGATGAAACTCATCAGCATGACGGCGCTCCAACAGCCAAGTGAGCCACTTCGGATCATCGGCATTAGCCAGTCGCCGCATCGCGCGATCGTAAAAGTCCGCCTTTGCTGCCGCGAATGGGGGGACAAACTCCGGGTTTCGGGAAAGGGCCTTGGCCCAGGAATCCTCGTTGATGCAGACGTCCTTTTCGAGCACGAGCGCCATCTTGAGCGAAAGCCCCAGCCCAAACCGCTCAGCCACACGCTCAACGACGTCCATGGTGATGTGCCGTTTACGGCCGACTTTGCGGGGTTTCTTGAGGATGCGTTGTTTCGCCACACTATTGCCACCTTGCGTTAGCTTGGCTGGCCATTGCCACTGCCGCGTTCTGCACCCTTCTGCACCCCGCGCCCCCGGACCATCCGGAACCCATTGGCTCCGATCCAGGCCAACGCCTCATCGAGGTCGCAAGTCTGGTTGTCCCGCCGGCGCCCGTGCATCTGGAATCCCAAGCGGCGCATCTCATAGACGTAACGCACGGAAACCCCGAGCCGCGGCGCCAGGTCCTTCACGCACAGATTGGCGTCCAGGTTCACAGATGTATGCCATCTGCTATCTGTTCTCGGGAATTAACCGCCTTGGCCGCCAGATATGTGGCCCGCTCCAGCGTGTCTCCGGACCCGAGCAACCGGAACACCTGCACCGTCCCCAGTCCATGCGTGTGCCTAATGACAACCGGTTTCGGCCCATCCGAATAAACTGGCAACTGTTCCGCCCGCCGCTCGATGACTCCGACCTGGAACCGCAGCCAGTCATTGGTTGCGTGTGGAAACTCCCGCACAATTCTATCGTATTTCATATTGGTTTTACTCTCCCGGCTTCAGCCATAGCCCGGTTTCGATGGAGCACGCAGAACCGGCTTCCGCGCGTCACCGCTACCCCGCACTCCTCGCAAAAACCTTTGGTGTGGCTTTTATGCCAGTCAACCGCCTTTCGCAGACTCTCCTGTCTGGCTTGGTACATTGCGACCAGCGCCCGGACCATTCGGAGCTCAAGCGGCTCGAAGCTCGCGGGGAACAGTCTCTCCACTCTGCGTACCTCTGCCGTCGTGACATTCGCTTCCATCGCGCTGGTTCCTGACTTTAGACTTTGGGCTTCTTGATGGGCTTATCCGTCTTCATGGCAAACGGCTTCACCGCGAAATTGTCCTTGTGCTCCCGCTTCAGCCCGAACAAATGCAGCGCGGCATCCGTGAGACTTTCCAGCCCCTCCAGGTTCGGTTCCACTTTGGTCCGGAGCATCTCGGCCACCGTAAATAGTGGCGCCCGCTTCTCCGCCAGCGCCCGGGCCTCTTCCTCCTCGCACGCCTGGTCGATCCGCAGGACCACCTGCTCCTCATCATCAAACTCCAGGGAACTGGACTTGCGGTACATAACCTCGCCAAACGGCGTCTTGTGGCTCCGCTTCTCGGCCGGGAACAGCTCCTCATAAAACTCATCGCATAGCTTCCGGATCAGTCCCTCGATGCTGGCGAGGCCCACCTTCGCCGCCGCGTGTTTGGGTAAAAGCTCCTGGGCCGCCGCGAGCTGCACCGTCTTGATCTCCGCCTCCGCCCCTTCGAGCGCCGCCGTCAGGGTGGAGAATTGGCTCAGCAACTCGTTGAGCCGGTTGTACTGTGTCGCATTCATGGGGCCAGTCTCTCACCCCATGCCCAGGCCGTGTAGTCGGCCTTATGGACTAGTCCAAATGCCTGACTAAAACCAAAATGTCTGATACATTAGGCTGTCCTCCATGCTGATAAGAAATCACCTAAGCACACAGGAACTCGCCATCTGCACCGATCGCGTGGTTGGCCTCACGTACAAAGCCATCGCCGACAAGCGCGGCATCTCAATGAGCACCGTGAAGACCCATCTGGGCCGCGTCTTCTCCAAGTTGAAAGTCACCTCCAGCCTCGATCTGCAAAAGTGTTTGCGCAACGGCCTCACCCAGGGGGAGTTGGCGCCGATTGCCGCGAAAATAAAAAACCTCATCAATTTCAGCGATCGCTGCGTTAAACAACAAGAGGAGCGCTGTCGCATCAGCAACAGCCACGTCACCAGGGTCAACGCCTGGCTATTGGGTCGTCGCAAACATGGTGAGTACCGTTATCAGGTCAAATTGACCTGATAATCAGTGGTTATGCCCCTTGCATCGTCTGGCTAGTTCTACGAGCCATTTTGCAAACTGGGGCGGTGTTGATTCGCGTTCCCATTGCGTCACGCGAGATTTGAAAAGCGGGTGGCCGATGCGGACGCCGTGGCCTTGAGTGATGCACCGCTCCGGCGTTCCCTCGCGGTTCGGGCTTGCCGGGATGTTGCGGACAGAGCAGCCAACGATGTAGAGCCGCGTCGGTTTGGCTGCCGGGTGTCCCCAGTGCCATTGGTCCAATTCGAGTATCCAGCCTCCCCATTCGTCTGGTTTGAGTAGGCTTCCGCATTTGCATTCCTCGAATAGCGTGCTGCCGGCCGGGTGCTCCAGCACGCCTCCGCATCGGCGCACTTGTTCGACTGCCCACGGCCCAAGGTCGTGTTCATCTGCCGGCGCTTTCGTTGCCACCGTGCGGAGATTTCCCCACGTTCTGCACGGCGGGTGCGCTATCACTGGGCCGGCACCAGCGAATCGTCTCGCGTCCATTTTATTGTCCCATACCTCCACGCCGGCCAGCAGCTTGTATGGGTTTTGGTCGCACGCGAATAGCACAGAGACGGGGCATAACAAATCAGTCGAGCAGACGGCGGGATCGCCGGTCAGTCGAATGGTTTCTGCAATGCTCTGGCTCATGGGGTTTTTGCGCCGCTGCTCACTTCGGTGTTGGGCGGCCCTCATGTGTGAGCTTGTTCGTTGGGCTTCACTTATTCCCTCTTTGGAATTTTCATGCTGATGCGGCAGTTCTCACAATACCATCGCTTGCGATCCCTCTTCCGGCCTCCGCAGTTTCGGCATCGCCCAACCAATCGCGTCAGCGAACCGCCGACTGGCGTTGTTGCAAAGGGCTGATCATTGGCGGCGGTCGCTGCGCTCGGTGTTCGGCTATCACGCCGGCGTGCTTAGATCGTGCTCGCTCTCCCGCGCCAGTCCCTGAAACAGTTTGGCGCGCAGCATAACGGACCGCATTCGACGCACCTGAACTTCCTTCTCACCCTCTTTCATCCGCGTCGCTGTTTCCGCTTTGAATTCTTCTCGCTGCGACGTTGGACAAAGGACGGACCCGGCCAGCAGCGAGAAGGTCTGGCTGGACATCGGGTCCTTCTCCCACACTTCCAGCGCCTTGTCGATCAGCTCGATCTCAGTTTTACTCAGGTCAATTTGCATAGTTAGTTCCGCTTCCGTTTCTCATAGGTGAGCCCGGCTGCCTCCAGCGCGGCCCTCGACGCCATGTTATCTGCCATCGTAGCGGCCAGGGCCGGCGCCGCTTCCAGGAGGGTCTTATAGCGCGTCACGCCCTCCTTAAAGTGTAGCGCGTGGCTTCCACAAAGCGCGCACCAGTTATTGAACGGCCCCTGCCGGATCATCGACCGCAATCCATCACAGGATTCCTGGAACGATCCGCTCTCCTCCTCGTAAGCCGTCGCCAGGAGGCAATGCCGCTCCGGACAAAGCAGTTGGACAATCCAAACCATTGCACTACCCAATCGGCGCCGGACCCGGCGGAACCTCGCGCCAGCTTTTCACCCCACACCTTTTAGCCAGGTCCACCACCAGCACCTTGATCTTGTGTCCCTGGTCCTGGAAGTAATCCGGCTGCAGTCGCTCCTGTTCCCGCAAACTCGCCACACTCAGATCGACCTCCCAGGCAAAATTACGAATTACTCGCAGCACCCAAAACTTGTAGTTCATCCGCACATCCTCCGCTCCCGTCCAACCCTCGATCACCTCTAATAGCCTCCGCTGTTCAGCCCACGAAAGCTTTGCCGTTGGGATAATCCCAACGCTCCTTCGCGCGCGCGCGCGCGCCGGTACAACACCCTTAGGTAGTTGATCCGGTATAATTTGTACTTGTACCCCTTGTTCCTTTTGTACCCTTTGTACCGGTACAAGGGGGGTACAGGGGGGAAACAGCGAGGCGACCGCTTCGGCGCCCATTTCGGCGCCGTTTTTCGGCGCCGTTGGGATTATCCCAACGGACTTTGACCAATGTTTATCGGCCTCCAGTGGCATCGTTGGGATTATCCCAACGCTCCGGGCACCCGGAGTTTCTGCCGTTGGGATAATCCCAACACCTGCCGTTGGGATTATCCCAACGCTCCGGGCACCCGGAGCTTCGTCATGGGGGACACCCCCCATTGTCGGCTTGGCACTTGCTGGCACGATGGGGCGTCCCAAGGAGTCACACCTCGGGACGCCGCCGCCCTGGTCTTCCGCCGCAGCACCGCTCGCACGCTGTCTGGTGGCGTTGCAATCGCCACCTGGTCGTGTGGAACCTGAGCACGAAGTTGGAACCGCGCCCAACTCCTGCGGCATGTCTGGGGGGCACCCCCCAAATTCAATAAAATCCTTCCGGAGCTGCTCATCCAGCTCGTGTTCCGGCAAATCAAAGAGCCCCTGCGCTGGCCGCACACTATCGTTCTTCAGCGTCACGATCCATGCCGACCACAGCACATTGATACCATACCGCCCCCGCCGGCTTTTCGGCGCGGCAATCGCGTGCAGCACCCGTTCCAGCTCATCAATCCCCCGGCTGGCCTCAGCCTTGTCGAACTTCAACGCCTTCACCGTCGGGTCGAACGTTGAGGCCGGGAAACAGTTATCCTCAACGAAAAAGTTCAAGTCGATCTCATCCGTCATCGGCCGCCCCAAGTCAAACGAACGCTTGCGGATCGTCCGCAGACAGTTCAAATGCCGGCGCTTCAACCGGCAGATGTCCACCTGCCGATAAAACTCCAGCAGCGCCCGCTCAAACAACCACAGCCGCCCTTTTGGTGGCGGGTGCTCCGGCGGCTTCCCCGGGTCCATTTGCGCTGCGCTATTCATGGGAATGGATAAGAACCCTTGACAACCACCGCTTTCTGCTGCTCATTAGCCTCGTTCATGGGTACTCTGGTAGGTATCCTTTCTTACACGGGCCGTCCTTCTGACAGGGGCGGCCCTTTTGTTGTCACATCGCAAGCAGGGTCCCATCCCGCCTCGCACAGCGCCGCCCAATTCTGTGTCACCGAGAGATGCCCCTGAATCTGGCGCGCCAGCTCGCACATCTTCCCCACGGTCGGCCCCTGATTCGCCACCGGATGCCTCGAAGCAAGCTGGATCGTCGCCATCAGCATGAAAGCCGTTGCGGCGTCCAGGTTGAGTTGGATCGGCGGCAGCGATTGCAGCGCCGCAATGTCCATCGAAGTGAGGAG
>QGNH01000577.1_pt2 | contig 20418 bp, 34 predicted proteins | sample 1735481 | NCBI WGS metagenome assembly QGNH01 (sample SAMN09239004, study PRJNA386568) | Viral metagenome, whole genome shotgun sequencing project.
GACAACCGGTGCGAGTGGTGGGGCAGGAGGTGACGGGTTAAGCCACTTTTCCGGGTAATCGGTGCCGCCGTTGTTGTACTGCGTTGAATCAGTGACCTTTAGCTTGCCACCCTCGGTATAGAATATCCTCTTGAGGATGTCGTTTGCCAGCGGTGCGGCTTGAGCGCTGACGTTTGAGTTCCACGCCAAAAACTTGCCGACAAATTGATAAAAGTAGATGCTCAGGAGCGGCCCGGCGTTGGTTGGAGTCGCGGTGAGCAGGTCGGTTGCCAGTGCTTCAACTCCGCCGTGGTCAAAGCGCACGTTTAATGCCGCCTGCGCTTTACCTTCTGGCAGCAAGAGCGGGTCTTTGATCTTCGGCTGGATTCCTGAAAACTGCGCTATGGTCAGCATAATTACACGTCCTGCGCGTCGGATTTCGCCTTGGAAGCGATTGTAACCCCTATGGCCTGCATGAAGCTCTGAAGGTATGCTTGGCTCTTCTGGATCGCGCCGGGTACGGTGGTTTCTTCGCCCAGGCAACGATAGACAATGTAATTCACGATTGCCGCGATATAATTGTTGTCGAGCGGGAAAATCTCTGTCGGGTCGGTAATCTCCTGCGGGTAGACAGTACAGATCAATGCGGCTGATTGCGTAGTGCCTGCCGGTGGAGCCGGGAAGACATAGAAGTAAAACGGGTTGCGCTGATCCTTGATGACGTACTGGATAAGGTCGCCGCCTGCATAGGTCAGCCAGCCGGGAAACATCTTATCCATCAGGAGCCGGTCAACCAGCGTTACGTTTGAGGCCGGGTTGCCGCTCAAGTCGGTGGTACATTCGACATCCACAAGGAAGATCGCACCGGGCGGAAGGGCTTGGCGAGCGCCCCCCGCCAGCGGCGTGACAATAATCGCGGTGAAGGCTTCCGGCTTCATGTTAATAAGCTCTTTGATGCCTCGGTTCAGGTATGGCAACAGTTTGGCGGTGACACCCCACCTGATGTTGCCGGGGTCGCCAAGTTGCGCCGTTACCAAGTCAATGATGCCCTGAACGGTATCGTTGGTTAATTGCAGTGCTTGGTTGCCTGGGCCTGCTGCGTTACCGCCGTCAAAGATTATATTAGCCATGTGACCCTCTTTTTACAGCGCTGTTGCTGCGATAAACGGAAGTGTTTGCCCAAGTGGTGCCGTCGGTTGAGTAGCTGCTACAGTCGGAACAGCTGGTACGATCGCCGCCAGTGCCGCCGTAATTGCCGTGTAGGTGTCAATCTTCTTCTGCCCTGCTTCCGCTTCGGCCTTGATTGCGGCTACTTGGTCAACCACTGAAAGCGCAGTAGGGGCAAGAGCTTGGACGGTCTGTATTGCCGCTTCGGTCTTAATGGCGGCTGGTTGTTCCACTCCGGTTGCGGTATTCGTGCCGAGGGAATGGATGCCCTTTACAATAAGCGGAGCGGCAAGTCCTATTGTCGCTGGTGTAGGAGCTACACAGATTGCATACGCCCCACCAGCAACCATAGCCGCACCTGCTACTGTTGAGACCGGGTCAGCGGCCACATTACCAAAAAATCCCCCGAAAAACGCCTTGATTTTAGCCCACATAGATAACTCTCCTTTTCTGTCTTCAAGATATGATATCGCACCCAGGTGTGAAACTGTTTCGTATAGCGTATGCGCTTCAACTTCATTGACTCCTGAATCTTCCATTGCTTCAAGAAAGGTATTATCACAAAACACCTTCGGCCATCCGGTGTCGCGGTATAAATAATCATGAAGGAAAGCCGCGCGCCAGTATTTGCCACCGGGAGGAAGAGTCGGCCAGAGGATTCGGGGCGTGCTGGCTCCGTCGCTGGTTGTACCGGCCGGAACAGTTATAATCGTACCGTCAGCGCGGGTGAAGGAAAACGGCTCCACCAGTACGAAATTGAGGCCGTCAGCGGTGCTTACCGTAAGGCTATCGGTACTGAATCCGGTCATAGTTTGCGCTTGCATAACTGGCAATCACCGCAATCCTCATAAAACTCACTGACATAATTCTTATCGCGTTCGCACCATTTACCGGTCACAGGGTATCTCCGTAATGACAAAACCACATAAGATTGATGACTCTGATATACTGCCGCAAGGATTCCTCAGACATAATGCAACCACATCCAAGTATTGCTGAGTGTTCGCATATAGCCGTTCAAATCTTCTTCGCTCATACGATCTCACTTTCTTTCAAGGTAGTTTCAAACCATTCAGCGGCTTCGGCTATTTCCTGAGCATGGTCAAGCCCGTTGATTATTTTTCTTGCATTAAAGTAGTCACAGCCCATATCGTTGATATACTTTTTCAGACCAACTCCGGTGAACGAACCATTACGCATACCATATGAAAGGATTCTATATGCTATTTCTGGTTGCAATGCAAGGTCTGGATTATTAACCAGGTCGGCACCGGTCACTTTTGCCATCGTTGCATAATTCGCTTTCCAAGTAAGCTGAACATACCCTCTCCCCGCGTAAACCTTGCCTGTAACGCTGTCGGGTTTGCCGTATGGCCTTCCATTGCCTTTTCCATACTCTGCTATGGGTTGGAACGTCCCAGCACACTCCCGCTGTATCGTAGCCAAAGCATAGCTGATCCACCGCACATCCGTCATCGCGGCGTCAGCTTCAAAGCTGGTGAGTAGGAACTCCATACCCTGTCGCTGTGAGGCGTTGAAGTCCCCGCAAGCTGTCAGAAATTTGTTATGGTCTAATTTCATGTTTACTGTGCCGTAATATACGAAAACGATATAGTGATGAGTGCTGACCTTGCAGTCCAAGTTGGTGTGTACACCCTGCTGCTTCCGTTAATCACTGCGCCTGTAGGGTAGTCAGTGATTGAATCGTCAGAAACTGTTGCTACATCATTTATAGCTACTGTATAGGGCATGCCCGTAATGTATGACGTGATCGCGGTTGAGGCTATGGAAGTTGTAGGTATTATTTGTATGGTGCAGAAAACCCGATTTCCTCGCTTGGTGTAGTTGCCTACATACGTCGATGTGCCGACAATGGTGAAGCCCGTGAGTACCGGAGTGAATGTCCCGCTAGCGTCGGGGCTGATCTGAAAATCAGTTAACACGTTAGTATTAGTTATTAGCACAAATTGAGGGTTGACCGAATTGGCCCCAGGGCTTAATCTGATATTGTTCGTGACACTGCCATTAGTACAATTACTAATGCCGAAAGCGTAACCTTTGCCGTTGTCGTTGTACAGTTGAGCGTTACCTATTGAGACATTGTTCGCAAAGATCAAATCTTTTAACTGTCCAAGCCCATAGGCTGTCCCTTCTGAGTTTATGGACACATTCCCTTCTATCTGGACAGGGCCAATTGGTGGGTAGTTAAAAAGAGGCAAGTACGATGTACCACAGTTGACTACAATATTATTGAGTAGCCGCAATGGTCCTGCCCCACCCGCAAATTGCCCAGTTGGATCTCCACCCACGCCATACCAAATACCTTGAACTACAGCAGAATAAATATGGTTGTTCTCTGCCGTACCAACCGACATTTCAATACCGGCGTAACTGTTGTATGTTCTGCAATTTTTAATTACCCAATTATTGAAACGCGCAAGGCCATCATCTAATACTAGAACATCATCATGTAAACGGGGAGCAACATTAAAATTCAACGCATTAAACCGAGTGTCATGGACATACAGGTTTTCAAATAGTATATTCTGCATATTCTCTGATATGGCGTTTGCATAAACAGCCTCACCACTAAAACCATAAACTTCAATATCTTTGATTGTTACGTCACTAGAGTTCCACGCCGCAATCCCTTTGAAGTTTACCTGCTGCCAATCTCCAGGCGAGACTTGGCTTGCGTTTGGTGTGCCTGTCCAGTCACCGTGTATCTTACCTTTGCCATGAACAAGGAAGCCACTTCTAGGTACGTCAATATCAGCGGAACCGAACTCAATAAACCCGCGCGTTGCGGCTATGTCTACCCATCTACCTGTTTGCCAACCACTCTTTTCAGCGGCTTGCGTTGTCGCTACAGCACTCAGCACACCATCAATTTCAAACTCCACATTATCCACATCGTAAGCGGTAAATCTACCGCCTGTGTTTGTCACGGTGGTATTCGGCCCAATATATATTTTGCGGTTAGCAGGAATAATAATGTCTCCTGCGAGTGCATACGTTGCCGCTGTGAACGATATGCTGGATGCTGCAATAGCTCTATTTACCCCGGCTGTGTCAATGCCAAACCATTCAACAGGTCGGACAGTGCTATCGTTGAAACTAAATTTAGTAGTGTTGCCTATACTCCCACCCTTCTCCACTTTCAAAGCTCTGTCGGACGGCCACACGCCCTTTAAAGAACAGGTATTAGAGGATATATTGCTGAATGTAGATGAAAGAGCAGAAGTGACAACAACGGTCTTATTTGCTACGTCTGCTCTTGTGCCTGCCGAGCAGAGGTCAGTTGCTGTGGTGTAAGTACCGTTCTGCGACATTACCAAAATAGCTGCATTCGCCTGAGTTGTGAATAGTAGCAACAGTACTGCTACGAGTAGAAAGCGTTTCATGTGATCTCCTTTAATCCAGTTTTAAAGATGTAGTCGCAAAGCCAGTAGTACACATAGCCGAATTGACTGTTAAAATGCCGGTATTGGTTATACCTGTGCAACGGTAGACTGTGTTTGTGCCGCTGTTTACGATTGCATTTCCCACAAGAGGTATAGCCCCCGCATCCGAAGCTGTGACGGTTACGTTGGATGACAGTGCATGCCCGTTGACGGTGGTGGATTGCAGGGCGTAACTACCTGCGGGTTGCTTGGTGTTGATATCCGATTGACGATGTGTGGAGTATGTGGAAAAAACTGTTTTAATAACACGGTCGTCAATCTCGCCCTGTCTATTAGTGGAATAAGCAGCAAAGTGGAGAGTTGCGACTCCGGTGCCGACCATGTAAATAGTTTTTGTAACCGGGTCTACCGTGCCGCCTGATATTTTGAATTCGTCAGCCGGAATACCAGCCTTGATGGTGCCGCCTGCCCCCGATATATTGCCGAAAGAGATGGTTGGCCCTATAATAGTCCCGCGAGAAGGTGTGTTATTCAAAACCACCGCCGCCATTGCCACAAGTAGAACCAATGATACTAAGTAGAGTTTTCTCATTCCACGAACCACATCGCGCCATGCTTTATCAAGTGGGCTCCTTCACCTTGAGTTGCAAGGGGGTCGAGGCCAACAAAGTCGCCGGAGGAGTCAACTATCGTCAACGTGTTGGCGGTCGCATCCGTTTTGAAGATGGATACGTTGTCGTACAGGCGAATATCTACTACCTGTGGGCCTGTCGTGCAATCTATGAAGAAACGTGTTATTGCCGCGTCAGAAGACGGGACAGGGGTAGGCAGTGGGAGCAGGGACACCGAGGAATAGTAGGTAAGGTCTACCCATGGAGTCGAACCGTCACCAATCTTGAACAGGCCAGTGACACCTATATCAGAAGTGAAACCCGGTTCACCGTTCGCCAGTATCGGGTTAAGTGCCGCCCAATTCGCCGCCGTGTCGCGCCGGAAAATTACATTGAACCCAGAAAAGGTATCGATCATATCCAATTTCTCCTTGATACCCGGCCATCTCTTTTGACAGGCTGGACTCGTGCGTCAAGCACCGTGCTTATTTCCCTGTGGATGAAGGCGGCAAACGCGGGGTCGATGTCTGGCATCGCCACGCCTGAGAGCAGGATGTTTACCACGCCCTCCCTGTACAGCTCATCAAACATGCCAGCGAACGGGATTGAGTCTGCCGGTGTTGTTGCCTTGGCTGGTATCTGGAAATATCGGCCACCGATTGTAACGTCGTTGATGGTCTTAGGACGCATGAACATGGATGAATTGATAATCTTGTGGGTGTGCGCGTGATGGTAGATAGCTTCGTCACTGCCAGTGCCATACCAATCCCACCAGCTTCGTTCGTCGTGATCGTCTTCGCCCAGGTAAGAGGGTTCGAGGTGTCGGTTTCTACTGGTGGTGAGCAAGGCATTAACGATGGTCTGTACGGTCGCCACGTTGCCGACTATGGTTTGGATGTCAGCGATTGCCACACCAGTTCCAACAGCGAGCATTGCGGCCACGAGAGCGGCGTTCGGCACAGAGAGGCCAGCTAGACCTAATTCAACTGTCAAATTGGTGATGAGGTCGGGTACTTCTTTGGAGTGCGGTTTCTCCGCCATGGAGATGAAATCACTCGGCAGGGTCAACGTGTAGCCGTTGGCCGGGAGGATATAAGCAAGCTGCCCGGTCGCCAATATATCCGAGCGCCGTTCGAGCAGCTTCTTATAGATTAAATTGGTGATGCTGTTGGCCGCACCGATAAGGGTGATACCGGTCGGGCGAGTATTGCCCACCCTTGGTAGCACATCGAACAGGAGTTGCCCTACGGTGTACGCCATGCTGTCACCCCGTTTATGCTTCTAGTTTGGTCAGGCGCTCAGATAGGGCATCAATCACCCATGGTCTGCGCTTCACGCTATTTGCTTCAATCTGCCAGATCTCATTCAACAGGTGAGCATCAGGGCATTTATTGATTACAGATTTGATCTGAGCCACGTTCGAGAGTCCGTAGAATGTCTCAGGGGTGAGTGTTTCAGGCATTACTGGTGCCGTTGATACTTTTACTGCTGGTTTTGGAGCCGGTGCCGCCTTGTCCTTCTTTACATACTGGATATACAGCCCGCCCGGTATGCGGAGGAAATAAGCTGAGTGCGAAGAGCTGATTACTTCACAGGTCTGCGCTATCTCGTCACCCCCGGTCAGGTGAGGCCGGGAAGTAAATACATAATCCATCTTCTCAACTGAGACAATCGTGGGGCCGTCGCGTTTGATCTTACATTCAATTAACATCCTTGTTACTCCTTTACGTTAAAATAAGGGAGGCCGTGAAGCCTCCCTTTGTGTTTAGTCGCCGTTGCTTGCGCGATACGACCCGACGATTGTAAATGCCCCGGCTACTGAAGTTGGTGCGGCAACCACGAGAGCCCCGATCCACCTGTCTACATTGGAAGCGGCCAAACGGAGCCCGTCAACAACAGCAGCGCGAGCAACCCCGCCAGCCTGACAGACGGTTGAGGCGGTGATGAAGTTGGTGGTAGCCACCAAAGCGGCAAGGGTGCTGTCCAATACGCCGACCGTGACGGTCATAGTGGTAGCGCTGTCCAGATCGTCCGAGGTTATATACAGATCGACCGGGACGTGACCAGCGGGGAGCAGGAAGCCTACCAGAGTGTCATTGATTGCCACGGTATTATCAAGGGTGAACCTAGCCTCTACTGCGGCTATGGCGTTCTCCGAGGGAATACTGATGGCAGGGGAATTACCAGAAGGGCAAGGGGAGCCAGCGAGAGCCCCCGGAGTTACCTGCTGCGCCTTGTCTGAATAGCGAATCTTTGCCATGATATGTNNGTGCGGGAGGGCTTTTACACCCCCCCTTGGTTATTAGACAGGAGCGGCGGCGGTATCAATGGTCATACAACCGAAGTCAAGGTCGTTGAATGTTACCTTTTTCACGCCAACAATGGTGTTGGTGTAGATTTCAACACGGTTGCCAGCGTCTTCTTCTTCTTCACGCCAGCCAAAGCGGAGGTCTTTACCCGGTGAACCGAAAGCGATTACCCCGGCCTGAATACCCATGAACAGAGCGCGAGCTGCCTTGATGTTTGCGCCTGCACCGTAATCAGTAAAGCGGATTACGTTCTCATGGGTATGGATGACAACCCCGTTGTGAATACCAGCGGCCCCGGTGATGAAGTTGGACGCCTTGCCAACTGCGGTAGCGAGTGCCTTCTGGATGTCAGCCCATCCGTTTGTGTCGGTGCCGGTTCTCAGGTCATATTCCTGAGTCGGGTCAATGATACAGAGGAAACGCTTCTCCCCTTCGATCTCGGCAGGCTGAATCTGGGGAACACCCTGGACGCCTCCACCCATCAGCTTGGCCCGGCTAACAGCGCGGTCGATAGCATTGAGGCTGAACTTGTCAGTTGCGGCAAGGTTGGCCTTGGCCGTTGCTGTACCACCGTAAATCAGGTGGTTCGAGTCAGGAGCCGTGAAGCTGTTGCCAGCATACCCGGTGAAAGTCGGGTCTTCAATGAACTCCACGTTTGAACCGCGAGCCCCAGAAAGATACTGGAAGATCGTTTCGTCAAACAGGCGAGCCCACCAGTCAACCGAACGAGCCTTGGCAATCTTACGCAGATCGTGTAATGTTCTCTTTCTCGTCCTGATTTGTTCAAGTAGGTGCGTTACTCCCTACCCCGCCGTTAAGCTGCTGTAAGTTTCCCTACAGAACAGGTCATATCATCATCCACTTGGGATGCAATGCGCTTCCCCCCACTTGGGGGTACTCTACTCGCTTTCACCTGTAAGGGTGTGCTTTCGATGACCGTCGAAGGTTCTACAAGGATGATGTCTCTCCAGTGCAGTGCGTGTGTTGAACAATCAAAATCTATTTTATTGCCCTTCTTACAATTTACTGACAGCGTAAGATATTGAAGGTTATCAGGGGTGTGTTGCCCCCCTTTAGACAGTGGTGTGATGTGATCCACTGTGTAACCTTCAGGGCAATGCAAATAAATCTTGGTGAGCAACTTAGTTTGTGATCTGTCAGTCGTGCTTACCTGTATTGCGCGGCGTTTGGCCCATCGTGCAAGGCTCTGTTTTGAATTGGCCGGGATTCTCCCATAAGCATTTGTAGCGTCTTTGCACGCTTCACATCTGCAACCGAACTTATAACCACTCCTCGTACCGTGAGGAAAATCAGAAGCCGTGATATCTCTCTTCTGATTAAGGTTGGCCCGGTATTCCCGCTCTGCTTGGCTGCATAATTCACATCTGCAACCAAGAGTACCATGGCTATAATGGCTACCATGTTTAAAGTCGGGAGAATCAAAGTCAATCTTGCCACGTAATTCTTTAAGATATTGCGACCGAAATTCACTGCATTTCTCACAACGACATCCACACGCATAACCAGTATGCTGACCGTGGGGGAAATCAGGGGCATCTATAACCCTTGCTTTACGTTGTCTGGTAGTAGCTGCGGTTGCCACTTTACGGCAGTCCTCGCATCTACAGCCTTTCTCGTATCGCTTCCGTGTCCCATGATGTATGTCGTTGTGCTTTATCATCATAATCCTTGCAGCTTCCCTGCTGATTGCCCAATCCATAAATCTTTTTAGCGTTCACGCTTACCGTTGCCAGTTACGTTGTAGCGTTTATGGCTCTAAGGGTATTCCAGCAATTCACATTGTTTGCGTACCCACGTTACCATGGGTAGGGACTTTAAGAAAGAAAAATCCGGCCACCGCAGTCTGCTCCACCTCTAAGCTGATCAATATAAATATTGTCAGTATAGAAATTGAGCTTTTCTGCTTTGCCTTTGATGGGATCATCTCCCTGCACAGGTTTCATCTTCAACTGCCTGATTTCTTTAGACAAATTCGCAAAATTTGCCCTCACCTTGTGGGTGACTTGTGCTTTCACACAAGCAGAGACTATATCATCATCCGTATAAAACGGAGCCGAGCGCTTCCCCCTGCTTAGGGTACTCCCTTGCGGGATAGTCGTTGAAGCTTCTCCTGTACGGAGCTTGCCTGCTGATTGCCCATTTCACCTGTGCGGATCATATATGATGTTTTTAAGCGTGTCACGTTCGCCATTTCTAGCCTCGTTGTAGCCATCATATCTTTAGGGTGTTCCAGCAATTCACTCGGTTCTTCGGTTACGCTTGCGCGCAAAAGCGACTATTGGAAATAATCGAAAGATCGTAAGTGATCTGCTCGCCCGAATCAGCTTCGAGGTCAGTTAGACGCCAGAGTGGGCGCGTGGGGACTTCACCAGAAGCCATAAACTTGTTTGTCCAGTACCCTTTACGGCCAACATCAACCGCAAGATTCCCGGAGTACCGTTTAACGGCTTTGGCGTCATTCAGACCAATAATCGTCTGTGCCATGATGTAACTCCTTCTTGTGGGCCGTCCTTGGCCGTTTGTGGGATATGAGGCAATGCCTCTTGAAAAACTTGGTTACTCGTTAAACTCGTGGAATCCTTCACTGAGTACATTCTCTCGGTGGTTTCCCTGCGGCGTTCGGTACGGTTTCTCGTGCGCGATAGGGATAACTCTGTCGGCCTCAATCCGTAACACTGCCGCCCTTCCAGCCTTTTCGATCAAGGTAATTTCAATGTGCTTGCAATCGGTGGCACATTCGGTCATGTCGAATATCAACCGATCACCGACGTTTATCACCTTGACCAGATTGCCCTTCTTTGGGTCGTGAGCCATTACGCCCTCCGTTCGTACTCTGCCCGTTGTTCGGGGGAGAGACGTTCAAGGGCTTTCTCGTAGGCTTCCCCGGTTAGGCGGTCAATCGGTGCAAATGGATCGCCAGTGGTTGACTCTGCTGCTGCTGCTGGCACGTTTGCCAGGGTCTTGACATCTGGCCGAGCTGCTGCTGGTTTGACTGCCGGTACAACTGGTGCTGTTGCGGTTGCGGGAGCCGGGGAGCCGAACAGCCCTCTTACCGCCTTGTCAGCCTCCATCAGTATTGCCATACCGGAAGCATTGGCAAACTTAGGATCGTTGCTCACAGCCTTCACAGCTTCACCCAGAACCCCGAACATAGCGTTGCCCTTCAGGTCTTTCGCCAGATAGTCAGGGCGGGAGTCAAGGAAGTGAGCTTGTTCTTTCTCCCATACCTTGTCAGCCCTTGCTGCGTCGCGTGAACCGATCTGAGAGATGATGATGTCCCGGTTCACCGCGTCCCGTTGTGTCTGGTAGTCCTTTTGGGTGATCTCGGCATCAGCGAACTTATCTTCAAGGTCTGTGAGCCGGGTCGCTAGAGCTTCAGGCACTTCCGTTGAGATAGGTAGCTCGGAGTCCTTCACCACCGCCCGGAACTGCAACAGAACATCATCACCCGGCAGGTCTGCTACTGCGGCGGCAACCTGTGCCACGGCAGGGATAATCGGTGCAACTACGTGNNGGCAGCAAGCACGGCGTCGTCGATCGCTTTCTGCTTGTCGGCCTCGCTCGGTTCGGTGCCAGCAATCGCGGCCAATTCCTCGTCCGTTGGTTCCGGTTCAAGTTCGCCATCATCGGCAACCGTACCCTCTTCGCCCTCGCCATTCATCAGCGTACCTTCGCGCTCAGTTTCTGACAGCCCTTCCCATTCTTCGGCTGTGATTGTGTCGGGTCGAACTGCACCGCCACCGCCACCGCCTTCCGGGTTATCAAAGACCATTGCCAACATCAAGAAACTTAGAAATCCTTTTCTCATCCTGTACTCTCCTTAAATGTTTTTGCCTTCCGCTAGATCTATTACTGATTGAGACTCTTCGCGCTTCCGCTTGTTCTCGTCCAGTTTCTCTACTGCGAGCTTGCGGCACAGATCCATCCGCACCGGGTCAGACTCAACAGCCTTGGCCCTGGTGATCGCTCGCAAGTCCTCTTCGACCTGATAGCGTTTATCCCAATCGGATGAACAGCAATCAACCGGCAGAGCGGCCCCGGTGCCTTTACGTTTCTTTCGCTTCTCGCCTAACTGTGCCATGGCTGCCCCCTACCCTTGGATATGAACCGGACTCAAAGCCCTTGCTGCGCTGAAACGGGCGGCATCCTGCTTGATTGCCTGAGCTTCGAGCAAACATGCAAGGTCGCGCTCGGCTGGTGTTGCTTCTCGGCCCACGGATGTTTGTCCNNATGTGGTTCGGCGGCTATATCGGCATCATCGGTATTGATATCGACCACTGACTCATCGGTGGTTGTGGCTGCGGTTTCTTCTTCGCTCATTGTGGTTGTCCTCCTGAATTCGGGTTTTGCATCTGTGGCCTCGCTGGTGCTTTACCAATCTGTTCGGCTTCCGCAATCAAGGTATCTGCTGCCTGCACAAGATGAGGCGCTATGTCTACGGCCCCGGCTGCCTCCATGGCATCAATAAAGCCCTTAAGCTTCGCCACCAGAGCGTCAGCTTCAGCCTTTGATGCTTTGCCGGTTTCGTTCTCGATCTTGGCCTGGATGTATGCGGCCTGTAGCTGCTGCATCAGTTTGTTGTACGCTGCCTGCTCCTGCGCCTGCTTCGCTTTCTGCTGAAGCATTTGCTGTTTAGCGGCCTGCTCTTCCGGGGTCATCTCGTCATCAGGCCCAGTCTGACCGTTGATCTTCCTGATTCGTGCGACAATCTCATCTTTGCCGTTCAGGTCGTCGTAGAGGTCAACTACCATATCAAGGAGTGCCAGCCCGACTTCAGGCGGTACTTTGGTTATCAGTTCACTGAGCATGTCCCTCGCGGCAACCCTCATTGACTCGCGGAAGTCCTGTTTACCGACAATGAAGTCAGACTTTGCCGCAAGAATGGAGTTTTCTACCTCGCCGGTTTCCGGGTTCACCTTATTGATCGACACGAACTCGTCTACGCGCTGATCGCCGGTAATGCGGAGTTCATCTTCCTTGTCGTAGAACTGCTCGATGTTATTGAGGCGTATCTACCCGGCCAACTGGAAGGCGTAATAGTAATTGTCGAACAGCGGCCCGGATGTCATGGAGCCCTGATTGTTCAGAGCGTTGATTGCCTTGCCGGATAAGTCGCGTTGACTCTGCCCCTGCATCTCTGCCTGTACGCCGGTTATGTTGTGGATGAATCGCTCACTGTCTCGCGCCATTTCAAGATGTTCGCGGGAAAGCGCCAGGTTGTCGATGATCTTGATTGCCGTACCAAGTTTCCCTTGGTTGACTTCAGCCAGACAGTCCGGGCGGTTGTACTCGTCGAGGAACGCCTGCGGGTTATCAATCGCGCCCTTCTCATAGATCACCTTGGAGGCGGTCAACAGGAACAGCGACTTATTGCGGCGCTTGTTCATGTCGTCCTGCGGCCCCCGTATGTCCCTCACTACTCCGTATGGCATCCCGTCGCGCTTGAAGCGGTAACAGAAGATAGGGACGAATGGAAAGCGGTTGTGATTGTACGGTGACATCACGTCTTGCAGGTAGGTCGCCCCGGCCCACATTGCACACCTCATCACCATCTTGCGGGACGAGACGAGCGAAGCATAACCACCTTCAACCAGATACTTATGCGCGGCTTCATTCTTGCGATAGATAGCGCCGTGCATAGCCCCGTAAGGTGAATCGTCATCATTCATCTTGATTGTCTGCACCTGTTCCGGCCACCGATACCACATCTCGCAGAGCTTGACCCGTTCACGGAGTCCGTCTTGAGCGCCACCAAGGAGGGCGTCAATATCTGATTCCATATCGAACTCGCTGGCGTTGTCTGCTATGGTGATATCTTCCGGCAGGTACGGGTAGAGGCTATTGACCCCACTTGATAGGCACTCAAGTATCTCTTTGCGTTCCGGGAACATATTGGTCGCCACGTCCAAATCAACCCATTTTTCCCGCAATACATAGCGCCAATCCTTCATGTCGGGTTCGCGCGCCAGGTTGTCGAACCACATATTGCGCCATTCTTCATGTCGGCAGTAAAGCGGGTCTTCGTCTTCGTCCGACCTTACGCCCTCTTCGAGCCATCCAATACCGGCCTTGACAGCATCACCGAAAGCGGCAGAACGGGCATACTCGCCACGGTTCACGTCCTCGACGTACTTCATTACCTTGTTCTTGGCCTTGGCGCTGGACGCTGCACGTTTCTTGCGCGGTCTGATCGTGTAGTCTATGCGGCTCGCTTTCTCAATCCCCAGAAGATAATTAAGTGTGTTCTTGGTGATATTGAAACTGTTGGCTGGCTGGTTGCGGTCACTGAGTATTGAGAGGTCTTCAGCCGATAACTGAATACCGTCATAGTAGTCCTCATCAATCGCCATTTGCTCACGGTTCGGAGCATGAGCAATACGGGCCTGCCTGCGCCACCTCAAGAGCTGTTTCAATCGCTCTTGGTATTCGTCAGAGTCTAGTTTGTTCGTCGCTTCCGGCCCTGCATCCTCCAGCCCGTTCTCGTCCCTGTTCTTCCGTGCTTCAAACGGAACTCCGGTATGAGTGGTCTTGCCTTGGCCGTCAATAACGAATGACATTGACTACTTCCCTTTTTTTGGCTTCAGCACGATGGTCTGGGTCGCATGGTACAGGTTCGTTACACGCGGGTCATCATCACCCTTGCAGGAGGTGTTGGAGATGAAATCAATCTGCCAATCCTTCTCCAATGACCTGACTTGGCAGACAACACCGTTCAGCGCCTCTTCATAGGAACAACCCTTAGAGTGAACGATAAAGAAGCCGGGTTCTGTTGGTGCTGTTGAAATCATCCTACCCCCAAAAGAAAAGGCCCCAAAAAACGCTTGTGCGCTTAATGGAGCCTCTCAGTTATGCCGACGTAGCCGGGAACTGGTTGCTACCGGTGCTACTTGATTGTAATTACGTTCGGGTCTGTACTTCGCTCTATCGCGGTTCGTCGAAGCACTACCCGATTCCTCTTGAGGATACGTCCGCGCCCTCTGGGGTTTTCTATTTGATTGTCTCTATCTTCTTACAGCCAGTGACACCGCCCCGGTTGAAACTCAGGTGGATGTCGCCGGTGAAATTCCCGTCTACAATATTCGCTTCATTTAAAAATGCAATAAAAATATTCCAGTCTATCAATTTATTTTTACGTAGCAGCACTCTTGGTGGTGCTGGCTCGTTCATTAATAACGCTCATTCGGTACGAAATCGTGATTTATTGCGTTATTTCGTACCATCACGCACCCCCGGTCAAAGCATCGGATTCCGTCATCAATATCTGCCTGTGGCTCTTCTGGCCGTTCACGCTGATACATACCTCGCCCTGATCTACTGCGTTCTCGGCCTCGGCGTTCGGCATGTTCTTCAGATCGTCCAGCCCGTCCTGAATGAACATCAAGAGCTGCGCCAAGGTCTGAGTGCCTACCGTCAGTTCAAGGAGCTGGCAACACTTCACCAACCCGTAAGCGGTGCAAAGCATCACGCCTGTTGATTCATTCATCTGCTCGGCCATAATGATTGCGGCGGCATCATCAGCGGTACGCGACCGGTCTACACTGAATCTGTGTTTGAAGTATATCTTCTCGGCCATACGGGTAAACTCAGCGGCGTCGGCCCGTTGCATATCCACGTTGGCCCCAGGTTCCAGATACTTCCACAGGCACGACAGCGGTACGATGAAGGATCGGCCCATCAGGTTCTCTTTGAAGATGAACATAGCAGGCTCGTACTTCTCTTCGCCAGTGCCGGACATTGCCTTAACATGATGTAGCTCTCTTTTTAAATCGCCCAAGAAATTGATACGTGCCAATGGAAGCCTCCTGTCTGCGTTGTTTCTTCATCTGCCACGATGACCTCCGCTCATTTCTGTTTACACATCAAACAGCCACACTGAGGATGATGCTTGCGAACCAATCCTGCCTCTAACTTCACCTTCATTGACTTGATCGCCCTGACCTGCGCCTGTTTTGCTTCTTTAATAGGTTTCGGTATCTTCGGCGCAACAGGTTTGGCTGTCCCGGTGCATTGGTTGATGATCCATTCCGAGAGAGTGATATCTTGATCTGCTGCCAGTGCCGCCCACAAGTCTTTTAATTCCGGCTGCACCCTTATGTCGATACGAGTTGTTTTCATGTGTGTACATCATATCATCTCACGGTTTGCTTGTACACACGTTTTCCCTTACGACCTTGCGCCGATCTGCCACCCTGCGAGTGCGCTCTATCGTCCGTTGCTTCGATGCCCGTATGACGTTCTGATAGATTGTATTCAGCCGCGCCAGCACAGCCGCCTGCTCCCTGCTCTCCATCAGTGACCGCTTATACAGACTGAAGGCCAAACCGAGGGCCAGCCCTGTTACCACTGCGAAAAGGTATATCATGCGCCACACTCCTTATCAATCCTCATTTCAACCCATAACCTCTTCGGGATCTTCCACGTTCAGCGCTTGCCATAGTATAGAATTGGCCTTGAAATGGTTATGCAACCGTTCGTATGGTATTTCGTAATCGTCGTATTCGTCGCTCATTTCGACCTCCACGATCCTTTTGAACCGTTGCCGGTCTTGCGCCAATCGGGGTTCGTATTGCCCGTTGGTAGCTCATAGGCGACAGCCATCAAGCCAAATGAGTCGCTGCCGTGTGAACTCCAGTCGTGATCTGGCCCGAGTCCCACGTTCCGGCGCTCATCCTTCTTCTCGTGATACCAACCCACCGCAGACAGCCCGGATTCAGTCGTCGCCTCGTTGAACCACATCGACGGAAACAGACGCCGCCCTGCCTCTACTCTGAGCATAGCTGCGCCCTTGCCCTGGTTCGGTATCACTGTTGTTTCATACCCTGCCGCCTTAAATGCGCTGGCATAAGATACGTCATACACCTTGTCTTGGGTGTCACCGTCATGAGGAAGGAATATCTGAGCTGTAGCCGGTGTATAGCCGTTCTCTCTCATCCATCCGAGGTGCGCGGCAATCGGTTGGCCCACTGCTTCGTAGTAGTTCAACACCCTAATTTCTCTGCCGATAAACTGAGCGGCCCACATGGTAAAGGAGTCAGCCCTTGCCCCGGTGCCGCCTATGTCGCAGAAGATACGAATGGTCATAAGCGGGTCAGCCGCTACTCGTCCTATTCGCCCTTCCATCCGGGCCTTGTTTAGTGAAGCAGCATAATAAGCCCCACTGATTACCGAGACGTAGCCACCCTCCCACACATGATCGTACTGATCTGGTTCGACCCGAAGACAGTCGAGCCGCTCCTGCTCAAGCGCCTTAGTGAACCATGGATTGTCCCGCCAGTTGGCTTTAATGACCACTGAGTCAGTCGGCAGTTGCGCTCCCCTGAGCATGGCATCTATCGGGTCGCTCTTACGTCTGGGGTTCCAGCTAAACCACAGCTCTGAATCATCGGCCCTGAGTGTCGGGCGCAATAGTTGTAGTGACGTGGCCGAGGCCGTTTGCGCCTCTTCCCACCATCCCCGTTTGAAGTTCTCCAAGGATTTGATCGAGTCCCCGTTGTAGTCGTTCATCCCCTTGAAGATCATCAGGCCGTCGCGTGGCGTCTGGATTACGTCGCGGAATACCCTAAAACCGTCAGCCTCACCGAGTTTGAAGTCCCGTAACTTGGTTTCGATCAACAGCTTCGATGATTGCGCCAAGTCTTTCTGCACCTCTCTGATACACACTGACCGCAGCCCCTCACCGGATTCCCCTGGTTCGGCTAAACAGTCTTCTATCAGTTTCCCTGCGAAGAAGTGACTCTTCCCGCTCCCCCTGCCGCCCCATGCGCCTTTATATCGGGAGGGCGTGAGTAGAGAAGTGAATATCTCTGCCGTGGGTATCTGCAGCACACTCATGCCGGTTTCACGATCACGCGTTCGATCTTAGTGACAACCGCATTAAGCGGGTTCTCTTTCGATCCTACGTCTTTCCAGAGCGAGAGGTTCTTGCCGATCAGTTCAATAACGGTCTTGGCGTCTACAAACTTCACTTTCTTGGTGTAGCCGACGACTTTGCGGTCTTCACCACGTCCACCCATGATCTCATCGACCTCGATTGATTGTACACACAGAGCAACATCGTGATCCATGTCGGGAATGTTCTTCAGTGTCCCTGATTCATCGTACAGTTTCCGGGGGTCGAAGTTCACCAGAGCTGACAGACGTTTCAGTACCATCGGCGCGTCAAGGTTAAGCGCGGCGTTACGCTCATCAGCCAGCTCCTTGACCCTAGCCTGAATGTTAGCTTTTGTTAGGAGTTCGCTTGCTGACACTTTAGCCGCTTCGTAGCTACTATTTGGATATGCGGTTTGGTATGACCTGACACCGTTCCCTGCGATTATGTACTCACGGCAGAAGCGGTCTTGCGGGATAGAAAGGTCTTCTTCTCCGATAGGTGCCGGAGCTGTTACGCCCTTACCGGTATCAAGGCCACTGAATCCGGGGAGCGGGGTAGTTGCTGGCTTATCTGGTTTTGCTTTGGGGATTGCTGTAGTCTTCTTGGCGGGAGCTTTCTTCTTGAGGGCAGGTTTCTTCTTCACTGGTGGCATGGTTATCTCCCCTCCTTGGAAGCTGGCATAAAATAGCTGGTTATTCGGGCAGATGCAACTATTTTATAATTATTTTCATCGGTGTAAAATATTCCCTTGACACTAATAACTGATAGGGCTAGGATTAAATAAAAACGCCGCAGAAAAGGAGTCCACCATGAAAAGGTTTGTTGTAGGACAGGAAGTCACCACCCCTAACACGCAGACACGCGGCACTGTGAAGGTTGTTTCTGATGATGGTGTCATGGTCACAGTGTTCTGGCATGAGATGAAGATGGAGACGACTGTTGTTCAAGGTATTCTTCTCCCCTTCTACCCCATGAAAGCCACGATCACCAACCTGAGAATCTTGAACACGAAGCTGGCCGAGAATGGTATTGACATCACTCTCCATGAAACCGCCTGGAAGAATGGCAAGGGTGACACTGGTAACACTCCTTACCGCGCCTGGGGCAAGACCATCGGCACCGCTCGTCAGGTCATGGACGCCATGCTTGACACTTACCGTATCCTTCACATGACCGTGCCAAAAGGAATTTAACCAGCATCTACCAGACCAAGGAGGGTCTAATTTATGAAAAAGCCCGTTTCGATCTACAACCGCCTCACGAAGAAACAACGCCAGCACGTTGCTGAATGTTTCGACGGCCCTGCGTCACGCATCACCATTAAACGCGTTCAGGCTGTTGTCGACTTCCAAAAAGAAAATCACATCACCTGTCACGAGTGCAACGACATTGCCCGTACTTTGGGGGTGTTACTATGAACACCGAGACAGGACGAACCGACGAGACTATCCGCGCAGCATCTAACCTGAGAAGAACGGTATAAGGAGATTACCAATGAACAAACTAAAAGGCAAGACAGTTTTGGTGGAATGGACGCTCGATAAAGATCACTCGTTTGAAGTCCCTGTAGTGGTTGCCGAAGAAAAACGGGCCTACGGCAAAGATCGCATTCTGGTTACTCCGGTAGGCGGCAACGGCGCACACTGGATTAACGCTGACAAGGTGGTGCCTCATGCGTGACTACAAACCACCCCGCCGTCCCAAGGATAGCCACCCACTGCTGATGGCTGTTGTAATCACTTTCGTTATTGCCTTGGTACTGGCTTGTCTCAGTGTGGCCCGGCCATGAAGTAAAGGGCTTCTTCGGGAGCCCTTTGTTATTCCCAAAAAGCTAAATTCCCTTCTTCGACCCACAACAGCCGCATTTCCTTTATAACCTCTTCAGGGTCGATACCATATTCAGCAAACACTGAAGCCCTGCTATGCCCCGGCGTTTCCATTTTAACGTGTAGGTCATGCCTTATTGGCACGGCGCGGGAGTCACACGCCTTGGTTGCCGTACCTGAATGGCCGGGGCGCTCTTCATGGTGAGGATCAACCCCCATCCAATCGGTTGCCCGATCACCAGTAAGGCAACAGGGGCGCTCTGATATCCGTTTTAGGTAGCGTTTATTTCGTCCCGGCTTTACCTTGAAGTTGGTCATGCTGGTTCCTTGGCACTTGCCGCCTTGCGGATAACGACCTCTACTTGATGCCCTATGAGTTCTTCCGGTAGGTAGTCGATAACCGGCAACCGTCCAGCCCTGCCGAATTTGTGAACGTAAAACTCGACTGTTGTGCTGGTATGATATCCTTCTTTGAGGCGGTCATTCTCCCCTTGTAGCCGCTTGATGTCAGCCAACAGGTCACGGATGATCCCTTTAGCTGGTGAACAGGTACAATCTCCATCTGCTAAACATTCTCGTGCGCGTCCTTGTAATGTCATTTCACTTCCTCCGTTGCTTGTCGGCAAACTCTTTTATTTTCCTGGAACCTTTCCGCTCCCTCCCGCTAAATCACAGGCCCTCCACAAAATATCCGCTCATTGATTAGATTCATCGAGATAGTTTGTACCCTTCAAGTCGGCAGAATTTTCAGGGAGCTGTTGGAATACGTTTTGCATTTCTGTCTTTGTGTGGTATTAGCGGGATATACCGACGTCTCGGCTATATAATCAGATGTTATAATGACAACCTCTTTTCCATAAATTGGGCTTTCACATACAATTCCAGCCACGCAAAGGNNCCCCTGCGTTTTCCGCCTTCCCAGTCCTGCCACGTTCGGTAAGGGGTGCCGGTAAGTTCTGACGCCTTCGTCATCGACAGCCCTGCCGCTTTTCGTTTTTCTCGGAGTTCTTCGCCGGTCATTTGGCACCAACATTGTGTCGGGGCACAACAAAAAACCGTCGGCTATTTGGGTGTTTTTGCTTTTGCAACACACGATTGCAAACAGGACACACAACCGTTGCGGCTGTCATTTCAGGAGTGAACCCGAAGGGATTATCCCCATCGTAGTAGCAAGTATTACTGTGACTGCATTTTTCTGATTTCATCGGTGTTTTAGCCATTTGTTCCACC
>QGNH01001340.1_pt1 | contig 20418 bp, 28 predicted proteins | sample 1735481 | NCBI WGS metagenome assembly QGNH01 (sample SAMN09239004, study PRJNA386568) | Viral metagenome, whole genome shotgun sequencing project.
TGATTGTCTAAGAAACTTGTGATGTTTAATATAGACTTTTGTATGTTACCCAGTAAGAGAAGATTGTTATTGTAATCAAAGCTCAAGTTAGAACTAGCACCAAATGCGCCTGTTTGATTGAATTGGATTTGTGTGTCACTACCGGCTGGAGACGTTGAGCCTCCACCACCACTTGATACATTTGGAAGATTAATTAAAACGCTTTCATTAGCTGGACTATCAGACCAGCTCTGAATCGCATATGTTGCTGAGGCATTAGTCCCAGTGCTTTGCGCGGTATACTGCACAACAATATCATTGCCGGAAAGTGAGGCGCTAAAGCTGATACCAGACAGTCCTGTGGAGCTAGCTTTGCTTGAGATCGCAACATTAATGCCATCAGTAGTAATGATCAAGGTGCCAGTCTCTTGGATGCTGCCTCTTACAATACCATAATTAACTAATAAGTTCTCAAAGCCTAAGTACTGTTGTGTTAGAAATGTATTGGTACTGTTGTCTAAGATCGTTACGCCATTGAGTCCTGAGCCCGAGATATTAGAGAACTGGGTGGTATCATAAGTGAAGAGACCGTTAGCGCCAGTGAAGGTGGATGTATACTGGAGTATGATATTGGAGCCTGAGATCACTGCAGAAAATGTCACACCGGTTGAAGCAGTCTCACTATAGAGCGTTGAGATGCCAACAGTAGATCCATTGGTGCTTAGAAGTAATATACCAGCAGCTTTAGCGCCTGACTTATTTATGGAGTAATCAATGATGATGTTCTGCTGGTTGTTGTATGGCTCAGAGAAGATAGTTCCAAAAGATGTGTTGTCTAAAATTGAGACATTACTAAACATTTCACCTACCGAAGGAGTGTCAGACCAAGCCAGGAAAGCGTAGGTTAGAGTACCAGGGACTGTAAGAGTAGTTGAGGTATAAGACAAAATTAAGTCTGAGCCTGCAATAACAGCTGAGAAGGTTATGCCATTAGGAAGTGTTGCACTTGAGTGTGAAGATATCGCAACATTAGTGCCATCAGTTGTAAGGATTAATAATCCCGCTTCTTTGGTACCTTCCATCACGATAGAGAAGTCTACGATGATGTTCTGTTGATTTAAGTATGGGACTGCAAAGACTTGAGCCGTAGTGCTTGGTAATAGTGTTATAGTCGTGAATAGAACAGATGAAATTGCTTCACCTGTGGCTGATATAATTATATTCTGACCGGTGGGAGTAACTGTAATCCCAGTACCTGCTACAATATCAATCGCACCAATTTCACCGTTGAGGCTTGTGACTCCACCACCACCGCCTCCGCCACCGCCCCCGCCAAACCTTGAAGTTGCATATAAAGACATTTTACAACTCCTTGGCGGTTAAAAATACATTCAATGTTCCAGAGCCACTTACTGCATTATATACTGCACGAATGTAAGGAGAAGAAGTTTGATTGACATCAACATAAACAGGAGAGCCCACGGATGTTGGTATAGATGTTGATTGGGTTATTACACCGGCTAAGACGTAAGTGAGAATGATTGGAGCCCAGTTACCGGGGTTGGTTACGTTGCCATAAGAATCTTGAGCATAATCAGCAGAGACTTGAACTTGAAACGTTCCAACAGGTGAGCCTGAGAAATTGAACTGAATACCTGAGTTGTCTAGGTATTGAAGAGAGGTAACAGCAGAGATAATGTTAGTGGCCATATTGCCATTGGTAACACTTTGATATTTGAGTAGAGTATTCTTACGACCTGACATGAGTACTTCCTTATGGGAATTGAAGGCTGGTTGGCCTTAGTAGTTCACTAATGATGATTTGTCCAAAGCTCATCGCTTGGCAATATCATGTAATTTAGTTAATAGACCGGCAAGGTCAGTGTTTAGTTTATGAAGCTCTGTCATCCTATTGTTCATAAGATTAGCGAGTAGAGCCATTCGGTTATGAGAAGATCCTGCAGTCTTTAGCAGCGCATCTATCTTAAGTTGTGTTTCCTTAAGATGTGGGTTCTCATTGAGGAACTTATTAAGCTCTTGTTTCTTAAGGAATACGTCTGCTGTGTTCATGGCTTCTCTCTTCCAGCTCTAGCCGCTCTGGCTTGATCTGGTGTTCGGTATTGGTTAGGAGCTTTATCAAGTGCTTTCATTGAGTGCTTAGGGCGTTCACCTGGGGCTGCACCGGTGGGGGCTTGAGGTTGTGGGGGTTGAGGCTGAGCAGCTACGATTGATGCAGGAGTCATTGTAGAGTCTAATGGTTGACCTAGGAATAAGCTAAGGCCCATTCTAGTATTATATGGGATTGCTTTACCTTTGCTTATGGCTTCAGTCATCTCAGATGTTAGTCTCTGAGCGAATTTGTTGTATAAATTAGGATACATAGACTTAAGAGCCACAACATCTTGAGGCGTTGCAGTACCGGCTTTGATTCTGTTCATTACGATCAAAGGCTGAGAGGCAATGTTCAAGGCATTGTTGTATGCAGCCGTTGCAGAGGCTGTGGGCTTGATTGGTGTATCTAATGGATTTGATTGAGTAGTTGCTGGTTTAATGCTGTCAAGATACGTTGCAGCTCTTGTTACAGTGGTGACTTGGGCTATACCATGCTCTGGCATATAATGACCGACTGGGTTTGGAGCATTGAGCGCCATCTGTGGATTAGATTTGATCTCATCAAGTTGATTTTGCAGTCTTGTGCGATCTCTCTCTGTTGGATGCATTGACTCTGGGAGCACTTCACGCTCAGCGGTGAATACGTTCTTAGCCGCTTTTGACAGAAGGCTATCACCTTTGATTGTACTCTCAATGCTCTGAATCATAGCTTTGAATGCCGGTGCATTGACTTCAGCTCCTGAGCCCAGGAACTTAAGCAGTGATAGTCTCATTGCATCTGGTATGCTGTGCGTAGCATATTTACCGAGTACACCGCTGACTAATGTGGCAATGGGCCCAGCGCCTGACATATGGGCGACAACAGCCATTGCACTTCCGCCCATATCACTCATGTGTTTGCTTAACGTTCTAGCGGTGTTACTGAAGTTGTAGTTCTTAGGTTGAAGTTTATCAAGCACTTGGCCCATAGTGTCAATCTTAGAGATTGTTTCAGGGGACATGATAAAGTTACGTACTTCTGGGGACATCTTTTCTATACTCTTACGTAAAGTTCCAATGTCAATCTTAGCACCTTCGCCTGCTTTGCCGGCAGCGGTGTCAAGCATACTATCAACGTGGGCGGACTTAATGGCCTCGGCTGTTTGTGGATAGTTCTTTGTCAGGAAGTCTAAGAGTGAGGCATTATTCTTACCACTCAATCGATTAAATAGAGTTTCACTATCAACCTTAGCCATGTTGCTAACGCCCTTAGCAAATCCAGCTGTAGAGCCTCCAACTTTGAGATTATCGTTGAGGAAGTCTTTAAGTTTAGCTTGTTCACTATAAGCCTTACGAGCCTCTTGATATCTAGCTATAGTCTCAGGGCCTTCTTTTTCACCGAGTCGGTTAATTGTGACATCTGACTCAGCGTCTCGCAATATGTTCTTGATCATTGAGCCAGCACGTGAGAGTGGAGTTTGTTGGCCAAAGGGTAATGTTGACGCGGTGTTATCACCAACAGCGGTGATGTAGTTTGTCAAGTCCTTAACAGACTTAAGACCTGGAAGCTCTTTAGTTACACGGTTAACCTCACGCATGATATCTGAGGAGGGTGATGCCATCCAGCCTTCACGTTGAGCGAGTTGAGCGATATCGTCTTGAGCTTTAGACACCGTACCGGGAGTTTTAATTGTGGCTCCAGGCTTAGGATTATAAGGATTAGAGTTATCTGTCGGACCAGTAACTTCTCTATCTGGTATTAGCTCAGAGTTCTGTGTCTTGGCTTTAAGGCTTTCAAACTCTTTAGCTAAAGGTGAGACTTGGTCCGCATATTCCTTAGCTAAAGTGCTACCTATGTTCTTGCCGGCTTCGGCTTTAGAGAACTCTTGGATTGGTTGTTCAGGATCTTTGCCTAAGGCACTGATCATGTTGTCGGCTGCTGCCTTATGTGTAGCTTCATAGCCTTCTTGAATCTCTTTGCCTGAGGATGTTTCATCGGACTGCATGAGGTGTGAGAATGCTGATTGAGCACCTGGATCATTGTTCAATACCGCGCGTTGAGCAGCTGGAAGATCAAGTCCCGAAGCGGTGATAACTTTGTCTGTTGGCGTAGCATCTGCAGCGCCCTCAACACCACCAAGACGTTTCTGTATAAAGCCTAACGCTTCTCCTAGTTTACCTGATGCTCCTGAAGCCTTCCATAGTTCACTCACAGACCCAGCACCTGCACCGAGTGTACCGCCAATAAGACCAGAGAGCCCTATATCTGATGCCGCTGATTCAACGCTTTGATTAGGATCTGATAGCACCATCTTGGTGAGTTCGTCCGAGGATGTTATGCCCATATTGGCTATGGCATCGGATACGGCCCTAGAGCCTATCTTTACTAATGGTGCTGCGGCTTCAGGTAGAACATGGGCGGCTACAGCTTCACCGGCTTTCATAGCCATGGCGCCTTCGCCGAGGCCTGTAGCCATAGAGCCTCCAAGCCCCGTGACTTCACCAGCCATATGAGTTAGTGGGTATTGAGCCTCACGGCCTCTAATATTCTGAGCTGTTTGTTCTGGGGATTGATTGAATAGGGCTTGAGATGCGGCTTGTTCTGCAACGGGCGCTAAGGGCCCTGCAACGCCCTGCAATGCGCCTTCGCCGAAAGCCTTGGCTTGTTCCAAATCAGATTCAGGCATGGCCTCATAGCCCTCTGGTATGCCAGCTGTGCCACCATCATCTAAGTGTTGAACTTCACCGCCGTTAGCAAAACGCCAACCTTGTTCTTTAGCGGTGGACCACATATTAGATAATGTAGCTTGTGATTTTGGATCTCCAGTCTTTGCCTTTTCAATCAATTGTAAATACTCATCTCGTTTTGAAGGGGATAGTTTTTCAATCAATTGAGGTCTCAACTCTGAAGTATTTAACTCAGTTAGGTGCATCTCTGATTCTGGATGCTTTAAATCTATTATCTTATTACTTGTTGGAGATCCCGAGGTGTCTAACTCTTGAACCTTAACCGTTGTTGGTATGTCTTCAAAAGGCCCAGGAACTCTCGGACCAATAGAGCCGACTTCGTTACCTGCTATCTCGCTGAAACTAGGACCCTCAGCTAAAGCGCCCATAACTCTAGGCGCTACGCTCATAGCACCCATCTCGGTGGCAGCATTGAATGCTTTGTCAGGTTCTATTGAATCTGAGGTTTGTTTATCGCCGAGTATGTTGCCTAAAGCTTGTTGGCTAGGACTTAATTGATATGGTTGTGGTTGGCCCAAGGCTTGTGGGCTCTGCATCGATTGTGGAACTTCAGGCATAGGCTCATAGCCGTCAGGTATACCGGTAGCACCGCCTTCGTCTAGATGCTGCACTTGTCCGCCATCCGCCATATGTGGTATACGACGTTTCTTCTTGTTAGAATACATCTCTTTAAGTATTGAAGACTGATTAGAGCTATTTGCTGATTCAGACATATTCTTATGTTACCACGGTTTATGCTAAAAGACTACACTTGTTCGTATTTACCATTAACAAGTCTCATTTGGTGACCTGTGGCTTTATTTCTTATCATTTCGGGAAGTCCATTGTTTTGAGCTCCAGATGTAGGCTTAGAGACTTGAATTGGTGCGGTGCTTTCAAACTTGGATAGATCGATGTTGTGACCCTTAGCTGTGGGCGCAGAGGCTTTAGATTGCAAGTAGTTCTGCAATGCTTCTCTCTTCTGATCAATCGTATGCTGAGCATCCCCAGGCATTGGGGTTATGTTCTTGAAGGTGTTATCCATTGCTGCTTGGCGTACTGTGCCCTCTAAATCTTTAAACGTAGGTTGCATTGCTTGGTGTAAGGCATATACCGATGCGGGGGTTCTGAGTTGTCCTGCACCTGTCCTAAGCACGGTGTTCTCTTTAGTTGCGTTATCAAAAGCACTCATAATCGCACCGCCCATGCGCTTAGTATCTTGGGCCGCTTGTATCTCACCGAAGACTTGCTTCTGTTGAGCCTCTGGTACCATATAAGGGACTAACATTGAAGGATCTTGAGCTATGAGTCCCGACGGTGCACCGGTGCCTGCGTGTGGTGCTCCAGCTTGTTGCTGAGCTTTGATAACACCCTGCATCATGTTCATTCGCATTAGTTCTGGGGCCCTAGACGCTATTAGTTGACCTGCTGCTTGTTGAGCTCTGGCTTTAGCCATTGGGTCTTGAGACTTAGCGCCTTCGGCTAAGATCTTATCTGCTGTAGCATGAGCCATGACCTGTGATGCCATTGCTGCACCATCTCGGTCATTGCCCATCATCTTGGAGTATAAAGACACGAGGTTTTCTTTCTTACCCATCTCAGCCTTTTGGCCTTCGATGTCTCGGTCAATCTGTTTATTGAGGAAGTCTAGTGCAGGATTTGGACCACCTGTGATGCCTGAGCCCATTCCACCTAATATTAACCCAATACCGGTACTAATTCGTTGCCCGGTGTTTAGGGAAGACATATAACGATTTGGGTCTATATGATTAGCCTTAATATCATCTATAACGCCTTGGATCTCAGCATTATGTTGAAGTGTGCTGTCTTGAATATGTTTAAAGATGTCAGTCTGAGTTTGTGCATTCTGTGAGTAGATTGGTGCTTCGGCTTTGCCTAAAGCTCCTTGAGCCTCGGCTTCGCCTTTAATACCAGATAGCTGTTGTCCAACCCCACCTTGAACATCCTGAGCCTCTTGCAGCTGAGCATTTTGAGGACTAGGCATTTGGTCGGAAGGCGGTGAGGTCTGAGTTGCTGGGCTTGGAGCTGTCGGCAGAGGAGCATCATCTGATTCTGCTATAGTATTAGGGCTAGCCATTCCTGCAGGCATTGGAGCTTGAGCAGCGGTGTTTATTGGCATGGACTGAACATCATCTGTACCATCAGCATAGTGTTGTCTCTTAACTGGCTCTACTTCTAAGGGCTTTCCGTTTGAGGATACGCTGGTGTGAACTGGTTCTATGTCTAGAGCATTAGGATCTTTAACTGGTTCAATCTCAAGCTCACCGCCTTTGGCCATCATCTTAGGATCATGTGGATGAACTAGCTCACGACCATAAGGACCCATCTGTCCGCTAGTGGCTTTTCCTGGTAGTTGTTGCTGTATTGTTTTCTTTGATTCTTCTAGCTTAGGATTAGATTGCTTAGCTTCTCCGCCCTTATAGAGTGGGAGCTTATTGAGCTCTGCTTGATTCCCTGGGTGTAAAGCTTTGATGGCCAAAGTCATTTCATGACCATTGCTGTGCCGCAACGTGGCTTTTTTAGCATCTTTATGTACTAACTTCCATGACTTCATATTTATATGCATAATTTATTGCTCTTTTTAATGTTTTCAGCTCTGTCTAGTATTTGCAAGTTCCATGGAACATGAAGTCCACAAACATCTTTACCATTTAGGGGTATTACGTGATCAACATCAAACTTTTGATATCCAGAGGTCTCTAACAAAGCTGCTAATTGGTAGTATGCTTTGATATGATCTTTTTGGTCTTTTGACAACCATTTAGGACATGATTTAGATTTAAGATAATCATATCGAGCTTTATTAGCTCTACCTGCTTTAGCATAATACTTTCTATCATACTTAGTTCTTTGCTCTTTAGGAAGTTTGGCATGGCGTGTCTCAGACACACATATTCGACAATAAGATCTCAACCCAGAGGCTGTGTGCTTATCGCGTCCAAAAGAAATCAAATCTTTTGATATCTTACATCTTCCACAAGGTTTCATATTACTTTTTAGCCTTCATCTTTGATAAGTGAGCTGCTACAAACTTAGCTGCTTCTTCATGGGGGTTCTTGCTCTCCAGAACACTTCTAGGGATTACAATTCCACCTTCTTCTAGTGTAGCAGGAACTGTATCATTTTTCAAGGAATCTCCCTTGACTTTAGCTTTACCTGGAACAGTTTTACCATCCATCGGACTTTTACGGCCTTCAGCTACTTCTTGTGCGGCTTTGGGGGATAGATACTTCTCACCAGGACTTAACATTGCTGGCACCTTGCCGCCTTGGGCCATTGTATGAGGTATTACGTGATCTTGTGGAAGACCGCCAGCTTGGTGTCTACCAATCATGGACTTAGGGCCATTAGGGTTATGAGCGTGCATCGAGACGTTGCCGCCTTGAGCCATAGCTGCATCAGCTAAAGCTGGAGCAAGTGAGCTCAATGGATTAGAGCCTGAATCAGAGGGTGGAGTTTCTATTTTCAATGGAGAGACTTCCGCTGGTGTTCCAGTAACCTGACCACCATCTGCCATGAGCGCTGAGCCTATACCATTAATAACACCGCCAACCAATCCAGAGCCGGCTTTAGAGCCTGCAACATTTTGACTAGTCTGAGATTGAATCTGCTGACCTGCTTGAGTTGTGGCATTAGAGTTAGCACCGGTGATAAAGTTACCCTGAGCGTTCTGAGCTGCTTGCTGAGCAGCGGTGAGCCCTAGGCCTAAGTTACCTGCGGCATTTATACCAGCTTGTTGCTGTCCAACTTGAGTGCCTGCGATATTAGCTTGTTGTCCTAAGAGTGCTGCTTGTTGTCCTGTCGCTGTCTGCCCTTGGCCTACTTGTTGAGCGCCGATACCAGCGGCTGCTTGCTGAGCGCCTATACCTTGTTGTGCTTGTTGTCCTGCAATACCGGCTAGTTGTCCCATTGCATTGAGGGATTGATTAGCTTGCATTGTTGCAGCTTGGCCCGCAGCGTTCTGTTGATTAGCTCCACCTTGCATTGCTGCTTGACGAGCCATGAGCCCTTCATTGGCCCCAGCGCCTCTTTGTCCTGCCATTAAAGCCGCTTGATTGGCGGTGTTAGCACCTGTGGACTGGGCTAGCATTGCTTGGGCTGGATTAGGGCCTGTTCCATTAGCTACCCCTTGAAGTTGACTGAATGCTGATTGCTGATTAGCCAGACCTTGATTAGCATTAATACCACCTAAGGATTGGGCAGCTGCTTGCTGGTTGGCTAAACCTTGGGTTGGTGTAACTTGTCCTGCTTGTTGTCCTAAACCACTCATTGCGTTGAATACGTTAGATTGATTCCCAGCACCATTCTGTGCTGCTAAAGCATTAGTAAAAGCATTCTGTTGAGCTATGGTGTTGTTTACGCCGCCGGCGGCAGCCTGTTGAGCCCCTGTAGCATCTTGAAGAGTGCCGGCAGTATAAGGGTTAATGCCAGGAGTCGTAGATTGCATACCACTAGCAGCACCATTTTGCATCCCGCCTACACCAAAGAGACTACCTACGCTATTTGCTAAACCACCCATACTATAAACCTTTTTCCATAACTATAAAATCATTGGTACAGCTCTTAAGGCTCATACCATAGGCTAACAAAACCTTTAAACTAACCGTAGCGCCTTTAGCGCTAGGACATACCGAGCCCAGTAATGTCTTACAGCCTGATTCTCTAGCAATAACACAAATCTGATCAGCTAGGTCTCTAGCAACTGCAGTTTCTCTTACTTCAGGATCTACAAATATGTCTCTTAAGTAGCACTCACTATTGATGATTTTATATGTAGCAAAGCCTAATGAATTCTCAATGATGTCGAAGTCTTCTCTAGTTTTGATGTATTGTCCATAAAGGCTCATAAGAGTACCAATAGGTTAAAGGCGAGAAGCAGGGCTTCGATAATGTAGTATTGTCCAGCGTTAACCAAAGGATCTCCCAGCTGATTGAGTTCGGTAACCTTTTTTAGCTCCGATTACAAGATTCATGCCAGAGAGCGTTAGTCCTGCGCCGCTGACTATCCCAAGCGCACTATCATATACCTCTTGTATACTGATCTGAAAGGATTCACACTTCTGAACTTGAGGGAATACACGAGCCTTAAACACTTGATTCTGTCCACCAAACGGTGTCCCACTGCCCCAAAGAGCGTCATCACCGAATGCGGGCGAAGCATCCTCTGGCAATACTGTGATCACTTGTGTGGCTTGAGCATTGTAATTATAGGCCAAAGAGACTTGAAGCTTAAACGGTGTAATGTATTGACCTAACAAAAAGAAGAAGTATGTTCGCTCATAGCCTTGTAGACCAGCTAAGTTAGCCCAGCCTGTGGTGAATTGCATGAGCACAGGAGAGCCATTATCTAGGTAAGACCCCAAGGTCTCTTGGAACACTGATCCTGAGGCATTTATGAACGTATGGAGGCCATTATACAGAGTGCTTGAGATACCAGGGATGTTAACAAAAGTGCCCCACTGTCCGTAATAGTAATCATACATTAAAGTAATCCCGCTATCCATTGTAAAGCGCACTTGATTAGTGCCTGGGATTAATAAAGCGGTGTTGACTAAAGTATCAAGAGTTAAAGATTCAACTGGAGCCCCGATGTATGTGGTTGAGAGATCTCGTCCTAATAGCCATATGCCCTTGTCTGATTGGAACATAATCCCATTAGGCATTAAGATTAAACTATTCTGATTGGCACAACCAACAGAGGAACTAACATAGATAGCATCAGAGTATGTTCCATTAGATCCGGTGTTATCAGGCCCCACACCGTTGATGTAGTATATGGCATTCTCTTTGAACACTATAAGCTTATCGTCCATGGGCGCTATAGCAGTAATAGGTCCCGTAGATCCTTGGGCCCCCGTTGTCGGAGCTACATAGATTGTGAGTAAATCTGACATCTCAACGGGCACCGCTTCAATAACTTGTTTGCTATACCATAGTAAATTAGGATCTTCGGCATCAACCAAGAACAGACGATTATTAAACAAGGTTATAAGCGAAGTTGCTGGACCTGCTATGTCTTCAATGACACCGCCGGTTGTGTATAGGATTGGATTCCCTAAGATTTGAGCATCGGAATTAGTATCCACAATCGTCACATAAGGGACTGTAGTATCATTGTATGTAGGAGCTGATGAATAGGGTTTTAAAGCATAATAGACTTGCTGTGCAGCAGACCATCGGTATACCACTATAGATACATTGGACTTATATGTAAGTCTTAGGGTAGGAACGTTAAGCGTAATGGTATTAGTGCTTGTGACTACAATAGAGATCGGTATAGAGGGCGCAGATCTATTGATATTACCGTTGTTGTCGGTCCATTCATATGTAACTTGATAATAGTATGTACCTGGAGTTATGCTTCCTCCTCCGGTTGAAGCTGTCGAGAGAGGGTCTAGATTATCAGGAAAGAGATTAAAGCCTTGTTCTACCGGCTTAACTCCATCATAAGACCACAGCATACCGCCTGAAACATTTAGCGTTTCTGCTATCTCAGAAGACGATATTGTAGGAGGCGCAAAGTTAAGATTCACTAAGTTGATGCCTGTTTGAGCATATACCGCGCTTAGGGATACGGGCGCTGTTGGTGTAGAGACAAGAGCTGTACCCGAGTTTGCCGTAGATATAAGGTCAGCTGTTCTGTATGGTATTGAGACTGTACTGCCATTAATAGAGATATTAGGAAGCCCTAAGCTTAGCTCTCCACCACCGTTTTGGTATGCAAAACGAGATATAATCTGTCCTGTTCCGCTAATAAGAAAGTAAGTGTTTTGAAGGGATGAGACATATGTGGCTAGCATGTAATCAATATTATTAATTGTGAAAGCTTTAGATGCAAGGCTCACGCTATTAGCTATAGTAACAGCACCTGAGGGGCTTCCACCAAAAGGTAGATTTATTACACCAATGCTGCAATCTTGTGGGCCCCAAGGTAAATCGTAGTTAGCTTCACCATAGATGTTAACTGAGTCGCCGGTTTCAGTTGTTGAGGTAATGTTATTTATAACTTGCGTCCCACTGATCCAAGCTGTCGGGGCCATTATTTGAACTAAGAATTCATTCATAGCTAAAGTAAAGCCGCTAGTTGTGTCACTATTAACCCAAGAAACATAGATCCTATTAGCAGCCCCAGTTGTGGGCACTGCCAAGCTTAACATGGTTGGTGTGTATCCTGCATAGGTTATAGAAAGACCTATTACTAATAGTGATGATAAAACAGTGGTAACTAAACCACTTGAGTTTCTGTATGCTATATAAAGATTGTTACCATAAACAATACCGTCCCAGCTTTGGGGAGCAGAATAAACATAAGATGATGTTATATCAGCAGCAGGAAAAGGCAGTGTTGGGTTATTATAAGGTATAGCAATGTATTCTAAGAAGTTATTCGATGTTCCAAAGCCTATAATGAAATAGTTGCCTAATACAAAGACCCTAGGAGCTCTGTTAGCTACTCCTCTTCCAACTAAATTAGTCACAAGCGGTGTCTCTGGAACTACAATCTGACCTGATATACTATCAGCAATAGTGTAAGCGTACACATTCCCAGAAGCTTGGGCATCTATGTACGCGGTGCAGATCAACCCGTTAGGAGCAGTTTGTGAATCTGCATAGGTTTGATTTGTGCTAGATCTTACTAAGGGGAGAGTGGATAGAGCTATAGGCTGGAGGAAGCCCTTGTTTATCCATTTTTGTGCACTTGAGGAATAAGATGAGAGTGAATTGCCTATAGCAACAAGGCCGTTAGTTAGCGTTGTAACATAAGTAAAAGTTGAATTTGGCAATGCTGAGAGAGTTTGAAATCCATTACGTTTTTGTAACAACCCACCTTTAGTAAAGATGCTATTCTCAAGAGACAAGAACTTCCCCAGCGTGACTTGCTTGTCATCTGTCTTAAGGTCTAAGCCTTGAGCGAAGTTGATGTTAAGGGGTTGTTTCTGTAACATTAGCTTGCAAACCCATATACGATTATGCTGAAGCTTTCATCCGTTAAAGGGAAAGAATTACCGCCCAAAGTTGACAATGTGGTGTATTGTCGAGTTGTAATATCGCATCCGGAGGTTGTGATACTAGATGTGTTTACTAATGCAGTTGCACCATCAATCGTGCAGGTAACCATTGGAGGATTGGTATAGCTTTGACTCCAGGTAGCTGTAAATTGTCCGGTTCCTATTCGGGATATGCTTACCCCGTAATTGGTGTTTCCAAAGGATGTGTCCCAGCGACCGGAAGCCATAGTAAATCTCCCCCCTTGGGCGCTGTTTACAACAACGGGGTAGTGCCCACCGATCATTGCCGCTGAGCTTGTGTTATTAAGAATATTATTTGCGGCGGAAGAGGAGTTAACGGCGGATATTATTGTGTTTGCTTCGGGACTCGTGATGCCCGCGGCGGCAAGCAGTGAGATAGCTGAAGCAGCACCAATGTTCATGTTATTAGCAATAGTGTTGCAATTCGCGTTGCTGAATTGGCTGACCATCGATGTTACGTCGGTTCCGGATGTCATCTTACCAGCAATGGTATTTGCACCGGTAGAATCCATCCCATTAGCAATGGTGTCGGCGGCGGAGGCTGTCACTGAGTTAATCCCATTGATTATAACATTGTATCCGCCAACAGCATTCATATTAGAAGCAATCGCATTTGCCCCAACTGTAGTTACTTGTTCTGCAATTATATTTGCTTGGCCTTGAGAGATTCCAGTAAAAGAGTTTAAGATGTTATTAGATCCTAAGGCCCCCATATCTAATCCTACTTGATCATAAGTAGTTGGGATTAGTTCACCGGAGGTGCTCATTATCAAAGGCCCTTGAACACCAGGTAAAGTGGGTAAGGTAACTTGATAGCTTGCTGTTAAGTTAGGAGCTGACAGAGTTAATGCATATGTAGAGTTAGGAGATAAGTTTCTAAGTAATACATTTCCTGTGTCTATTGAAGTGGCAAGACCCCCGATATCATAGAATAATTGTAGATTATTTGAACCATTGAAGGCTGCTGTAGCAAGGCCGTTTGTAACACCGCTGCCCGTGGCATTTACAACTCCTGCAGCAGTTATTTGTATATGATTATTGGCCCCATCGGTTACCCATAATTCTGTCCCCTTAAAGAAAATACTATTGATAGCAGCATTAGTTGTTTGAGGTACGAAGTTCACTGCTTGTGTATTTAAGAGGATTTGAGGGGTTGAGCTTCCGACACCGGCCATGTTGAGTGCTGAGTTGATGTTTAAAGAAAGAGGAGTAAGCTGCACGCCTTTGTTTAAGGTATGATCGTGGGAATCGATTAAAGTTAATGAGGTGTAAATATCTGAGGCATAAGCTTGCCCCGGTGTAACACCTGGTACTGGATTTAATAGACCCATGTTTGGGGTTGTTATAGAGCCGTCGTTTGACATTAGTACACCACTAAGTTAATAGTGCAAGGAGCACTAGAGGTTAAAGTTAAAGTTAAGTCATTAAAAGCAGCAGACCTATAGATTGAGGCTGCGGCACTTTGGTCAGAGATAATCCATCCTTGTTGCATTGCTTGTAACCCGGTGTTGATGACGTTGACTCCGGTGGTTAAAGCAATATTCTTTAGTATCCTAGGAGAGGTAAGCGGGTTAGCTAATACTGGGTTAATCTGCGAAGCCCATTGACTCTGCATCATTTGTTGATTGCGGTCACTGAAATTGAAAAGGGGGAGGGCCATTAGAATCCACCAATCGCGCCGTTTTGTCCGAAGCCACCACCATCGCCCCAGCCTCGGCCTTGGCGTATGTCACTGACTCGATCCGGTTGTCCTGCATCTCTGTTAGGAGCGGTATCTTCAATACGTTTCTGAATGAACAGAATCTCTTCTGTTAGCTTCGTTGTGTCTGATTCTTCTTTATCAAGTGCATATTTAGCAGCCCTAACAATTACATACTCTAACCATCCACTGAAGCCAATGGTAGTGATGTCTGTATCAAGCATTAAAAGAGGAAGGCGGGGAATGTAAAGGATCTGAAGAACTTGGCCACCTGATGGCGTCGGTATAAACTCAATGTTAGTCCCCAATAAACGATATTGGAGGTTGAATACGCCATAAATGGTTGAGGCGGTATTAGGGAATACGAATCTATTTCTATCTATTAAATTGTATTTGTTGATGGTGACAAAGGCATTATTGGCGTTTTGAAGCCCAAGGTCTACACCGAGGAGCTTATAGAAAGGAGCTGGTGTAAAGGCTGGTCCTTGGTTAGGGTAGCTTAAGAACTGATTAGATCCGTTAGGTAGAGCGAATATGGAGGTATTTCCTGGCGCTATGAACTGTATCCTAGGCGCCATGAAGTAGTCTTCATAGGTGGTAATGAGTAAATCATAAAGCTCATTCATTGCTAGGTTAATGAATGTGTTCCACTCTTGTGTGGTGACGAACTGGGAGTTGATTCTATCAGCCTTCTGCTGTGAGGCTAAGCGCAGGGAGGCTAAGGACATCTCACCGGTTGGTGCGGGAACCAACGGCCCTACGACTGGTGATGATGGACTGCTGCCTGAAATGTTAACTGATTGAACTGTATAATAATAAGCGGTACCAATGACGGCTGCTGTATCCACATAAGAGTTTGAGGTAGAAGTCCCAAGAGCACTGAAGTTCATACCATCAGTTGAGACTTGGATAGCATAGGACGTAGCGCCTGAGGATGGCGACCAGGACAAGTAGTTTTGTTGATTACCTGTTTGCCCAATTAGATTGTTTGGTATGCCTGGAATGCTCATTTAAATCCTCTAAGCCGGGAGACCTACACGTACAACCTTCTCCCGGCTTCTTGTGGTCACTTTGTGTGGGTGGCTGCGACGTCCTTTACGATATCACACTTAGCCCGACGCTATTAACGAAAGGCACCACCCGAAACTAAAACATAGGGCTGGTCACGCATTTAACCCGGGCGCTAATTAGACGCTGGGGCACCCTATAAACTTATTAATTGCCTGTAGAACTTCTGTTGAGTAAGAGTTCAATCTGAAGTATCTCTCCAGATGCTGGATCCGTTGCAGCATTACTAACATTTCGAGTCTGGATTGTAACAAGCGGTGCGGCAGCAACTTTAACTGCGTCTACAGCTACGTTGACGAGTGGGGCAGCGGGAGCCGATGCACCTGAAACGTTTGTCACTCGTACTCCCATCAAGGAGTAGAATGTATTAGAAAGATTAATGGTATAGTTACCAGCAGAGTTACGAACGATAGAAGCAATACCCATACCAGTGTTTGGAATAAGAGTAGGGGCTCCAGAAGCTCCGATGCTTATCTTAGCGAGTAAAGACACCATCTGACCAGCGTAACTAGAATGAAATTGTGAACGATAATTGAAATTAGACATAGGACCTCATTTTAAGACCTAAACACTAATAGTTTAGGTGGGTAGAGAGACTAACAGTTACCACCCACGGGCTGCCAGGACCCTATAGACATTCTAGGGGGTCAGTAATGGTATATTGTCCAATCAGCTCGTTCTAATAGCGTTTATAATCTTATCTGTTGGAGATTCTTGAACAACTCGTCCATTTCTATCAAGTTTTGCAAATACAACACCGGTGATAAGCTTTTTACCTTGAAAATTAACTTCAATGTTTGGATTTAAATGGTGTGGTTTAATCCATGCTAAGTTGTTATTAATATAAGCTATAGTTCCAGAAATACCTTTAACTGTTATTATATCACCTAATTTGTAGTTCATTTGTTTTTCTCCCTATTTAATTCATACAGTACTCTTAATAACTCTGCTGCATGGGGGTCATCATTGTCAAGTGCGAATTCAAAGGCATTCTTAAGAGCTTCAGCATCTGTTAACTTACCCATCTCATGCTGTACACATATCAAGCACATATAACCTCATCTATCTGGTAGAATCGCATCAATCGTTCATGTTTCTCTGCAAGACCTGGGATATCACCATAAAGCTCTCTTACGTAAACCCCTACTATAATTATAGGCACTCCAGTTATAATAGCTAGGTTGCCAATATAAGCAAGACGTTCTTCATCAGTCTTAGGATCAAGTAGAGCCCTTATAGCTGGTATGTTGATGCGGTATTTGTCTGCATCTAACGTACGCATTACGAAAGACCTCGTTCCATCGAATTGTACACTTCCCAGAAGAACTGATCAGCATCAAAGGAGTCGAGGTTAACAATCTCAACACCACGCTCTTCTGCATTATCCAGCATGTGGCAGAGAGCTCTATCGGTGTTAAAGCTTTGGTTCCAATGAGAGTCTTGTACATAATCTTCAAATTGTTCAGTCTCAACATACTTGTCAGCAAAGTCTACAGCATTCATTTTACGCATAAATACTCCTTTAGTTAGTTTTACGAAACATTACTGCTATTAGGAATTCAGAGATCACTATAACGATTGGTGTAACTACTATTAAGAACATAACAATCATATAAACTCCCTTAGTTAATGTAAGCAGAAGGGGATCTGTTTTAGCCTCGGAAGGTTTCCGTCCTACCTCCTGCTTACATATATAGAATGTCATAGTAGAGAATGCTTGTCAACTATCTATTTGTTCGTCTATCACCGCGTAATTAGGGTACTTTAATATCTGACCATCAGGCATGAGAATCGTAGAAGTAGTTCTGTCTCTAAATAAGAGAGTTCCTATTCTTCCAGAGTTCTCATAACCTTTAGGCATTTCACCTACAATCATTACCAGCTGTCCTTCAGTCATATGAGTACCCTCCACTATATGGTGAGCCTACGTAATCGTAGGGCTCTATGTCATCGAGAACCATCGTCTTGCTCGGAAACGGTGGGCAACCAAGATAGCCATCTATGACTGCATGCTTCTGCATACGTCGTTTAGAACGACACTTAGGGCATCTTGCTGAGACGCTTTGAGCTTCGGATTCCTTAACAACTTGTCTGTCACCACAATAATCACAGATGGCTACGTAAATCATTTTGCACTACCATCTAATCGTTCGGCTTCTAACTGACCATGAACGATCTTAGCTTCACGCTTTAGATATGCAACATAAGTCTCTATGTGCCCAGCATGCTTCGCCGGTGTAGTTTTCTCAGCTAAGCGATTATTGATTAAAGCTAAATACTTTACTAATTTCTCTTTCTTCTCTTTAGTCATGATTTATTCCCTTCTTCTTCTTTTTCACGTCTTTTAATCTCTGAGGTGATTTTCACTGAGTTAATTACCATGTTATCTATCATGCTCTCAAATACCGCTTCGTCAACTAAGGCGTGTATAAATGAGCCAAGTGCTATGGCCATAACATATTGTGGATATCCATCATCCATTGATATGCCCATGGCTTCTAGCCTTTGGTATGCACCATCTAACTCGGTCAGTATCATCTCTTGTTCGTTTGCTCTATCTCTCTTAACCATTATATACTCCTGCTTCTATTTTCTCACTGTATATGAACATCTTATTGACTCCATAATCAGCAATATCATCTCCTGCCTGTAGGGCATCTAACCCCATAAAGATCTCCTCACTATCAACACCGAGATTCATTAGAAACTCTAATACATCTAACCTAGTGCCGGTGATTAGTACTCTATCGTCTCCACGAACTGCGTATTGTTTGTTCGTGAGTTTATATAGTTTGAACATATTATTTTCCTTCTTTCTTGTTCCAATGTTTAAGTACAAGAGTCCTTATTTGTTTTTCAATCGCGGTACTATTGAGGGCGACGGTGACAAGAGCAGCTCTGGTGGGGGGATGGGCGGAGGCGGTGTAGACGGCGTTGGCGGCGACGTAGGCGGCGTCGTAGGCAGCGGCGGCGGAGGCGGCGTAGGCAGCGGAGGCGGCGTAGGCGGCGGTGAAGGCGGAGGCGGCGTTGGCGGCGACGTAGGCGGCGTAGGCGGCCTCCGTATCAAAGGGCACAGCCCTTGCTGCTTCAATCGCTTGCCTAGGCCTTAAATCGTTGGGATATTTCTCTTCATATTTGTGAAGAGACAGCTCAGCGATGTCCGCGGCCAAGAAACGTAGTTTAGGCGTAGGCATTAAACGCATAGCAACCCAAATCTTATCAGAATGAGTTATGTTCTTAAGCCCTAAGAACTGAGCCATAGTAAAGTCTCTGTTATCATAGAACTTCTTAAAGTTGTTAAATCTCTCTTCGCATGGCTTTAATGCTTCTATCACTTCAGTGTTTATCATATTATTTCTCTCCTGGATGAGTGTTAAAGTATAAGTAGATCTGATGAGCTCTTAGCGTTGCTTTACCATGACAACCTAGATATAATCTCAATCTTAGTAACCAAATGTGTTCTGCTCTCATGATATCTCCTATATAAAGAATCTCATAGATGAGCGATGGTGTCAAGTATCAATTTTATAACAATAATAAAGTGTAACTACTGAGAACACGACAGCTAAAACGTATGGAGCTAATAAAATAACATCCCAACCAGACAGGTGTACTAAGTAAGCACCACGGCATATCGTCCCTATAAGCCAACACCAAGTAGAGCTCTTTGAGATGCCCTTAGCGTGACTCTGGCGTATGAATAGCAGTATTTGAGGTAAGTTGGAGTAAACAATGAGAGATGAGCCTATTAGGCCTAATAGGGGGTACATACTGATGTTACTATGTCCTGTCCCTATATGCAATCAACTTTGCTAGGTGAGTCGAATCGTCAATAGCTGCCATATCTCGATTGCATTTATAACACAGTAGTCCGCGTACTTTACCGGTTGCATGGTTGTGGTCGGTGGCAAAATCTCTTTTTAAGGAACTATTAAGCTTATTGCAAATAGCACATCTATTATCCTGTGCACTCCGGATGGTGTCATGTTCTTGAATAGTAAGCCCGTAGCGTTTAAGTCTATCTTTTTCATAATGCTTGTGGTTGTTTTGTCTGGCGATTTCATTATAGCGGTCTCTGTTTAGTTCTCGCCATCTTACGATTTGCTTATTCTTGCATATCTTACAATTATGTCGATACCCGCCGGGTGTCTTGGCGTCTTTGTAAAATTGGTTTTCTTCTTGTTCTACGTTACATTGCCTACAAATCTTAGTCATGTTGACTCCTTAAAGAGAATATATCATAGTTTCGGGTATTAGACAACTAAAAAGGCCCCTGGTATTTCTACCAAGGGCCTTCGGATATTATATTCTAACTAGTTGAAATCTAAGCTGAAAGCAAAACAACTGCGTTCCAACCGGGCGCCGAACATATCAAATTGCCATAGTAACCAATACGAATTTCTAACGCATCGGCGTTTCCTACGCGCAATCCTTCAAGGCCTTCCATCCCGTAAGTCAGAATGTGTGGAACCTTTCCAAGGCTTCTCAACTTGAAGGTGTCCATGGTCAAGAGGTAAGCGGTCTGAGGAGGGCAAGAACGGTCAGTAAGGATCGTTACTCGGCCGTAAGCGCTCTGGAAGGTGATACCTTCGAAAGCAACTTCAACTTCATCATGCTTAACTTGTACGTACTGAACCTTAGCGCCTAAGCTGTTAACTAAAGCAGCATAAGAAGCGAAGTCCATGATACAGATGTCGGGCTTTCCACCTTCTCTGTTTAACAATGCAAGAGCATTCGTGATGCCTTCTTCAATCGTGTACGATTGAGCATTGTATCTGATACCAGCCAAACGGGTTGGGTCAG
>QGNH01000207.1_pt3 | contig 20396 bp, 24 predicted proteins | sample 1735481 | NCBI WGS metagenome assembly QGNH01 (sample SAMN09239004, study PRJNA386568) | Viral metagenome, whole genome shotgun sequencing project.
ACCCCGCCAGCGCCCACCGATGCCGACGCGCTCATCGCGATGGGTAAGAAGCTCAAGAAGGCCGAGGTGGATGTGTCGCGCTTGCTGGACATGGTTGAATCCATCAGTGCCGAACGTGACGAATGGCGCGACGCAGCGGATGAGCAGGACACTCTACTCGGCAAGGCCAATGCTGACAAGAAAGAATGTGAGCATGAGCTTGTGTCACTTCGCCACACGCTTGACGATTTGGTAGGTATTCAGAGAAACCGCGTTGAAGCAGCCGAGGCCAGGGTAGGGGAGTTGGAAAAGGAGTTAAGCGCGGCGGTTGAACAAAAAATCCACGCAATCTTTAATCTGGGAAGATGCAAAGCATTGCTTAATACGGCAAACTTCAAACTTGAGAGGGCCAGCAATGTCTAACGCAATATGTAAACACTGCAAGCGTGAGTGGTTGCACCTGGGAATGCACGACAAGTGCCCATATTGCCGCGCCGAAGCAGCCGAGGCCGAGGCCGAGCAGATCAAGCGGCTGCGGGAGGCGTTGGATGATATTGTCTGTATCGCTGACCCCGAAATGTACGACGAGGGTAGCCACAGCATCCCACTTGAGGATTGCCAGAAACTGGCTCAAGAAGCCCTCAAGGAGGCCAGCCATGATTAAGCCCACCCCGCCAGCGCCCACCGATGCCGAGGTGCGGGAGGCGTTTGCGATACCACCGACCCATTGCGGGGGCAGGAAATATTTTTGCTACATCGAGGACATGGAAAGGGCTGATGAAGACGGAGACGACGGCGGCAGCGGTGGGCTAGATGAGTTCGTACACTGGTCTGACTACGATGATGTTGCGACCGAGTGCGCCGCCCTCCGCGCCGAGAACGCCGCCCAGGACAAGCAGATCAAGCGGCTGCGTGGATTGCTTCAAGAGCTTGAGGACAATTGGGCAAAGACCGGGTGGGGCTACAACGTGAACATTCGCCCGAAGGTGCAAGACGCGCTCAAGGAGGTGGAGTGATGATGAAATTCTACGCTCACATGGAGTTCATGCGAACGGAACCGAAAGAGGGCTATGCCGCTATCGTCCTCTACTCCGAGGCACAGGCCAGGATTGAGGCGCTGCTGGGAGTGTATCGGTTGGCAATGAGGCTGTCCCTTGGGTGGCGCAACCAGAGCGATTGGAATGCACTCGATGTTGCGCTTTATGCTGCACTCGCTGCTATTGGGAAGGAGGACTAAATGGCTAATTGGGCAAACGTACACGCAGCCGACCTTGAGCGCGACCTCGCCGCCCTCGCGGCGGGGAGGGGGAGTAGATGAACGCATGGCCTCAAGATCGGCTACGTGGTCGCAGAAGTCGGCCATGGCCTACAACGCCGCCAACTGCGCCCGGAGTTCCACCGCCCTGGCCTCATACTCATTGAGTTTCGCAACGTCCGCAGGGTTAGGCGTCGTGTCATTGGCCTGCGCTAGGGTGATGCTGCTTGTGGCTCTGACCCTCGCGCCGTCAAGCTGGCTCAACTCGGCCCAAATAGCTTGCTTGGTGCGCGTAGTGACGGCGCTGGTGTCCAACTTCATATCTGGATAGGTGCGCGTGATCTGCTCGTCGGTTTCTATGTCAACCGGAGCACCACCAATATAATCCTGTGGTATGGGATTCTCCACGAACAGCTTGATGCCGAGCGCGGCAAGGTCAGCCATCGGCCACTTTTCGAAAATGTCCGGCCCATAGCAAATGTCATTGATGCACACGGGCTGCGGCCCTCTGACAATGCGTTCGGTAAAAGGTTCGTTCATGTTCACGATGGCCCCTACGGGGTAGCTCCACATGCTCATATCTCTGACCTCCTACGGGTTTCCCTGTGCATTGTTGAGCGGGAAGCGCATGTCGCTAGTTGCTGTTGCCGTCCAGGTATTCGTGCCGGTGGAATTGTAGCTGGTGCTGGCCGTTTGGAGCTTGAAGCCGTTGGCCAGCTTGTTCGCGTGGGTGCCCCAGGTGACGGCGTTTCCGTTTATGGTCAGCGTCTCCGGGGTGCCCTTGGTGTAGATGAAAGGGCCGTCCGCATTGACGTTTCCGGTGAAACTGCCGCTGGTGACGATGGCCGGGAGCGGCGTGGGCATGTTGGCGGTGCAGATATTCTTGAACGTACCATCTGCGGGCGTGTAGTTGAACTGCACTGTTCCGGGGGCTTCAAAATATGGGCTATAAGTCCCGGCCAGCCCGGTAGCCACGGAGGTAGAACCGCCGCCGTTGACGCGCTTGTTCAGAGTACCAGCGCCAAGGTCGAGTTCAAGTTCGGTCACGTCATTGTTCGCGCCCGTCACCGGGGTCTTTGTACCTGCGGTGTTTATGATGCCCAGGTTGCCCGCAGCAGTCTGCGTGTACTTCCACGAATACTTGCCACTGGTAGACAGATAGTAAGTGCTGGTATGACTGCCCACGGTCATGGTTAAGTTGCCATTGGATAGCGTGCCCGGCCCTGTGTCGATAGGCGACAGCGTGCAGTAGTTGTTCGTCGGCGTGTCCGCGAACTGGTCGCTCGTGGTCAGGCCGCTGCTGGTGTAGGTGTTGCCGTTGCCGCTGGTGTCGGTGCCAAGTGCGGCGGCGTTGGCGAAGGCAAGGTGGAAGCCGTTGGTGCCGTAGGTCAGGCCCAAAGGCGTCTTGGGCACCCACACGTTGGGGTTGCCGGGCGAGGCCTGACCGAAGCTGGACGGGGTGAGGGCTTGTCCGTCGATGAAGTACACATCGGAGAAGTAGTCATTGGACAGGTACGCGCCAGTTGTGAAACCCCCAATGCGATGCGGTGCTGTAGAGTTCACAGTCAGTGAGGCATTCTGTGCTGGTACAAGAGTGTTTGTGCCCCATGCCGTTATTCGCACACCGTTTACCCATGCTTGCAATCTGTCTTCCGCTGTAGCCAAAGTTGTGTCGCAAATAATGCACACATGCAACCAAGACGAAGGGTCGAAAAAACTAGCCGAGCTGGTCTTTGTTGTCCCAGTATTGTCGCCCAACTCCAACCTATTATTACCTGCATCGAAGTAGATATAGAAGTAGTCAGAAGCACTTGTGTAGGCATGTAGAAGAGTGCTGGCTGTGTATACTTTTGTGCGTTTTACCCACACACTCCATGTCCACTTCTGCCTGTTGCCAGCAACACTAGGTGTGCGCTGCAACTGGCAACTCCGCGCCGAGTCGAACCGACACGAATACGGGATGCTGACGGGATAGAATGATGCGGCCCCGCCCAGGCCACGGTGTCTGCGTCTGGTGAGCATACCCTACGCCTCCTGGGTGATCTTGGTGATGTAGTTGTATGTGCCGTTGCACTCCCACCAAATCCAGGTCTTCTTGCCAGCAGCAGGTGTCAGGGCAACAGCGGTACCATCGGCCATTTTCCAGTTCGCATGGACGCCGAGCGTGTAGCTGGACGAGCCAGTAACTACAATCTCACCCGCCTGCCCGTCTGCCTTGTTCGCCGGGTCGCCAAGCGTGGCACTCACGCCGAGGGTCACTGTAGCGTAGGCGCAGAGCGCGTTGTCGAAGGCGATGGTGCTTGCGCTGGTCAGCCCGTAGCCCGTCGGCGTGTGCTGCGCGGTGTAGGCAGCGGCCACGCCAAGGCGCGGCACGACAGCGGTATCAATGGCGACAGTCAGAATCTCATTCGCGCCAGCGTTGCCCTTGGTGAGCGTGATGCCAGTGCCAGCCGGGAGCTTGGTCTGGAGCTTGTCCGCAGTCGTGTCCCCGCTGGAAATCTTGACGCCACCAACGGCGGCAGCAGCGGCGGCAGCACTTGCAGCAGCGTTCCCGGCCTGCGTAGTCGCCGTTCCAGCCTGGGTCGTGGCGATGCCCGCTTGCGTGGTCGCGGTGGCGGCGGCTGTAGTCGCAGCCGATGACGCGCTGGTAATCGTTGCGATAAGCGTGGCTGGCGTGGTGGTGCTGCCGATGGGGATCTGTATGCATTGGGACAGGGTGTTGTTGATCTGCTGTATCCCCATCATCTCGTAATCAAGCGCAGCGTCCACCGCAGTTGGGTAGAAACTGCCCTGGTTGCTAATCGTAGTGTTTTGCACGTAGGGGATACTACGCGAGATAGTGATATACTGATTCGTGGAAATAGGAGAACCAACGAGCGGATATGTGAGTGTCCCACCAGTGGGGCTATTTACTCCCGTAATGGAGTATGTGCCACCACTCAGCGTGGTGGCAGTACCTGGAGCAACCGTGTTGTCGGTCAGGGTGACGGTGACGTTTGACTTGTCCGTACTCGACGTACCGGGGATGAGGAACGAATACGTCCAAATAGTTGTAGCATTATTGCCCTGCGCGGTTACGGAACTGGCCTGTGTGGCGATGGTCATAAATTACTTCCTCCCCCTTGTGACATCGGGCGCATGATTGTTTTCTGACCTCGCTTCGCAAGGTTGTTCTCCATCTTGTCGTTTGAGCCTGGGTCAATATATTCCTTGAGATTCCACCAAACCATGTAGTCAAGGGCGGCTTTGGCAAACCACATATTCGCAAGGGGAGTGTTGTTCTTCACGGCGTCAAGCACGATACTGCCGACTTTCGATGGCTTGTCAGCATAGACATCATTCTTGGCCTGACGGATATTGTCGAGGGTTGCCCCAGCGGCTCCGATGGTGGGTCCGAGGATATGTTCTGCAAAGCGTTCCTTTGTCCATTCACCTAGTGCAATGTCGGATATTAGTCCGAGTCCAGCACCCTGTGCTGCGGGCCTGCGGATGAAGTCCCAATTAAAGGAACCATCGGGGTTAGTCGGTCCTTGCGGCGTCACCCCCTTCGCCATATCCTTCATGGCGACAATGAGTGCGCCCATGACAGTAGCCGTGGCAAAATTCTCCGCGACAGCACCCACGGCAGATGAACGCGAAGCCGCGCCATTGATATCGCGCATGGTGTTGCGGGTGATTGCCGCCCAGGGCCACATTTTGAATTGGAACATCATGGTAGCAAACTCACCAGCCGCAGTATCAGACGCGAAGCGCCCGATGGTCTGCGCCCGCTCATACGCCCCCGGCGTAACCACGGCACGGTTAGCCGCTTCGGTGTACGCGGACTGTAGGCGCATAGCTAAGTCCTCGCGGAAGAATGCCGCCTTCTTTGCAATCGTGTCCACGCCAGCCCTGCCGTCCAGGTGCATGGTTTCGTACTTCGGGAGATTCTTAAGATAGTCGCCAATGGCAGCGTCAGGGATACTGCGGGCAGCTTGCGCCGTTAGGTATGAGATCGCACCATCGGAGGACTTTGTGAGATCGCCAGACTTCAAAAGATTCCATTCCGATTCACCGATACGGAAGTTCTGAAGCTCCATCTTTGTCCCACGGGGGAGCATGTCGAATGCCGTTCCAGCCTCTATGTGCTTGCCGAGATAGTTCGCAAGGATGCCCTGCGTACCCACGCGCTGACGGTCTAGCAACCACTCTAGGCCAGAAACCTTGATAGCCTTCGCTGCCAGGTTAGACGCCACACCGGGAAGCCCTTCGTTGGCGTACTCATTCATAATGCTGTCAAGATATGTTTCCGTGCCAGCCAAGAGTTGTTCGCGGGCAGCGTAGTCGAGCTTCATGAAGTTCTGGAAAAATGCAGTGAACCGCTGCGGGCCTTCCATGCCCCACCTTCCAAGTTCACGCGACAGGGGCGCAGCCGCAGACCCGTGGGTGAACGCCACCATGCCGAGCTTCGATGCCGTCTGGATGGCGCGGAATGTCTGCCCGATAGTGGAGAGAAGGGTATCCTGTGTGCGTTGGTTGGCGCCTGTCACGGCATCAAGGTTGCGCTGCAAGTCCTTTGCGGTTGTCTCCGCGAACAAGTCCTTTGCGCCATCGAGGTCGTGGACTTCGGGACTACGGAGATGCGCACCGAAGTCATTCTTGAGATTCTCAACCATTGCACCCGGATTCGTGCCGAGCTTCTGAATAAGCCCGATGTCGCCAGCCGTTTTCTTTAACCCATCATCGAAGGTCTGCGCCAGTGAACGCTTGCCACCGTACAGTTTTTCGTACTCCCACCACTTGTCTGCGGTGAACTCAAGGACGCGCTCTTGCTTGAGCCTGTTGGCGATATTCGCGCTCGTTCCGTAGCCTTCACCGCCAGGATGATTCCCTGTGTACAGATTCTCGTACACATCGCGCAGCATCTTCATGCGGTCAGGCACACCGTCCCAAGTGCGGGCATCGGCTAGTCTCTGAACGTCCGCAGCCCATGTGTCAAATCCGGCCTTGCCGAGAAGGAATTGGTCGTGGAAGGTGCGGTTTGGGCGACCCCCGAATGTCCGGTCAACAAACACTCCGAGATCAGCCAGTTTCCTTATCTGGAACTCTTGCTCATCGAAGTATGCCTTGGCGATCTTCTTTGCCAAGGGGTTCTTTGAACCATCCCCTCCAATGTCGTGCATGGACCGGAAGTCTGCGAGAACGTCACCCTGCAATTTCTCGTCAGCCGTCATCCAGACATCATACAGGCCGTCCTTCTTGAGACTGCCGTGTACGCGGTCAAGTGTGTCGGCGCGGAGGTTGTTCATGCCCTGCTCTGCGCTGCCATCTATGCCCCATCCGAACTTATTGACGCCACCGGAAATCTGCGCCCGAAGATAGTCTGCGGCAGACGTTCCCTTGGCCTTCAGGTCTGCGTATGTGTCCTTCAGCCGTCCAAGAATCTGCTCACGAATGCCGATGTTATTGAACGCTTCCAGACGCTTGTATTCCATGTCGCGGGCGAGTTCGTCTGTGACATCCCTGATTGCGTTCTTCGTGGCGTCCACACGCGACATTTGCTTCTCACGAACATATCTATCCGTGTAGGTGTTCACCTTGTCCTGAATGTCTCCGAAAGAAGTTCCGCGCAGTTTGCGCATCTTCCCATCGGTCCCCTCAAACTCCACGCTGTCGAGATAGTCCTTGAGTTGGTTAAGACAGCTATCAGCCATTGGAACCACCAAGGAAACAGGTCATAAACTGCTTGAGGCCCTTGATGACCTCTTGATTCTCGCGGTTGGCGTTCTCAATCTCCGCGACTTCAGGAGTGTACTTCTCGTTGTCCAAAAGTTCCTTTGCCCTTTCGTCTAGTTCGTTCACTGCATCAGAGCGCACGGCGTCCACGGGAGGCGACTCCTTCATGTCCGTGTCACGCGCCTGTATCTTTGCTTCTTCGGTGGACGGGATTGGTTTTGCAGCTTCCTGTGCGGCATCGGTAAGACGCTGCTTGCGTGTGGCGTCATCAAGTATTCCGCCCTCAAGGGCGGACTCCGCGATGTCTTTCCCTGTAGCATCACGGAACGCAGAGTGCCACTCATCGGAACCGGGTACGAGAGATCCTAGACGTTGCGCGAATTGTTCACGCCCCGGTTGCTGGTGTGCCTCAAGCCAGGCCTGATAGTACATTTCCTCGGAGGCAACACCGCCCGATGTCGGGTCAATCGTCCCGCCGTGTTCCGTTGGCTCTATCGTGTGCGTGTCGCTGGGATGGTCGGCAAGCCATTGCTGATAATTTGATTCGTCCCATGCGCTTCGGTCAGTTTCAAGCGCATTTCCGAACATATCACGGTTAATGTCGTGGTCGAGAAGCGGCGTAATTTCTACAGGCTTCCCCTCAGCCATCTGCCCTGCGGCAACCTGCAAAGCTTCTGCCTTCGCTTCGGGCGACATGCGCTCGGCCATCATCTTCGCCGCCGCAGCAACGCGCCCGGTCAGCTTGTCCATGACGGCCCCGCCGCCCATGTGCATGATAGACATGAACCCGGAAGCACCTATAAGGCTTTCATGGATAGCGTCATTGACGGTGTACTCGCGCCCCACGCCTTCTGACGTAGCGGCCTTAAATGCGCTTATGGGCGCCTGCATCGCAAGGCCCTCGGCAGCACCAGCAACGCCACGGAAGGCGGTGCGTGACAGGCCACCAGCGATTCCAGCCGCGCCGAACTCACCAACGGCCTCTGCCGTTGCGGGGGTCATCATCTTCAATGCTGACAGGCCACGGGCGACTGCGGCTTCCCCGGCCACGCCGCCAGCAAAGTACATGGACGCTACGTTCACTGGGTCAAGCAACATCGCTGCAGTATCTACGCCCCACCGGGCGACAGACCGCAGAGTGCCGTCATTCTGCGCGTCTTGCAGCGTAGCCTTCTGGATGGACTGCTGCGTGTAGTTGTCGGACATGCGTTTGGCGACATCCTCCGGCAAGTCCTGGGAGAACGTGACGCCATTTCCGTAGCGGTCAGGCTTGACCCCATACCGCTCATTGGCGTCCTTTGCGGATATTACCGTCGATTGACCAAGGCCGGGGTCATCCCCGATCTGGCGCATCTGACCAGGGTTCAGTGGATCGGCCTTGTCGTAAGCGTTCTTCGCCCAATCGACGGCCCATTTCATCGTGCCAAACCAATCAGCGGTATCCAAAAGCGACGGAGAGGGCGGCGCACCGTGGGCATGGTAGTCGCTCATCAACCCCGCAGTTGGGTCAGGCTGGTCGTAGTTGAAGTTGAGATTAGTCGGAATAGCTGGCATTGGCATCCTGCGGCTTGGCAACCCTTGCGGCAGCGTTGAAGTCATTCATACTGAACGTAACACCCCGTCCGCGTTTGTCGCGCAGGGGGTCGCCGTTCACATAGACTGCAAGCAGATTCGGGTTGTCCTTGACGTTGCGGAACTCGGCCTGCTGCAAATAGGCGGCTGCACGGTTATTGTAGACGGCCTGCTCATTCGTGGTGGTCGGTGCGGGGAGATAACGGCTCATATCAAGATCGGAAACCTTGAGTCCGCCAATAAGGTCTGGTGCGTACTGGCGCACCATGTTCCCGTATCCAGATGGTACGATTGTCTTGGGCGAGAGGACTTCATACTTGCTTGAGAACTGCTTGAGTGCATCGCGGGTTGCCTCTGCCCACGGCATATTACTAGCGATATTTGCTGTTACCAGGGCGTCCAGGGCTTTGTATTCAGCCTGCCCGGTGGCTAGTCCCTGCTGACCCTGATAGGCAAGGCTGGCCTGTCTCGCGCTGAATGTCGGGTCGTTCTCGATCATCTTCTGTATGCTTTTTTGCGTCCCACCATCCATAGACTCTTTCATGAGGTCATACGTGGGCTTCTTGCCGTCCTTGCTGATTGTCGTAACCTGCAAGTATTTCTGCTGCGCGTCCGGGTCAAAGTTGTCGATGGCGAAGTTCATCCCTGCGGGTACGCCGATATTCTGCATGGATTTCCTGACAGCACCTGCGTTGGGACCAGCGTTCTGGTATAACTGCGACAGGAACTGTAAAGGATTACCTGACTGTTGCGCCTGCTGCCATAACTGCTGCGCCTGTGGCGTGGTGAGCGCACTACGCTGTTCGGATGGTATCCCCATCGCAGCCTGTGTCGCCAACTGCTTCCCGACAAGTCCAAAGGTATCCGGTGCGCCATTGGAGCGATGCGGGATGATATTCATTTCCGGGTATAGGAGCGCGACACCATCTGCTGCATTGCGCCCAGTGGTGTTCTGAAACACTCCCTGGATATGGTTGTACGTATCAACGAATGTCTGACCACTAATCATCCCCATTGTGTCGCCAGTTATGGGATGCTTATCGCGCAGGGCTTGTGCGCTTGCGTGGTCGCCCGACTGATCGAATAGCGCGGCCTGTACGGCATCCCTGGAGGCGGCGAACTGCACAACCTGCGCACCGTTGGACTTTGTGGGAACGGGGCCAGGCATTGCCAGGTACTTGTCGTATTGTCCCGAATTGTAGGCCATAGACGCAGCCATCATCCGGTTATTATTTTCGACTCCAACCTTCATTTCGTCCATCATTTTGTATTGATTGATTTCTCTATCAGCAGAAGCCAGCGCACCGGGGGAGAGTGCAGACGAACCATCTTGCAAGGTCATTCCACGAAGTCCACGTGCAACAGACTCGGCGGCTTTCGTTCCTCCGTGGTCAAGTGCCTGCATGACCTGGGCATGGGCAACAGGAGATAGCAACTGACGAACAATACCGTTGGCATATGCGGCCTGCTCTTCCGGGGCAACGCCCTGCGCTATTGCATACTGCCTTGCAGCATCGTCAAGTCTGTCCTTGTGGTACGTGATTGCCTGTGGGCCATCTGCGGCGGCGTCATCGGCAATCTGGCTCATCCCGGCCAGCATTCCCTTCTTGTGCGCCTCAACGGTCTGGTACGCAGCGTGGGAGCCAAGCTGCTCATTGACCATGACTATATTGCGCGTAGCCATGCCCTCAAACATTTTACGTTCCATCTCGGACTGTGAGTTGGCAGCGTACTGGTTGTAAATGTCAGCGATCTTTTGCTGTGTAGCGGGGAGCGCAGCTTGCGCGTCTGTCCCTTGTAACTGCGAAAACGAGTTCTTAATGTCGGAAATGTCTTTCGACATCTTCACCCAATTTTGGGTGGCATTAGTCTCATTTGTCATGCTTTGCAAGGTAGATGCGACTTTCTGAATCGCATCGGTCCCGGCGTCAATCTTCTGTGAGCCGCCCTGTAACGCCGCACCTATCTGCCCACCGAACTCGGACGGGTCGGCGGATACACCGGAGTACACGCCACTCGGCGCACCCTGCGCGGCAACATCGGGAACTGGACTGTATGGCAATCTCATTTATTGCACCTACTGCACAAGTTTCTTGGTCTGAAGTTGCCACATGCCAGCGTTGCCCGCCACGGAGGCAGCGCCGCCAAGGAGAGACATGGCAGAAGATATATTCGCAGCGGATACGGCATCATCGGCTTTCTGCCCGTAAAGGTCGGCCTGCTGCTGGAAGGAGTTGGCCTGTGATTCACTCGCGTAGACATTCTTCTGCGTGTTGGATTTAAGCGTGAGGGCGTTGAGTTCGCCAAGGGCGGCTGCGCTGGACTTCACATCCACGTTACTGCCACTATTGACATCGAGTCCGTTCGCACCCTGCTGCGCTGCGATTGCCCCAGCCGTGGCGCGGGTTTTCATGTTCTGGATATTGAGATTCGCTTCGCCCTGCGCGGCCTGCATCTGCGCATTGCGCTGCGCCATGAGCGCATTGTAATTCTGGATGCCCTCGTTCGCCAACGCTGCCTTTCGTGCGGCCTCGCCCTGGTACTGTGCGCCAATGGCATTGCCAACTGCGCTCAATCCCTGGAGGCCCATTGAAATGTCGTGCATACCTCCAGCGGACGCAACGTCGTACGTCATGCCAGGTGAAATGGCTCCAAGGATACCGGACGCTCCCCACCCTGCGCTAACCGCTGAACTGGCGGCCAGAGAACCATCTGCGGCATAGGTTACAGCCGGGAGTGTGTAACCCGTAGAACCAATTACCGAAGCGGCGGCTTCACCGATACCCATGTCAAAACCCATTACTTTCTCTCCATCGTGAACTTGCGGAACTTCGCCCTATTGGGTCCGACTTCCACAACTTCAGGGTGTACAGTGAATCCGATAAGTTGCAGAAACTTTATTGCGGCGGCGTAATCTGCGTAGACATAGTTCTCAAGCCTTGGGAAGTATTCCAGCATCCCCCGCGCTTCAGCCTTTGCGTGGCGTATGAACGCAAGTGGTATTTTCTCAATCTCCCGCGTAGTCAGAAGCCACGGTATCCCAACGTCCGACAGGATGCCCCCGCCGAGTCCAAACATGCAGGCAAGTTTCCCATTTACGAACGCCGTCTTTTTCCAAATGGCGCGGTCATAGGACTTGCGCACCATCTGCCGCTCTGTGAATCCAACGGAACAAACTTCCATCCGGTCATTGTCCCGCATGTTCTGCGAAAGGTCACGAATATGTCCAGGAGTAGAGTCAACAATCTGGTAGTCGCACTCACCCATTAGAATCTCCCACCACGACCTCGGGGATAACGGCGAGGACGTTGCATGGCATGGGGTAGTCCTGCTGAATGCACACCTGTCCCGGTTTTGTCCATAGGGGTGTAATGTTGATGAGCTTGTCTCCCGTGAACAAAGGAATTGGTTGACCAGCGAGGATGTCATTGCCCCGGTCCTTGAACTCCGTCACGGTGTCGAAAGTCTGTCCGACCTTGATACCCCGACTTGCCTCAACGCGTACAGTCACCGAGTAGATATTCTTGCGCTTGCCTTGGATGGTGCTGCCACCAGCTTGCGGGGAGTCGAGATAAAGCGTCTGCAACTGCGCCTGGAACGGCAAGCCAACCGTGATAGCCGTTGCGGGGGTGGCTAGCGTCACAGACCCACCAGAAACTATCTGGCTTGGTGCTACGCTGCCATCTGCGAGAATGGCGACTGTGCATCCCTCAAGATGCCCAAGGCCCGTCACAACCGAAACTGGAGTGGTTTGCGTCCATGCCCCGGTGGGGAACGGGACGGGATTGTTGTTCGGGTCATTCGGTATGGTATCGGTAATCGGCTGCGATAACGTCACAGAAACGCTTGTGCTGCTGCTGTAGGAAGTAATCGTACCGATACCACCACCAGCGCGGATAACGTCACCCACGTTTCCGGACGAGAATACTCCAGCACTCGCCACGACGCTTGCCGAAGTGGAAGCCGAAGAGAATGTCAGGGTCGCAGCGGGAGTGTTCTGCGGGTAGCTCAATCCCGCATCGACGCACCACACGGACTCAACGTCCGTCCAGATGCGGTTGTCCATGCGCTCAACGTAGTAATACCAGTTTCCGTTGACCTTACGCTGGACAACGCAATACAGCGCATTTACCGGGGGTTCGCTGACCGTACACACGGACTTGAAAAGGCCGAAGGTGTCATGCCGCGCCCAGGCGTAAATGTCCTGTTCCTTGAGATACGTGAACGACAGGAGTACGCCGTCATCACGGACGCACCAGACAATCTTGTACGGCTCTTCGCACCAGGCCCATTGGAGAATCGTGTTCGTGGCGAACAGGTGATTCGACAGGACGGACATATCTGTGCCCGTGTAAATTTGCGCGTAGAAGTTGTACGACAAGTCGCGCACAACGCTACCCTTCTCCTGAACGTAGAGAATGTCATAGTTGACGGTAATCGGTGGAACCTGCGCGTTGCAGCCGTTGTAAGCCTGCGGAGTAGCAACCTGCTGCGAGGGCGTAACAGCCGTGCCATTCGCGCCGCCGCTTATCTGCCACGCACCACCACCCGTCAGGACAACCATGCCCCCCGGCATCGGAACCATCGCTTGTACGCCGTTCACCTGCTGCGCCCACGGAGTACCCTGAATGGCATCATCATCCTGTACGGGCGTCGAAACGTCGAAGTTCGCGTACTGCCCCGGCTTGCTCATCCTGTATGTGTCAGGTGCATTCGGGGTGTTGGCGAACACCTTGCGTTGCTGGAAATAGGCCACGGTGCTTGGATACGTCCCGGTGGACTTCCCGATAACAAGGATTGCCGTGGCACTCGTTCCGTCAGCCGTGAACGTTATTGTGTCGCCAGCGGCATATCCGCTGCCCCCATTCTGGACGATAACTGCGCTGACAGCACCACCAGTGATAACTGGCAACAAAACAGCACCACTACCCGTCGAGGTCGTGATGCTGTACGTTACGCCAGTCTGCGTGTACCCGGAGCCACCAGCGGTAATAGTCACGCTGGAAATGGGGGATATGGCGAACGGGTTGCTATGGGTCGGTGGCGAATGGGTAGCGTCAGCGGTGATGTTCGTGTCCACAAACGACAGGCCATAGGCCGTGCCGATGTACGAGAACTGCGAACCAACCGGGACGGTAGAGTTGTACGCGGGGGGGGCCATGAAGATATTGTACGACGTAGACCCCGTGACGGCGGGCCAGGAAATGTTGTTGCTTCCCGATACCACGGCGATATCTACGCTGTTCGTAATCGTCCCCACGGGCGACGGGACACTCTCCTGACCGTTGGCGTCAACCGCAGTCACACAGTAGGAGTAGCAAGTCTTGAGGCTGGCCGTGGTATTGTTCGCAGCCGTAGTGATACTGGCCGGGGCCGCAATCGTGCTAGCAAATGTGATAGCCGTCAGCGACCATGAGGCCGTCCCGGTGCGCTTCAGGTCATATGGCGGGTAACTCGGATGCACAAACGTCATCGTATCCGCAGACTGCGTGAACTTGAGTAGCGGAAGGTCAGCGACAGCCCACGGTGTTACGAGTGTGTAGATTCGTGCTACCGTGCCACCGCTGGCATAGGCTGTGTACGAGGTCGAGTCGATATTGCCGCCGCCCACGGGATTAGTCAGCGTGAACGTGTTGGCGGCAGAATTGGCGACAATGAAGGTCTGCCCGTTCAGTTGCGTCATGCCGGAGATTCCCGTGATATACACGGCATCCCCGTTAGAGAACCCATGAGAGTTTGACGTAATCTGGCACGGATTGGCTTTGGATGCACCAGTTATCGTCTTACTCGCTTCGACTACATACGCGCCATTGGCGATTACCCGCATGTACAGGTTACCGAACTCAAGCGCATAACTCTGCGTACTATTGAACACAAATGGAATAAGGCGCGGTGGCAGTCCCGTTCCTGCCTGTTCGGACACGCCAATAAAGTGCGTCCCGGCCCGCGAAGCAGCACCGCCGCGATAGTTCACGAACATATTGCGCATCGTGGCTGCGCCAGTGCGGTACTTCGCCAGGTCAACACGCCCGTACAAAGACGGCGAGAGTTCACCGGACGCGAAGCTAGGCTGGATAAGCGATATGGTCATTGCGCTCCCGGGCTAGACGGCAACACCAGTGGGGGGAATCTCTTCGGTCCACTCAATTTCAATATCGAGGACAAGACCAGCCGGCACAGCCGACCCGTTCATGTTCAAGCACAACGCCTCGCCCGCATGGAGGACGCAGGACTTTACGCCACGGGCCGCACCGAACAACTCCTCGGCAATCCACGCCGAGCCGCCACCGGCGAGGGTCGGGTTGCTCATCACATAACTGCCGATTGTGCCCTGTGCCGTACCCAATCCAGTGGGGACAGCAGACCACGACAGGGTTGTCGCCTGCGGGGCCGGGTCAACGCTGTCCATCGGAGTCATCGTAACGCTGGCAGAAGTGCCACCAGTGTCGGTGGCGCTACGCTTAATGAGCAGAATCCTATTCGTAGACGCAGCGGTAGACGCACCGCTGACATTCACCCTGCTCACGCGCACAGTTCTGGTGCTTGCAGCCGGGTTGAACAACTGTACGATGTCCGAAGGGGTGGCATACGGAGCAAAGGCGGTCATGGTTGTCCTGTACGTGGGCTTCATGCCCTCATTGTTCGCATTGTCCTGTCCATACTGGTTGACGGTCGGGCTGCCAGTGGGCTGACTTGGAATAGGCATATTCTCGTTCTCCTAAATGCCGCTGTAGGTAATGTTTCCGCTACTGCCACGGGCAGACATCCAATCCGGGGTATGGTCCGCGTTGCTGACCAACTCCGTGCCATCGTCAATGCGGGCCTGGTCGATAATCATCTGCGCGGCCTGCATACACGCCTTGTAAAGCGCCATATCCAGCGACAATGCAGGGACGAGTTTCGCGGAAAGCGACATAACCATCGCCTCCTGAAACTCTGCATCCCAAATGTCGGGATTGGTAATCCGCGCCGTGTAGACAAGCTGCGCCTGATACTGATTGGTCAGGATGACGCGGGTTGGGTTGCCGGAAGCGTCCGTATCCGTAGCGATCTCAAACTTGACGGGGTGGCCGTAGTCAACGCTGACCCCGACATTCCCGACTGCGCTCATAAGTGGAACGCTAGAAGTTTGACTCTGTGCCACGGCATTGAGGATATAGCGGCACTTGATGCAGTCGGACGGGTATCCGTACTCATACTGCCACGGCTGCGGGATGGTCGGGTTCGTGTCAGACGCCGACTTTAACTGCGCGAGAAACGTCTGCTTCCTTGCGAAGTTCCACGTTGCGGCCCGGAGAAGGCTGTCGCGGGTGGGGTCAAAGAGAATGGCCGCAACGCTGGCCTCTGGCGAACCGTCAGACGGGCGGATGCTACTGACCGTTGACTGCGCACCAATCGTAATTAGCGCACGGTTGACAATATCGACTTCAGAGGCCATGTGCGGTTACTCCTCGGAATCCTCTTCCTCGTTCTCCTCGTCCTCATCCTCGCAAGCCATGTGGGTGATCTGAAGCTCGATGCGCTTGCCGTTGCCGTCCTCGGAAATGCTCGTCACCTTCGCCATGCAGAACAGGTGAATCATGTCGCCGAGTTCGGGAGTCTCATCTTCAAGGCCGAGCTTCTCAACTTCGGCATCGCCAAGTGAGATACATAGGCCATAGGGGTAGTTGTCGGACGCGATAGCGGGCATGTCCGAAAAGTCAGACGAGTCCCGCCGCATGTCTTTCATGGCTGGGATCATCATGGCTACTTCCCCTTCTTGGGATTCTCATCGCCCATCGGGTCGGAGGTGCTATCTTCCTCGTCCTTGTCCTTGGTGCGCTTCGCCTTGTCCTTGTCGTAGAACTTCTCCGCACGGGAGGGCTTCTTTTCGCCCTTCTTTTCTTTCTTCTCTTCCGCCTTCTTGAACTTCGCCACGTTATTTCTCCTTCTTGTCATACATGCTGGTGGAGATACGCTTCTCCTTCTCTTCCCTCTTGGCATGACCCTTGGCCTTGTCCGCGTTGCTCATGGCAATGGCGACGGCCTGTTTCTGCGGTCTGCCAGCTTCAACCTCGGTCTTGATGTTTTCCCGGACAACGCGCTTGCTGCTACCTTCTTGGAGCGGCATAAGGCCCCCCCACCCTAGTTAGGGACGGCGGTTTCGGAAACGGTGCCCATGATCTTAGCAACGCGTTTGGGCCTGCCGGGGCCAGCCTTCACAGTTTCGGGCTGCTTCGGCGCACCCATGACATTAGGCCCCTTCTCCGGGGCATGAACAAGGCGCACAAGCGGATCCTTGGCCTCGGCGTAGGCGCGGTCAATGAACTCATCCATGCCCATTGTGTTGCCGATGCTTTCAAGGTAGTCGGCAATCTTGATCTTTGCAGAATCGTTCAGAGGGGTCATCCATTCATTCGGAATGCCGCTAAACTCGATCTCGGTTCCGATCTCCCAAAGAACGTCATCGGCATACAAGGGCTGTTCAAGGATATAGCGGGGAACTTCGACAATCGACATAGAGTCTCCGTGATGTATGGGGAGATGGGGCATTTCTGCCCCACCATCCCCATTGTGACGTTAAGGGTTAGGAACCGACAGAGTAACCAGCCGCGTACTCGGACGAAGAAAGGTTCTCGTCCTTACCGATGGTCAGGAACGCAGTCAGAGCGCCAGTGGAAATGGTGGCAGTACCCACCGTGTAGCTCAACTGGAGGTAACGCGGCATAGCCACGCCAGCGACGCGGCGGGGCACATGGATAGACCAGATCAGCGCAGAAGCGCCGATGTTGGCAACCGGGATGGCAGCGGACTCAGCGTAGGTAGTCCAAGTGCCGTTGGTGGTGGTGGAACCCTGGAACTGGATGTTCAGAGTACCGGAACCCGTGGAGGTGGCAGCAGCGGTGCTGTTATACACCACCAACTTGACGCCGGGGGTGTCACCCACGCTCATTTCACGGGCATTCTGCAAGTCGATGATGTTAGTGCTGGCAGCAGTAGCCGTACCAATGGAGTTAAAGGTCTGCGCAGAACTAAACACAAGGTTGGAATCAATAAACATATCTATTTTCCCCCTATGGGTTAGACAACGCGGGTTTCGGTATTCACCAGGGCGTCACACACGCGAATGGGAATGCCACGGAAGTCGGCCACAACCTTGCCCGCGTACTCAGAGAGGCGCAGGAGAGTACGAGCGTTGCGCATGGCCTGGATGTCCAAGTACTGGCGCACAGTACGGTTGCAGTAGATGACGGGACGGATGGCAGGCATAACGCCGTCGGGGGCGTCACTCTTCGTGATACCGCTCACCTCGTAGGAGGTCGTGGGCATACGGATAACGGCCTTCGCCAACTGAGCATACAGGTCAACCGGAGTGGCGTTCTGCAAACCCAGGGTAGCAGAGGTCACATCCACGTTGGCAAGACGCACAACGTAGCGCCAGTCACGCACGGTGAGGCCAGCCTGCCAGCGGAAGTAGCTGGTGTAAGCCTCAAAACGGTTGTACGAGCCGTCATAGCCCGGAATGGTGTCGCCCTTGTCCTCATGCAGAAGACCGGCCTTGCTGCCCTTCGGGAAGATGCCATGACAGGTGCGGTCGCCCCAACCGACAATCCAAATGGAAGTGTTGGACGAGGCAGTGCCGCCGCAGTCAATGACGTTGTAGGCGGTCTGCGCAGAGGCAGTCGCAACAGTGTTGAAGCGGGGAGACAGGCCAGTAAACTGCGTCTGGTTCACGGCGGCATTGCCGTAGAACAGAGCAGTCGCAACCTGCTGGCTCAAGCCTTCCATCTGCGCCATATCTTCGGACAGACGGAACTTGCCGATGTCGCCATTCAGTTCTGCAAGGTTGCGGTCAACGATGCTGTAGGCTTCCAGCGAACCGCAGTGGTCTTCGATCTGCGCGGTGGTGGACTTGCCGGGCACAACGCCCTGGTACAACTGACGCCACGTACCGGACGGCAGGCCCGTGCGGACAGTGGATCGGTGGCCCGTGGGAAGGTTGCCCTCAAGCCAAACCATGTCCTCAAAGATTTCATTAGTCTGGGACAAGAGTTCGGCGATGTCGCCAATCTTGCCATCGGGGTCCTGACGCTTCGCCCAATCGGCGAGGGACAGGTAATTGGAACCGAGAACAGCCATTATTAGCCTCCGTTATACATTCTCGCAGTACGCGAGGCGGGAGCGGGTTCGGCGCTCTTGGAGGCAGGGATAGACCTACCTTCGCCAAGGGCTTGCGAGACTTTGTAGACAAAGCGAACCATTGCGGGATGATTCCCAAGTCCGTACTGGGTCATCGCCTGACGGAGTTCGGGGCTACCGTACTCGTCCAGAACAGAAGCACATGCCGTGATTGCGGTCTTGAAACGGTTGCCGCCGATCTCGCGGTCTGCCAAAACCTCTTCACGCCATTTGTTGTTCTGGCTTTGCCAGGCTTCCTGCTGTGCGGTGTGCATCTTCCCCACTTCGGAAAGGTACAAATCGACGAGTTCTTGGCCTTTCTCCGGCGGCACATTGGCGGCTGTAAGAATAGACTTGAACTGGCCGTACTCTTTCTCTGCGAGTTGAACGCCCTCTGGCAGTTTGAAATCGTAAACAGGAGCCTGCGGTGTTTCTCCGGGTGCTTCCTGCGTTACTTCGGGGGAAGTGTCCTCCGGTGTGGCAATAGTCGCCTCGGAGAGAATGGAGTCCGTAGAAGTCGGAGCGGGTACATATTCTACGGGAGTGGGAGAGACTTCTGCGGGGGCAACTACCGCAGCGGGTGCTTCGACTTGTGCGGGGGCGGCATCGACGGCGGGGGCCGCAACACCGGGACTAACTTCGGTCATTCGCATTCTCCTTCATCATTTCGACGTATTCCTTGGGTGCCCAACGCGAGATCATGCTCATAATGCGCAGGCCGACATTGCGCTCACCTTCGCGGAACGCCATCGTGGACGGACTTTGGTCAAAGGTTGTGCTGTAGAGGTGGCAGGTTGAGAGAAGCCCCCATATCAGTGCCCTGCCTGCCGGGTAGGACATGATCTTGACGAATGCTTCCTGCGCGGACTTCTCGTCGCGCCCCTTCTTTGTTTTCTTCTCCGCGACCTGTTTAGGGTCGGAAGCGTCGTATCCCGTGGATGGCTTGTCACTATCAGTTGGCTGCATTGTGCGCCTGCGCAGAAGCTACAGTGTTTGTCTGCTGTCCGATGTGGCCGATGTCGAAAGTTAGATCAACGTCACACCAGATTTTGTACCCAGCCTTCTCGGCCTTCTTGCAGAAGTTGTAATCTTCGCTGGTGATGACGCACTTACCCTTCCCGTCGTTCTCGTAAGTCTCGTAGTAGTAAGGCCACTTGAGATTACGGAACACGCTCGTCTTGATAAGTACGAAACCACCGGGAAGGTTCTCCATCTCGACAAGGCCCGACTGCGGTGTGGGAATGTCTTTCGCTTTCTGCACACCGAGCGTTTCATACGGAGGAACACGCTTGTTGTACGTGCAGCCAACAATGTCCTTGTCGTGGGCCATAAGGCGCGCAATGGCGTCGGCAGGGAAGAACATATCGCTATCGACAAAGAACACGTAATCCGCTTCGTGGGATAGCGCCCTCACAACAAGATTGTTGCGGGCCGCAGTAATCATGCTCGACTTCTCATTGATGATGCCAATGCGGGCAACACGCATGGAGTTCGACACACAGGCGGCAACGCTCATGCCAAAGTCGGCCTGCCAAATGTCAGAAGATGGGATGAGGACTGCGAGTTTTGGAAGCTGCGGGGAAATGATATCCAAACAAAATTCTCCTTCTAGGGGGTGATGTAGCGCCCACGGGAGATATCTTTCAGAATCTTCTCGGCGCGTTTCTTCGCCTTGAGGTATTCCGGCGTGGGCGGGGAAGTGTCTCCGAATCTTTCT
>QGNH01000730.1_pt1 | contig 20373 bp, 27 predicted proteins | sample 1735481 | NCBI WGS metagenome assembly QGNH01 (sample SAMN09239004, study PRJNA386568) | Viral metagenome, whole genome shotgun sequencing project.
CTGCTCCGGCTGCTCCCGCTGCTCCCGCTGCTCCGGCTTGAATGCAACCTTAAAACCACCAATAACGCCAATAGTGGCCGATTTACATAAAAGGCTTTACGAAGCGGTTACACAACCAGGCGCTTTTGATATGGGTTCATGGCATAACGAATGCGGAACAACCCATTGCCGCGCTGGTTGGGTTGTTACTCTCGCGGGTGAAGAAGGTAAGGCGCTTGAATCATTTTATAACACTGAATCGGCCGCGATGTTTATCTATGATGCCAGTTGCCCCGGATTTAAGATTAATCCATGCCGTTTCTATGATGATAATAAAGCATCGCTTGCTGATATGAAGAAACTGGCAGAAGCATAAAAACAAAGGAAAAAGCATCATGAAGAAAATAGATTTAATACAGCTTATGCGCGGCGCTATCGTGCTTAATGCTCTGGCCGAAACAATGACCGATGAAAAGGCGAAAGCCGATACCAAGGGCATTGTTGAGATTATTGGGAACGCCGTTGATGAACTCGGAAACAATGAAGTTTTGGAGGCATTGGAGGAATTGTGTGATAAAAAATGGTGGGATGATGCAACCGATAATCAGCACCCCGGCCTTGAGTCATGGGAAAAGGCTCGCGCTATAATCGCCAAACACCGCATGCCGCTTGTCATTATGGATATGGCCACAGGGGAGGCAACACGCCATGAGTCATGAAATAGCAGCGGCTTTTATCGTGGGCGGGTTCATCATGTGCAATAATGGCATCAAAGCTGATTGGTACAGAGGCTTTGCCATCATCGTTATTGCTTCGATTATTGGAATGGCGGGGAATCCATGACCCCGGCAGAATTCAAAACCGCCCGCGCAACTCTCGGCATAACGCAAGAGGCAATGGCGATAAAGTTGGGCGATCCGCCGGATCGTTACAGCCTGCGCGCCGTTGAATCGTGGGAATCCGGGGAACGCAAAGTTCCGCCATCCGTGGCGAAGCTGGTAAATCTTATGGTCAGGGCAAAGGGATGATGCTCTTATCATCAGACTTTGACCGCATGGCAAAAACCCTTGAAGAAATAGCCAATGATAAATTCGCCGGTGAGTTCATCCGCGATAAAGCAAAACGCGGCCTATCCGGTAAGCGCGAAACGCCACCAAGGAGCCAACAGTCTTATGAATGATTGGCCGTATTTGCCTAAATCCTGAAATATGGTAATGTACCGGAAAGAAAAACCACTTTCCGGGTGCATCGATGGCGAAGAAAATCAAAGAGATAAAGAACGCCGTTGATTCAAAAGATTTCACCACCAAAGAACTAAAGCAGATTGAAAATTCCTTTGATGGCCTAATCGGTATGCTTTGCGGCCAAGGCGTTCAGGGTATCGGGCAAACCATCAGCCAGACATCAACGCTGTATAATAACCTGCGCTGGTAGCTCATATCGAACAACCGGCAGCTTTTAAGCCAGTTATACGCGGAACATGGCATCGTTCAAACTCTGGTTGATCAGCCGGTTGATGATGGTTTCCGCGCCGGTTATGACATAGAAACCAAGCAGCTTGATCCTGATGAAATAAAAGAACTCGAAATCTTTGCAGAAGAATGCCAGCTAAACGTTGAAGCCGGATATTCGATTAAATGGGCGCGGCTATACGGCGGCGGCGCTATTATCGTTATGACCGGCCACGATATGAAAACCCCTCTTAAAGCCGATCAATTAAAAGAAGGTGAACCGTTCAGCTTCCGGGCAATCGACATGTGGGAGCTTTACGACACCATCCAGAATGTGAATATCAGCACCGATCTAAAAATGAGCGCGGCGCCGGAATTCTATAATTACTATGGAACAAAAGTTCATCATAGCCGGGTGTTTATTATCAAGGGAAAGCGCCCGCCATCGTTCATTGCGCCCCGCCTGCGCGGTTGGGGAATGTCGGAAGTGGAACGCATAATTCGATCCATAAACAGTTACCTGAAAAATCAGGATGTTGTTTTTGAACTGCTCGATGAAGCGAAGGTTGATGTCTATAAGATGAAGGGTTATAACGCCGCCCTTGCCAATACGGGGGGGACGCAGAAGATAGCAGCGCGGGTTCAGGGCGCCAACCAGATTAAAAACTTCCAAAACGCCGTTACGATGGACATGGAAGATGACTACCAGCAAAAGCAAATCAGTTTTTCCGGCCTTGGAGAAATGCTTACCCAGATCAGGCAGGGCGTTGCTGCTGATGTGAAAATGCCAATGACAAAGCTGTTTGGCATCAGCGCCGCCGGTTTCAGTTCAGGCGAAGATGATATCGAGAATTATAACAGCATGATCGAAGGTGAAGTAAGATCAAAGATCAAATTCCACATCATTAAAATGCTGAATATATGTTGCCAAGTGAAGTTCGGATTTATCCCGGATGATATTAAAATAACATGGAAGCCACTCCGAATCCTTGGCGCCGATGAAGAAGAAAAGGTTAAGGATAGCCAGTTCAACCGCAGCATGTCCAGCTATCAATCAGGGCTTATCCCGGCTGAAGAAGCTAAGTCTGCTATCAATAAAGGTGGTCTGTTGCCAATAAAGATTGATGAATCAATTCCGGCGGCTGAACCGATTGCCGGGGACTTTGCAGGGGCAAACCAATCAGGGCAGCAGAAGGGTTCATCTTGAAATACCTGCGGCCAATTANNAAGATATAATAAACCGGATATTTGAAACAGCCATATTTTCCCCGCTGCGCGCCGCGTTACGCGATAGCGGCATTGAAATCCAGAACGCTCCATCATTAGGATTGGAACGAGCATTAAAAGATGGAACCGTTTATTATATCGATGGCAGGATATACGGCAAGTTTAACGCCAGTATCAGCAAAGAACTGCGCGGCATGGGCGCATCGTTCGATAAAAGAACCGCATCATGGAAACTTCCCGCCGCCCTTCCCGCCCGGCTTCAATTGGCTGTTGCTGAAGCCGATGACACGGCGCGCAAGTGTATGGAAGCCGTTATCCGGGCGATGGATGGTATTGATCTAAAAAAAACCATCGATCAGTCTGATATTCAGCAGGAATACGAAAAAGGCGCATGGCGGATAAACGAAGATTTTCTAAAAGCCACCGCATCACTTGCCGTTGTGCCGGAATTCACGGACGCAGCCCGGCGCATTATCGCCCGCGAATGGTCAGAGAATCTTGAACTATACATCAAAGATTGGTCTTCAGAAGCTATCCTCGATCTGCGGAAAAAGGTTCAGGCCAACACCATGCGCGGCCAGCGCGCCGGAAATCTGGTGAAGATGATTCAGGAAACGCAGGGCGTAGGGAGAACGAAAGCCAAGTTCCTTGCGCGGCAGGAAACCAGCTTGCTTATGTCGAAAATGCGGGAAGAACGTTTCAGGGACATTGGATGTGAATCTTATATGTGGAATGGTATGGCGGATGAAAGAGAACGTCCCGATCATTATTTACTTAACGGAAAAATTTTTAGTTGGAAAAACCCACCTATTACGAACCGAAAGACCGGAGCGCGTAATAATCCCGGTGAAGATTTCGGGCCATGTCGTTGCATAGCTATTCCCATACTGCCCGGCCAGTAAGCGCCGACATTGCCATTCTGCTTTTTATATGAAAGCATTGGCTTATGACTGAAATCAATAACGCTAAAAAATTTCCCATTACGTTTTATTGTCGGCACATGCAGCCCGGCATTGCGCGTTATGAATATCAGGATAAAGAAACCGGCAAGATGGGGGAAGAGTTCCTTTTCATTGATGCTGATGCCATGAAACAAAGCGCGCCTTCGATGGTCGGCAAGCCTGTTTATGTCCATCACCAGAAGGTTGATCTTGCGAACATCCAGAACGCTGATGGCTTTGTCAGTGATTGTTTTTATAATGAATTGGATGGCTGGTTATGGGCGAAATGTTTGGCGGTCAGCGATGACGCACAAAGCGCGCTGCTAAATAAATGGAGCGTCAGCAACGCATACGTTCCGATAGATTGGTCAGAAGGTGGCCAACATTTGAACATTGACTATAATCGAAAAATCCGAAACTATGAATTTACACATTTGGCTATTGTTCCAAATCCGCGATACGAAGAAGCCAAGATTTTTACGCCGGAAGAATTCAAAGCGTATCAGGCAGACAAGCGCAGCGAGTTGGAAGAATTGCAAAATAGTAAACCCATACCGGAGCGCGCCCTTATGTTTTTCAGAAGCAAAAAAGAAGAAATCAAAGCTGGCGAAACCATTCTGGATACAGACTTCACCGAAATTAAAAATGATGATGGAACCGTTGAAATAGTAACGGTTGGCGCGCTTAAAGAGGCTAAACGCCTTGAAGTTCTCAATGCAAAGAAAAATGAAAAGCCATTGGATGACGATGAAAAAGATGTCGATGTTGATGGCGAAATGGTCAATATGGGTGATCTGAAATCATGCTATAAGAACATGAAATCGGAAAAGAAAAACGCAGACGAAGCCGCCGATAAAAAGAAAAAAGAAGATGATAAGGCGGATGAAGAAAAGAAAAACGCGGAAGCCGCAGAGGAAAAAGAAAAGAAAGACAAAGAAGAAAAAGAAAACGCTCTCAAAGAAAAAAACCTGCGCGAACTGCAAAACGCACATCTTAAAAAACCAGCTCCCAGCGGCACCGATACGCAGATGGATAAAGAAAAACGCGGCCAGAACCGTTACGGATCGGCTAAAAAATAACCTACTTGTGAAACCCTAAAAGGAACATCACCATGGCACTAAATCAGAACCAATTTGCAATTACACCGATTCAGGGCATGCTTGATTTGGCCGGTTTTGGCAGTAACGTCCTTGAGGGCGTTGTCAGCAATACACAGGCAACTGTCCTGATTCCCGGGCAAGCCGTAGCCGTTGCAAACGAACTGACAGGGCCGCCTTCCGTGATTTCCCTTTCTGGAAACACCGTGGCCGCCAATGCGTTTGTTACCTACAATCTAAAAGACATCAGCTATGCTGCCAATGCTCGCGTTGGTTTGGCAATCGGCGGAAGTGTCATGTATATGACCGCAGGAGCAGCGATCACACGTTGGGCGCAGATTGAAGTCGATACCGTACTTAACCGCGTGATCACCAATGCCGGAACCAATCCAGTTGTAGGATTCGCCGTTGATAAAGCTACCGCCGCCGGTCAGTTGATCCGCGTTTACATCCAGAACGCCGCCGATGTCGCAACAAGCATCGCCAGTGTATCCGGTTTGCAAGCCGCGCTTAATGCTCTGCAGGCCGCTATATTACCAAACGAGGCTGAAGTTGCCATAACCACTGTTGGTTCTGGTGTTCTGACCGCAGCCGGACTTGTCGGTAAGTTAATCAAGCGTACCGGCCCCGTTGCTGCATTCAGTGACGCAACCGATACCGCCGTTGCAATCAACGGCGCGCTAAATACATACGTTGCCGGTTCCAGCTTTGAAACCAAGATCAAGAACGCAACCGCATTCCCAATGACCATCACGGCGGGTACTGGCGTCACACTGACAGGACTAAGCATCATCCCGCCGCTTTCCGTTGCTACATACCTTATTACCAATACAAGCACTGTGGCTGTTGAACTGCGCCACGTTGAAACCGTATCACTTACCACTCAGCTTCAGATTTCCGTAACCAATTTAACCACAGTTGGCAGCGGAACGATCACAGGCGCTGGCATTGCGGGCGGCGTAACAAACCGCACCGGATCAACTAGCGCATTCACCGATACCGTGGATATTGCCACCAATATCATTGCGGCAATTCCGAATGCTTCGGTTGGTGAAACATTTGAATACACCTACTTCAATAACACCGGATTTGCGGCCACCATCGCGGCGGCCACAGGAACCACGCTTTCCGGCGCTGATGCCTTATTCATTCCGGCTGGTACATGGGCGCGTTTCATCGTCACAGTGGCAACGGGAACCACCGTTACCATGAACAATATAGCCAATGGTATAATCAGCACCGCGCTTGCCGCGCAGTTCTCAACCGGCACAACCGCAACCACCTTTACCGCTGGCGAGCTTACCGGCGCGAACATAGTTGTTTATACCAATACGCAGGCAACTCCCGGCTCACTGGCAACCCGCACCGCAACGCAGATGATAGCCGATATTGGCAACGCAACGATTGGCCAGACTTGGATGTTGCGCGTTATCAACGGTCAGGGAACGGGAACGCTTACCATTACAGCAGGAACGGACGTTACCTTAACAGGAACCGCAACCGTGGCAATTAACTCATGGCGCGATTTCGTTTGCACCGTAACCAGTATTGCACTGCATACCATCACCATGCAGAACGCTGGAACCGGAACGTTCAGCTAACAATTAATTCATAACCACAGCCCAAAGGGGAAGAACTATGGCCTTACAGACAGAAATCAAGAATGATGCGGGCGAATTCATCGTTCTAAATGACCGCGAGGAAATGGGGGTTCACCATAACCAGCAAATCCTGAACTCCCTTGGTTATGAAGTGAACCTTACTTCTCTTACCGCGATCAGCAAGCGGATCAGTGAACAGAAGTTCTTCAAAATCGCCCCGGCTGATTATATGCCGGTGGTAGTTGGCGAAGGTACATGGTCTGCTGAACTGCTTACCTATCGCAGCTTTTCGCTTGGTGGTGACTTTGAAAAAGGCATTATCAATACCGGCGCGGATAACTCGCGGCTTGCGCGGGCGGATGCTGGCGTTGATAGTATCACTGTTCCGATTACCAATTGGTCGATGGAAATCGGCTGGTCGATCTTTGATATTCAGATGGCATCCAAATCAGGCAATTGGGACATCGTAACCGCCAAGGAAAAAGCCCGCAAAATTGAATGGGATTTGGGTATCCAGAAAATAGCATTCCTTGGCCTGTTGAGTAACCCTGGCGTTTACGGGTTGCTGACTCAGCCGGATGTAACGTCAAACACCGCCGACATCACGAAATATATTAAGGATATGACTGCATCGCAGTTCAACACTTTCATTTCCGTAATCATCGGTGACTATCAGACGAATTGCCAATACACCGCAATGCCTGACCGCTTTATCATCCCGAATGTGGATTATAACGGCTTGGCATCATTCCCTGATTCCACCTATCCTCTGAAAACGAAGCTGGAAATCCTGCTCGATGCGTTCAAAACGCTGACCATGAATCCAAACTTCAAAATCATGCCTTGCGCCTATGCGGATGAAGTAAATAACGCATCAGTAACCGGCCTGAACAAAAACCGCTATACGCTCTTGAATGGCGATCCTGATAGTGTTCGCATGGATATTCCGTTGGATTATACCAACACCATGGCGAATACAATAAACGGCATGACATATCAGAACGTTGGCTATGGCCAGTTCACTGGCGTTAAGGCTTATCGCCCGCTTGAAATGCTGTACTTCGATTTCTCCAACTAATCACTGAACGGCATCGGATCAACAAAATAAGGAATTGCCTAATATGAGCATACGAATCAAAAACGAAGGAAAGCGGAAAATCCAGTTTGGAAAAACTGAAGAAGAATCTTTCCTTCCCGGCAAGGTTGCTATCGTAGGCGATGAACTTGGCAAGCGTCACCTGAAAATGTTCAAACGGGAACTGGTCGATATTGATAACCTTACTGTTTCGTATGATGTCGGCGATGTGAAAGACTTCACCGGAGAAGATGAAGAAGTTGCAGATAAGAAGAAGATCGCTACGAAGCCGAAAAAGTCCGAATACAATGATGATGAATTATCGAAATTGTTAAAGGCGTAAATTTTATTTGTGTGCAGGGTAGAGAAGTCCGGTATCTCGTTAGCCTCATAAGCTGAAGATCGAAGGTTCGAATCCTTCCCCTGCTCCCAAACATCGGGAATAATGCCATGGATTTAAGCACGATCACAACGGCACAATTCCAAGCTAAGTTCTTCCGTGACTTTCCCTATCGCCCGGATTATGCGGCAACGTCCACTTATAACGTTGAAAATATCACCTATTATTCTGGCCTGTTTTATAGCGCCAAGCAAAATGGCATAATCAATATAACGCCCGGAAGCGATGCAGCCAAATGGCAGTTGATAGCTGGTTGCGCCAATGATTACGTTCAGCCGCAAGACATCAGTAACGCATTTCTTGAAGCGCAAGCCGTATTCAATATGGATTTATTCGGAACCGATGCCATGGTTACGCTGGCCTATCTATATTGCACCGCACATTATATGGTAAATGACCTGCGAACTGCGGCGCAGGGTGTTGATAGCGTTGGCGCCTTCCCGTTGGCTTCCCGCAGTGTGGGCAGCATGTCTGAATCCTATATGATCCCTGACCGCTATAAGGATAATCCCGCGCTGGCGTTCTTCACATCCAGCGGATACGGCCAGAAATATCTAAGCCTTCTTATCCCAAATCTGGTTGGTAATTTCGGTTCCGTTTATGGCGGTACGAATCCATGAAGATTGAAACCACCGCAACGCTTAACCTTACGGGTTTTGAAGCGCTCCGCAAAGGACTGCAGCCCGGAGAATGCGTCAAGGTCGGCGTTTTCGGCGATCATAAGAACGAACGCAAAAAAGGCGATGGCATCACTAATCTGGAACTGGCATGGATCATGATATTTGGCAGCATCAGCCGCCGCATCCCGGCGCGGGATTTCATCAAGATGCCCATTCAGGAAAAGCGGAAAGAAATTCTTGCTTATGCAGCATCAAAGCCCATGCGCGAATTACTCTTGCGCGGGGAGAAAAAGAAGGCGCTTAAATTGCTCGGCGTATTCTCGGAAAATATGATCCAGAAGGCATTTGATACCGGTGGATTTGGTAAATGGGCAAAACTATCATGGTACACAATACAGGCCAAGGGTTCATCGAAAATCCTTATTAACTTTGGGGAACTGCGCCGGGCTGTATGGTCAAGGGTAAGCGGATTATGAAACTCCTTGGCACCTTTGGAGAATCCAGAAGCCTTGATAAATTATCCGGCAAGCCGCAAATATCCGCCGCGTTCAGCGGTTGGGGAAGCGCCATTCTTTTGGTGAAAATATCGCAGCAAATAATTGATGGGCTGGTTCAGGAAATCGCGCATCAAATCCCGTTTCATGGGATCGTTCAGCCTCTTTCTGCCAAGCAAATCGCTTTGAAGCCTGAAGGTGAACGCGCATGGGCATGGCTCCAAATTCACATCCAAGCATCATCCCCGGTTAAACTGGATGTGAATGATAGGATCATGGTCGATTGCAGGAAATATAAGGTAATGGGGCGGTTGGACTATTCAGCCAATAATTATATTGAACTGCATTGTGTAGAGGATTTCCAGTAATGCAGGATTCAGCAGGAAATGAAATACTCACCGCGCAATTGATAATCAATATTCTTACGCAGGAAATGCAACTCCATCCCGATCAGATTTGGGTTGAAGATCAGACGCGCAAAATACCGGATGGAAAAGGGCTTTTCCTTACCGTTGGCATGGCCGATGACCGCCCGATAAGCAACACCACATATATGGAATCACAAACAGTTGATGCGGTAACAACTCAGCACGAAATAAATAAGGTTATAGCCTCGGAAGATATGCAGATTGATATATTTTCACGCAGCAACGAAGCCACTTTCCGCCGCATGGAAATAATTATGGCCTTGCAATCCATATATGCACAACAGATTCAGGAACTTTATAATTTTAAGATTTTCAAGATACCCCGCAGCTTCGTTAAAACATCGGCGGCGGAAGGCGGTTCAAACCTAAACAGATACACTATTACAGTTCCGTGTTTTGTATGGTATATAAAGGATAAGGTACTCGCAACGCCTCTAGGTGATTACTATGATGATTTTACAACTAGGGTTGATGATGAAAATACAATCGGCACTAATACGCCACTTATTGAATTTGAAATAACGCCAGATAGCCCGCCGCCATTATAGAAAAGGATAGAACGCCATGACAGCCACGCTTCCAATTACAAACGTTATAAATGTGTCATTGAGCAATGTCCCGGTTGGCATCAATTTACCAAACGTCAATAACCTGTTGCTTTTGACAACGGACGTTCCGACTAACAACGAAATATTTGGCAACTATTTAACCACAGCGCAAGTGGTAGCACAATATGCCACAACCAGCGTTACCGCACTTATGGCGAACGCTATTTTCTCACAATCCCCTAATCTTTTGAGTGGAAGTGGCCAGCTTATCATCGCGCAGTTTAACCCCGCCAATCCAGCCGTTTCCGCTACCAGTGGGAATTGGGTATCGGCCAGCCTTACGGCGAATCTCGCCGCGTTGATTGCGGTAACGTCCGGCAACTGGAAAGTCACCGTAAACTCCGTTGCTCAGAATCTTACCGCCCTTAATTTCTCGGCATGCACCACGCTGGCGCAAATTGCCGCCGTATTGCAGGCCAACTTGATCGATTGCGTTGTCACCGCTACAAGTAGCGTTCTTACCATCACCAGCAACAAAGTTGGAACTGGAAGCACCATTGCCGTGGCGACATTCGCCGGTAATACTGACCTTAACGGCGTAACTCTATTCTCTGGCGCAACAGGAACCGCAACCGGCGGCGCAAATGCAACGGGAGAAACAATCGCAACCGCCGTGGCGCGCATACTACCACAGGCATTCTTTGCCGCAGTTATCACCAATAAAAATATTGAGGATACCGCAATCACAACTGCGGCAACGGCAATTCAGGCGCAGGATATGCTTTTCCTGCACCATTGCGCCACAAGTACCGATATTGCCGGAATTATTACCACTAATACCACGGCTCTTGAAACAAAAACCCGGTTGCTTCCGTATATAACAGGCGGCCAAAGTGCGGCAAACCTTTATAAATCCGCCTATGCCGGTAGATTATTGAATCAGCAGTTCACCGGATCGAATACCAGCTTCACCATGCACATGAAACAGTTGGCCACGATCAACCCGGATCCGGGTATTACGCAAACTCTTTTGACCGCCTGCAATGTGGCCGGTGGTGATCCTTATGTAAGCATTCAGGGCTATCCGATGGTTTATTCCACATCGGGCAATGATTATGCCGATAACCAGTATTCCAACCTTGCGTTGAAATTCGCCTTGGAAGTTGCCGGTTTTAATTATCTGGCGCAGACAACTACTAAAGTTCCGCAGACGGAAACGGGCATGAATGGCCTGAAATCGGCTTACATCAGCATCATGGAACAATTCGTGAACTGCGGCGAACTCGCGCCGAATGTATGGGGAAGCTCGGAAACGTTCGGCGATCCTGCAACGTTCCTGAATAATATATTACAGAATGGGTATTATGTTTTTAGTAACCCCATAGCACTTCAGACGCAGGCCGCCCGCAATTCCCGTACTGCTCCTGTTGTCCAAATCGCCGCCAAACGTGCGGGCGCTATACAATCTAGCAACGTAACAGTTATCATAAATAATTAATTCAGGGGGTTGTCATGGCTGGTCAGATTTTTAACATAACATCGAACGATACGTTATCGCTGAACGGCAACGTATTTAACGATTTAGCCGATGGGGATGATGTTGTAATTAATTTCCCCAATCAGCTTATGACACGGAAAACCGGCAAGAACGGCAATTCCATCATTTCACAGAATGCCAATGGCCTTAATGCTGATCTTGTTCTTCGCGTCATGCGCGGATCATCGGATGATGTATTCCTTAATAACCTTGTCCCCGCGAACGTGCCGGACTTTCCATCAACGGTTCTTCTATCCGGCACATTCATCAAGCGCATTGGCGATGGTCAGGGTAATGTCAGAAGTGATGTTTACGTTTTGGCCGGTGGAACCGTTTCAAAGATTCCGGATGCGAAGGAGAACGTTGAAGGCGATACCACGCAGGGCGTAACGATTTATAATATCATATTCGCCAGCGGCCAAAGGAGCATCGGATAATGGCCTCAATAGCAAATTATAAAATAAAAAACACGGATTTATCTGAGTTAATCATCAAAATTACAGTTCCAAAAATAGTCCTTTATCGGATAAAAATAGGATCATGGCTTATATTGATGGGTACTAAGATTGCCGGATTCGGTTACGAGGAAAGCAGGGAATAATGGACATTAATTTGCCATCCGGCGCAACCGCCACGATCAACATAGCGCCTTGGAAAGATGCCAAGATTCTGAAGCGCGCTATTGAACGGGAAATGTCCATCACTGGCAGCGTTGACCTGCGAACCGCGCTTATGGTCGATAGTTCTGAAGTGGTTGACGCGGCGATTGCCCCATGCCTCTCCCGTTGCCTTTATAACGGCGAAAAGATAATTGAATCTACGTTCGACAAGGCAGAAGCCCGTCAGGATTATTACGACATCATTATTGCATGCGTGAAGGAAAATCTCGCCCCTTTAGCCGCAAGCCTGCTTTTGAAGTTACAAGAATTCGGAATCGTGAAGAAGCAGGCGAACACAGAAAAAGGCCAAAAGTCAGAATAGATGATGAAGTATCATTTATTGCGATACGATTGGCCAAGGCGGGATATTTAGGAGGCAACCCGGTTGCCATTATGAATGCCCCGGCGGATATTGTCGAATCGATATTGGATTACGAGGATTTTACAAACGATTACGAATCGACATATTTGGCGCTGAATAAGGATAAATAATATGGGACAAAGCCTTGGAGATTTATTTGTAAAGCTCGGCTTTGAGGTCGATGATTCAAAATTAAAATCATTCGATGCCAGTATAAAAAGCACATTCAACACAATCCTTGGATTTGCCGGAATCACCGCCAGCGTTGCCGGGTTCGTTTCAATTGCAAAAGGCGCAGAAGAAACAGCCCTTTCACTTGATCGATTAACCACCATATATGGAACATCCACAAAAGCAGCGCAGGCATGGGGCGCCGCAGTTCATGAGGCATGGCCAGATAGAACCTATGCGCAGGGACTTTCCTCATTCGGGAATATAGCCGCATATATCAACAATGCAGCCATGTCCACAAGCGGGATGGGCGCGCTTTACCGTTTGGGTGTGAATGATTACACCACCGCCGACAGGCAACACCCGGAAAAAGCCATAAATGAATTATATGATACCATCCCTAAATTACTGGCTGCGCATCCAGAACAGCGCGGGCTTTATAGTAAGCTGGTCGGCGATGTCACCGGCGATCCGGCCAATATAAAAATATTTGAAATGGGCAGGGCTTTTGCCAATAAAGCCGCCGAAAATATCACTGTATTGCAGGACGATCTTGATAAAATAACCGAAACATCACGCAAGATTTCAGGAATGGAAGATCAGTGGGACAAGTTCATAAATCACGCACTTGGTTCACTCGCTCCCGGCGCAACCGGATTTTTGGAAACAGTCGATAAAAGTGATGGTGTTTGGAATAAGATTTGGAACGGCGTTGATTGGATTGGTAAAAACTCATACGTTCCCGGCCTGATTGACGATATTGGAAAGCACTCCTATTTAAACACCCCCATGGATGGCGCAAAGAACATCGGCGCTGAACTCGGTAAAGGAATGGGAGAAACTACCGCACAACGTGCGGCAAGGGCGCGCAAATATTTCGAGGCGCAGGGATGGACTGACGAACAGGCCGCCGGTATGGTCAACAGGCTTTTGAAAGAAGATGATACTCTTGCGCCGGAGAGGGTTAATCCGTCAAGTGGCGCTTATGGTATAGCGCAATGGTTGAGTAAATCACGGCTGGCTGATTTCAAAGCACATGCCGGTCATGATATTAAGGGATCGTCTTTTGAAGATCAGCTTGAATTTATGAATTACGAATTAACAAAAGGGCATGAACAAGCCGCAGGTAAGGCCATTGCCGCAACCAATAACCGGGCGGATGCGGAGCAAGCGACAAGGGACAAATACGAACGCCCTGATTTAACAGTGAACGTAACACAGAACATATCTAGCGATGATGCGCACCAAGCTGGAAAGGTATCGGCGCAGGCGCTTCAGGATAACATAACCGCAGCATATCTTAATCGATTGGGGAATAATCAATAATGGCTAATGACCTTGATTCCCTTATTGCCGGAATACAAAATTATGTTGTGGCGCCGATCAATGCTTTTGGGCTTGGCGGCCTTGTGTTCGATGTTGCCGGGGAAAGTATGGCAACGTTATCCGCCGACATCACAGACCATTTTTCTGAAGATAATAAAGCCATTCAGGATCACATGGCTATCCGGCCAAAGCGCATCACGTTGAAGGGATATGTCGGAGAATTGGTTTATACTGGATCGGGCGCGGATACGCCGGGCATACTTCAGACGGTGGTGCAAAAATTAACAGTTATATCCGCTTTACTTCCGCAGATAAGCGCAGCGGCAACGCAGGCGCAGGCGGCGCTGGCCGATCCGCTTAATTCATCCCTGACATTGGAAACAATATCCGGGGCATTACCGGGGGCGGCCAATATATACGGCCTTATAAAAAATCTTCTAGGCGCAACGGGCAATCAGGCAAAACAGCAAAACGCTTATAATTACTTTGCCGCATGCCAATCTCAAAAAATACTTATGGGAATTCAAACCCCTTGGGAGTTTTTAACTAATATGGCCGTTGAAACCATTGTTGCAATTCAGGGCGAGGATTCGCTTTTTATAACGGATTTCAGCATCACGTTTAAGCAGATACGAATTGCCAACACGCAAACGGCAGGAACACCCCTTAGCGGAACGGGCGGCATTCCATCACCGGGCGGCCTTATAGCGCAGGGAGTGACCGCCTTGCAATCTACAGCCCAAAATCCTCTAGGAGCTGTTTCCGGGCTTGGATTGCCGACTTCATTGTTACCCGCTTCTTTGTCAGGAATTACCGGCGCGGCAAGCCTTCATTCTATATCCGGAATCGGCAACCTGTTCAGCGCAACGGGGAAATAATGCTTTATATCAACAAAATAACCAATGATGCCAGCCAACAGCTTATCCTGACTGGCATACCCGGCATCCAGATCACTATGACGATGCGATTCATGCCGCGTATTCAGCAATGGATGGCTGGATTCAGCTATGGGACATTTTCAGCGCAGGGAATCCCCGTTCTTGGAAACCTGAATATTTTACGGCAATGGAAGAACGTTATCCCTTTTGGTATATCATGCGTTTGTAAAAACGGGCTTGATCCTTATACCGTTGATGATTTTGCCAATAATGCGGCTGATTTATTCTTGTTAAATTCCGATGATATAGCGCAAATCGAAGCGGATTGGTTCACATGACTATTAAATTCGGCAGGGATTACCGACTGACGATTTACCCGATTGATGGAACCCCGCCGATATTGGTAACGATGCCAACCACCGTCAGTTTTTCTATTATCAGGAATATTTCATCAAACCAAAACTTGATGGAATTGCAGATTTACAACCTTTCGAAAGCGCACCGGAACAGCATTTATAAAGACTGGTATCAGCCCGGCGATGCAGTGAATGCGGATGGAAGCCCGGCTGTTGATCCGGCAACCGGGCAGCCATTAGGCAATAACAATATTATTTTTGAAGCAGGTTATGCTAATTTATTTCGCATATTTTACGGCCATATTTGGCGCGCAAGCTCATCCCGCGATGGAACCAATATCGTAACCAGCCTGTGCGCATGGGACAACACCGCCGATATTCCATCAACTCAGATATTTGAAACACTGCAAAGCGGGCAGACATTAGGCCAAGTTTTGCAATATCTTGTATCTCAATTCCCTAATATTAAAGCGGGAATGTCTTTTAATTACCCACTGGTATTTAATCGGCCTGTTGTGCTGAATGGGTTCGTGTGGGATTTGCTGAAACAATACAGCAATAACAGCGTTTATATTGATAACGGGAAATTATATATTCTGCGCGATAACGAAGTTCTTAATGATACGGCAATCATTGACGATTCAACCGGAATTCTTGGAACCCCGCGCAAGGAGCAATCAGCGTTATATATCACCACACTTTTTGAACCGGGAATATACGTTGGCCAGCAAGTTAAAATTCAGTCCACCGTATCGCCTAATTATAATAATACTTACAAGGTAAACGGCATACAGCATAGCGGCATGATTTCCGGCGCCGTATGTGGTAAACTGACGACAACGATGGAATTATTAGCGCCAAACCCGATCATTGGATTTACTGCGGTTAATCAGTTATGACGCAAATCCCCCCAACACTTAAACCGCAGAATCTTCCATCCATGTCGGATTTGCTTGATACGATGAAAAAAGAAATAATGCAGTCCATCAATTGCGTAAAGGTCGGAACAATCCAATCGTTCAACGCCGCAACGCAGGAAGCCATTGTTCAAATAGTATGGCAACAAGTAACCAGCACCAAACCGGACGGAACACAGACACTGGCGCAATTCCCTTTGCTTCTGAATGTCCCGGTGCAGTTCCCTTCCGGCGGCGGATTTACTCTCACCTTCCCCGTTAATTCCGGTGATGAATGTATTGTTCTTTTTAATGATGCCCAAATCGATAACTGGCTTATAAATGGCGCGATAGTTCCGCCAAGTATAGACCGCGTTCATGATTTGAGTGATGCAATTGCTATAGTTGGAATCCGTAATAATACCCGCGCCCTTGTCGCCTTATCGACAACATCCGCGCAATTACGCAGTGATGACGGATCAACATTTGTGGAAGTAAATGGCGCGGGCGTTAAAGTCCATTCCGGTAGCGTTTATGAATGGGACGTTCAAGGTTATGGCCAGAAAATAACTTGGACAGGTGGGAATAATTACACCATTGATAATTACACAACCGGATCAGTAATAACCACGAATACACATGCAATTTCACCACCGGGGCCGCCATGATAATACGCAACCTTGATTCCAGCCATGATTTTACCTTTGGTTCCGGTTTGGCGAATTACATATCCAGCAATCCGGCCATTGCGCTGAATATTGAAACGCGGATTCTTTCATGGATCGGTGATTGCTTTTTCGATACCGGCGCGGGGATTGATTGGGCGAATCGCCTTGGTTCAAAAAATCAGCAGAAGATTTTGCAGGCGGATTTGCAGCGGATTATCCTGCAAAGCTACGGAGTGACCGGAATAATGAATTTTGGTATAATAATCGTCAACAGGGCGTTTACGGCAACATATACGATCAACACTATATTTTCATCAGGATATACGAACACAGTGAAACAGGAGCTTGGTAGCCATGCCTGATATTATTAACGCCAGCGGGCTTACCGTTGAAACGTCCACAGAAATAACGGCGGCTATCGTTGCCGGTATGCAGCTAATTTATGGAACATCGATCAACACTGATCAGAATAGCCCTGATGGTCAGATGATCGGCATATTAACGCAGATGGCCGTTGATATAAGGGAGCTTATAGTTTCCGTTAATAATGGGTTCGATCCTGACCAAGCCATAGGCGCAATCCTAGACGAGCGAGTAACCATAAATAACATTCAGCGCCAAGGCGGATCATACACCATCCAGCCAATCACAATTAACTGCAATACCACCGTAACGCTTCCCGGCTTGGACGCAGCGGCCAATAATCCAAATGGAACCGGATTTACGGTTCAGGATAGTTCCGGAAATCAATATATTCTGCAGAATACCGTGACGCTTACAGCGGGCGTTTATCCGCTGAATTTCAGGGCAAAATTAGTGGGTTTGGTAAATGTTCCGGTCAATACGTTGACGGTTCCGTTGACTATCGTTCAGGGCGTTACGAGCGTAAACAATCCATCATCCGCCATTACTGTTGGCCAGAATCAGGAAACGGATATTCAACTCCGCACCCGGCGCGCACGTTCTCCCGCTTTGTTATCCTCTGGATACCTGAATGGATTGCTGGCGAAAATTCTGGCATTATCAGGAGTAACGGAAGCCGTTCTGTATGAAAATAATAGCGGAACAACCGATTCAAATGGCATTCCCGCGCATAGCATTTGGCTGATAGTCGGCGGCGGCGCATCCGTTGATATTGCCAATACAATCTATAAAAACAAATCATTCGGCGGTGGCATGACTGGCGCGGTAACTTACAACATAACCACCGTAAGCGGCGGCCTATTTGTAGCAAAATGGGATGTCCCCGTTTCGGAAAATCTATATATAAAATTCAATCTTAAAAAGCTGGTTACGGGGTTCACCTTCAATACGGCAACCATAGCCTCATATATCGCCACGAACCTTGTTTACGCAATCGGGCAAATCGCGGAAACATCGGGAATAACATTATCCGCCATTGCTGGCATAGCGTCACAGGGCGGAGGCGGCGTCCCTATCGATGTTCTTGTTTCAGTCGATAACGCCACATGGCTTGATTATATTGCCACGGCAACTCTGGCGTCACAGTTCACACTTGATCCAAGCCGAATCTTTATAACGGTGGTTTGAAATGGCTAATGTTAGCGATATTATACAATATTATGTAAATTTGCTAATAATCCAGTATTCTGGATTGCCAAAGGCTACGGCAACCATAAACCTTTTTGCGACCACCATGCTTGCCAGCGGCATCGCCCTCGATGTCCAAGGGGCTTATAACGTCAATACGGCGGTTGGTGTTCAGCTTGATGTCATTGGTAAATATGTCGGCGTGGATCGGCATTACTCGCAATTAGCGCTTATCAATTATTTTTCACTGATAACATACTCAGAAGTTGCCGCGCCGCCATCATCACCGCCGCGATGGGGATTTGAAACCTACGCCACATTTGGAGAGAATAATCTTAACGGAACCCTGACCTATGGCGGCATCATAGATTCGACCAATGCCCTTTCGGATGATGATTTCCGAATCCTGATAAAATTCATGATTGCCGTGAACACTTCAAATTTCAGCCGCAGCGATATTGATAATGAAGTTTTTAATGCTTTCGGTTCCGCTGTTCGCGCAGAAGGCAATGGCAATATGGGGATAGTATATTTCTTTCAGGCACCAATCAGCGCATTGCTTTTCGCTGTTATATTCAAAAAATTACTTCCAAAGCCGATGGGAGTAAGCGCCACTATCGTTCAAAATGTCGGCGCGATGATGTTCGGATTGACGGATTACACCGGCTATCAATCGCCTTACGCTTATGGGTTTTCAACGTATGCGAATTATGGTACATTGGCCGGGCAAGTTCTACAATACAACCAGATGTCGGGACAATAAAACATGGCAAGATTGGCGCGAATTACACAAAGAATATTTGCATCATCTGCTTCAAATAATGGTGTTTTTGGATCAGCCCAAACCGCTGGCGGCGCAGGAACGTTAACCAACGTTATTGCCACCATCATGGCCGGTTCCGCATGGCTGAATGGATGGCTTCTTTCGGTAATAGGCGGTTCAAAGTTTCCGCCTCTCGAAGAATTCCAAGCCGTTGAATATGTTCATTCCACACAGATTGCGTATCTTCTTCAGCAGGGCATTGCTGAATACGATTCCGGTACGGTTTATTTTACGAACAATGTTTGCTTGAAAGCTGGAACATATCAAATTTACGGATCAGTAACCGATAACAATACCGGGAACGCCCTTACGGATGCATCCAACTGGAAACTACTAGTTGATTTAAGTACCGTAGGCGCAGGAAACCCGGTTTATAGCGGCGGAACGTCCACAGGTTCGGCTAATGCTCAGGTATGCGCCTCACCTACGCCTGCAGGCTTTGCGCTTACTAACGGCTATACCCTGACCTTTATCGCTGGATTTTCCAATAGCGGCGCCACAACAATGAACGCCAACGCCACTGGCGTAACTGCAGTTTACAAGAATTCCGGGGGCGGCCCGATTGCTTGCGTTGGTGGTGAAATCGTTGCCGGGAATACTATTTCCATAACCTACAATTCGACTTTATCAAAATTCGTTATAACCAATTCCGGCGGCCTTCTGGCCAGCAATAACCTTTCCGATGTTGCAAGCGCGCCAACGTCATTAACCAACCTTGGCGCTGCGGCATCGGCAACCACCGTTACCGGCGCAGGTTGCGCCACTGGCGGCGGCGCTTTGACAACCAACCAGACAATCACCGTAACGGCGGCAACCAAGTCCGATCAGACAACCGGAACAAGTGTTACGCATCCAGTGGTTCCAAACACCCAACAGAACCATGCCAGCGCTTGCAAGGCGTGGGTTATGTTCACCGGATCAACCGGCGCGATTGTCGCATCATATAACGTTGCCAGCGTGACAAGAAACAGCACTGGTGATTATACCGTGAATTTCACGACAAATTTCACCAGCGCCAATTATTGCCCGGTGATAACGCCATTATATACGGCTTCGAATGCTCTGATGGGGCAGGTAAAATCACTGGCTGCAGGAACGGCGGAAATATTGCTCGGATATAGCGGGAACAGCGCTGTTTTAACTCCGGTTGATCCTACCACCGTTTACGCCGCATTTTTCGGAACTCAATAATTTTTAACCCAAGGAGTATTTTTTATGGCCGCCAAAAGATATAATGCCGCATGGAACTGCGTAAACACTCAATCAACCACTTTGCCAGTTTGCAT
>QGNH01001117.1_pt1 | contig 20355 bp, 18 predicted proteins | sample 1735481 | NCBI WGS metagenome assembly QGNH01 (sample SAMN09239004, study PRJNA386568) | Viral metagenome, whole genome shotgun sequencing project.
GCTACATCTAGGGACAAGGATGTCCGGGAAAAGATTGAGTCTCTGATAAATGACGCCTCTGATCGCGCCCGCCGCAAGTTTGAAGAATCAATGGCGGCTCTACAAGCGGATGGCGATATCCTTTTGGAGGACGAAGAAACAGAATCCTGACGAGTGGGCCGCCGAGAATATCATTTACGGCCCAGAGACAGGCTGGCCGGGGCCGCGCGATCCAAGCCTGACGCCGTATATGACGGCATTCTCCCGCTCCTTTAGCGACAGCCGATACCGGCGCGTGGTCGGCGTAACGGCGGCGCAGAGCGGGAAGACCGCGACTATCCTCGATATCATCGGCGAGCGGCTCGACAACCGCCCTGTCCCAATCCTCTATGTTGGCCCGACCAAGGAATTTCTGACCGACCAGCTCGAACCGCGCATCGAAGAGATGTTCCGCCAGTCGAAATCTCTTGGCGCTAAGGTCATGGGTGGCCTGGAAAGCAAGGAGCAGAAAAAGACGCTGAAGCGCGTCGCCGGCGTCAGGCTTCGGCTCGCCCATGCCGGATCATCCGGCGCCCTGAAATCCGATGCGGCGGCCATCGCGCTTGTCGACGAATACGACGAGATGATGCGCAACGTGCGTGGTCAAGGTGATCCGCTCGTTCTGGTCGAGGCGCGCGGCGATACCTATGCCGATTTCCAATGCGGCATCACCTCAACCCCGACAATGGGGATGGTCGAGATCGTGAAGGACGAGGCGAGCGGGCTGGAATTTTGGGGCGCCGGGGATGCGGAGGATGTCTCCTCGCCGATCTGGCGGCTTTGGCAACAGGGCACTCGGCATCATTTCTGCTGGCCATGTCCCGAGTGCGGAGAATATTTCGTCCCGAGATCGAAGCTTCTGCGCTACCCGACTGGCTCGACGCCGGCCACGGCATTGGTTGGCTCGTGGATTGAATGCCCGAACTGCGCCGCCGAGATCAGGGAAGACAGCAAAGCGGTCTGCAACGCGCGCGGGTCTTTCGTGGCTCCGGGTGAGGTCATAGACAAAGGCGGCAAGATCACCGGCGCGCCGATGGAAACCTCGACGCTCTCATTTTGGATTTCCGGGTTTTGTTCGCCGTTCAAGACCATTGGCGAGCGGGCTGAGCGCTACCTCGTGGCGTTGGCGTCCGGCGAGCAGGATAAGATTCAAACGGCGGTCAATGCCGGGTTCGGCGAGCTTTATCTCGCCGGCGGCGGCGAAGTGCCGGAATGGCAGGATGTCGCCAAGCGGCGCGAGACTTATTCCAAGCGTATCCCCGAAGGCGTCGTTTACATGGTCGCCGCCGTCGACGTGCAAGGCAACCGCCTGCCCTACGTCATCCGAGGATTCGGCGCGCACGGCACGTCATGGCTGATCGAACACGGGTATTTGTGGGGGCCGACCAAGAATCAAGAGATCTGGGACAAGCTCTCGGAAAAGCTGACGTCGCCGATCGATGGCCGGCTTATCAAGTTGGCCTTTGTCGATTCCGGATTCCGCCCCGGCAAGAAAGAAAGCCTGCCGATTCACCGCGTTTACGAGTTCGCGCGCAAGCATCGGCGGTTCGTCTTCGCGACCAAGGGCTCGTCAGGGCCGATGGCGCGCCCGCTTATCGCTTCGGCGATTGAGGTTCAACCGGCGGACGGCAAGACAAAGAAATTTGGCCTGGAGCTGCTCCGGCTCGATGCCGACCACTGGAAGGCAGTTGTCCACGAGCGGCTGTCATTCGACCGCGACGCGCCCGGCGCGCTGCATCTGAATGCGGCGGCTGATGACGACTATTGCCAGCAGATTGTCGCCGAGGCGCGCGTCAAAGGGCCGTCCGGGCGTTGGATATGGGTTCCGCGCTATCGTGAGAATCATTTCCTAGATTGCGAAGCGATGGCTGCGGCGGCGGCATGGCGGCTCGGAATCGACTCCATGAAAGCGGCTCAGGCGGAGACCAAGGCGCGGGTGTTCGCGGCGGCGGCGCGCGAGCATGTGCCGCGAGCGATACCTGTTCCAAAACCCGCGCCAATCGTGGAAGCGCAACCTGTCTACATCCAGGCGCCAGAGCCGGAACGTGATGAGCTGCTCGGCGGACTTGCGGCGATCCACGCCGCGCGCGCCGCGAAGCAGACCACCGCGCCGTCGCGCAACCGCTTCGCCGAACTGGCCGCAAGATTGAATCGATAACCGGGGTGCGACGCATGGGTTTTGGCTCTGCAATGCGCGGTCTATTCGGCGCATTCGCCGGCCAGAAGCCCCCAGCGCCCGGCCGGGGCCGCTCCGGGGCGCAATATATGCGCGGCGAGATGGCCTCGGTCTTTCGGTCGTGGCAGCCGATTTTGCGCGATCCGCGCGAGGATGTCCGCGCCGCTTACTGGCGGGCCGCCGCCCGCACGATCGACACGATCCACAATTCCGGGTGGGTTGCCGGCGTCGTCAATAAGGGCTGCGCCTCGGTCATCGGGACGGGCCTTCGGTTGGCGGCGAAACCGGATTATACCGCAATCGGCTGGACGCAAAAGGCGTCGGCGGATTGGGCGCGCGATGTCGAACGGCGCTGGGAACTTTGGGCGTCGACCAAGCTCGAATGCGATGCCTCCGGCAAGAGCGACATTCATCAGCTCGCCAAGGCGGCGTTGCGGTCGTGGTTCGCGACCGGCGAATATATTGCTTGGGCGAAATGGGTCACGCGGCCAGAGTCGAAGTCGAAGACCAAGCTGATGCTCATTCCGTCGCCGCGCCTGACGCAGGAATCGAACGGTGTCGATCTGTTCCAAGGCGTGCGGATCGATAAGAATGGGATGCCGCGCAGCTATCGGTTACGCCTGACGCAGCCTATTCTGGAAACCGGGCAGGTTTTGGAGGTTGCGGCGCGCGACGCCGGCAATCGTCCGGTCATCGTGCATTGCTTCGACGGCGATGTCGGACAGATGCGCGGGATGTCTCCGTTTGCGTCCGTCTTGCAAGTGCTGCGGCAATTCGACGATCTCGCCAACGCCACGGCGACGAGCGCGAACCTTCAGGCCCTATTCGCGGCGACCATCACATCGTCGGCCCCGAGCGCGGAGATTTTGAACGCACTAGACACGTCGGATGAGCAAGGGCTCGGCGGCGGGCTGGACTCTCTATTGGAGGCGAAAGCCGCGTTCCACGAAAAGACAAACATCGACCTCGGCGGCATGGGCCGCATCGCGCATCTCTTCCCCGACGAGGAGTTGAAATTCCTTCGCAGCGAGACGCCAAACAGCAACTACGAGCCCTTCTCGCGATGGCTTTTGCGCGAGATCGCGGCGTGCGCCGGGTTCACATTCGAGGACGTGACCGGCGATTACACCGGCGCGACCTATTCGTCGATCAAGATGTCGACGACGACGAACTGGCCAATTCAACTTTGGCGCCGTTCGCATATCGCCGCGCCGTTCTATCAGGCGGCGTTCGAATGCTGGCTGGAGGAAGATATCGAGGCGGGGCTCACGCCGTTCCCCGGCGGCGTAGAAGGGTTTATCGCCAATAGGGCCGCCGCATGCTCGGCTCACTGGCGCGGACCGCCGAAGCCCGTTCCAGACGAAGTGAAAGCCGCCGGCGCCGCCGAAGCCTATTACGGGCTCGGAGTGGTCACGCAAGAGAGTATCTGCGCCGACCTCGGGAGCGATTGGGAGGACGTTCAGGAACAACTCGCCCGTGAGCGCGACAAGCGCAAGGAATTGAAACTCCCCGATCCATCCGTGATAGCGCCGCCCGCGATGAAACAGGGCTCGAAAACCGACAATGCAACGGCGAAGGACTGACGATGGCCGACGCGCCCGTTGATTGGACCAATGCTTGCGCGCGCGCGGCAGCGCTCCAGATCGCATATTACGCGCTGCTCTCCGGCAACCGCGAGACGGAAATCCGCACGCGCACATATGACGCGGAAGACCTCGTGCGGTTCCAGAGCGTCGACATCGACCGGCTGCAATCGGAACTGCGCTCGGCGCAAAGCGAATGCGCCAAGTGTCAAGGACTGCCAGATCCAAACCGCCGTTTCGCCATAGGGGCAGGCTATCGGTATCGCGGGCCGGGGCGCGATTATGATCGGCGGTTTTGATGTCGAATTTACTCGTCCACATCGCTGATCGCGTCATAAACCGGCCGCTGCTGATCTTGCCGGACAAGCTGGCGATCCTGACGGAAGTGCTCGCTGGCCGCATTGGCGTCGACGCGATTGCGCCGATGGTCAATGCACATGACCCGGAAGTCGCGGAGGCGGTCGCGCAAGCGATGGCGCGGCGCCCCGACGCATCACGCTTTGTCGGCGATGCGACGGAGACTGACGCTAACGGGCGCCCAGCGCGGTTGCCTTACCGCCGCACGCCGGAGGGTGTCGCTGTCATCACCATCACCGGATCGCTTGTGAACCGGGGCGCATTCATCGGCGCATCGTCTGGAATGACGAGCTATGAGGGCATCGCGCATCAAATCGAAAGCGCGGCTCGTGATCCGAAAGTCAAATCCATCGTGCTCGACATCGAGTCCCCCGGCGGCGAGGCGGTCGGCGCGATGGAGACTTCGGCGCTTATTCGCAAGGTCAATGGTGAGAAGCCGGTTCACGCGGTCGTCAACGGGATGGCGGCGAGCGCGGCCTATGCGTTGGCCTCCGGGGCGAAGTCGATCACCTCGACCGAATCTGGCCTTGCGGGATCAATCGGCGTCGTCCTCATGCACGCGGACTATTCCCGCGCGATCGACCGGGCTGGCGTGACGCCGACATTCATCCATGCCGGCGCGCATAAGGTCGATGGGAATCCATACGAGCCGTTGTCGAAGGAAGTCCGTACCGACCTCCAGGCCGAGGTCGATGCGTTCTATGACCAGTTTTTGAATACCGTCGCGGCGGGGCGTGGAAGACGCCTTTCCGCGAAGGCGGCTCGCGCCACCGAGGCGCGGACCTATATCGGCCGTGCCGCGCAAGGGGCCGGCCTCGTCGACGACATTGGATCGTTTGCCGATCTTGTCGGGAACCTGTCCTCGTCGGCGAAAGGCCGCGCGAGCAATCGGAGCATGAAGATGTTTGATCAAACTGACTTGGACCGCGCGCGCACCGAAGGGCAACACGCCGGAGTGACCGAAGGCAACAATGTTGGCCGCGAGACCGGGTTTAAAGAAGGAAAGGCCGCTGGCGTCGCCGAAGGCCACAAGGCCGGACTGGCGGAAGGGCTCGCGACTGGCGCGAAAGCCGAGCGCGGGCGCATTGTCGCCATCCTCGGCCATGCCGACGCCAAGGGCCGCGAGACGACCGCACAGCACTTCGCGCTCAATACTGACATGAGCCTCGACGCGGCTGTCGGCGCGCTTGCTGGCGTCCCGAAAACCACGTCGGTCGCCGCCCGCGCTGCCGCAACGGTTCTCGGCGAGTTCCCCGTCGAAACAGGTGAGAAGAGCAATACGACGAACGCCTCGCTTTGGAAAAACGCGGTCGATGTCGTCAACAAAGAGGAAGCCCGCAACTCGGGCCGTCGTTAATCAATCGCTCCGGCGCAACCGAGGTTAATCATGGGAACTCCCCAAGGCATCACACTCAACGAAGCTCTCCATCCGTTCACCTTCTTAATTTCCGATGATACGGATGGCGTCGGCTATCTTTCCCGCGATATGGCTGTGATCGGGAACAGTCAGACGATTGTCGTCGGCCAGGTTTTGAAGACCACGCCAACGACTGTCTCGCACGCCGCGAAGACCGGCGGCAATACCGGCGCGGGCCTCATGACGCCGGCGTCTCCCGCCTATCTCGCGGGGTCGCAGCAAGGCATCTATCGTGTCGTCTGCATCGGCGGCGCTCTATCGATCGCTTCGGCGGCGAAAAGCGGCGGCAATACCGGCAATGGAACGGTCGGCTCGCTTACCGTCGACTCCGATGCCGTGTCGGGCGCCTGGCGCGTCGTCTGCGAAGTCGCCGCCACGAATGCCGGCACTTTTGTGGTGTTCAAGCCGGACGGCACGGTCGACGGCATCGCAACTGTCGCCGTCGCTTATAATTCGGCGCATGGCCCGAACTTCACCATCGCGGACGGCAGCACGGACTTCATCGTCGGCGACGAATTCGATATGACCGTGACCAATGTCGTCCCCAGCAACGGCGGCGTTTTCTCGGTCACGGACCCGAAGGGCGTTTTCGTCGCCAATGCGACGGTGGGCTCGGCCTTCTCGACGCAGCTTGGCTTCACGATTGCCGATGGCGCTCCCGATTTCATTGTCGGCGATGAGTTCGACGTGACTGTCGTCAATCAGGAATATGTCGCCTGGACGCCGGGAGATACGCCAGCGGCCATCGCCGGCTATGGCGCAACGACGGGCGCGAGCACGACGGCGGAGATAGCTATTATCAATGCGGCCGCGACGGTGCGTTTGAGCGACATCACGTTCGGCGGTTCGCCGACGGCGGCACAGATCGCGGCGGCTATCGCTACGTTCAACACGTCTCTCGTCAAGTTCCGCTGATCTACTGACCATCTAAAGCGCGGAGCCTTCACGGGCGTCGTTTTCGTTTCAACCACCACAAAGGGCTGTCCATTCGGGCGGCCCTTTTTCGTTCCGCCAGGCGTCGCCGCCAAGGAACATGAAGGAAAACATCAATGTCCATCCTAGACGTCTTCCTGGGCGACGCCTTTTCGTTTCGCTCTCTGACTGATGCCATCGATCGGCAGGAATTCACACCAAGCTTCCTCGGAACCATCCCGGGTCTTTTTGAAAAAAAGTCCATCCGCACGGAAGGCGTGTGGCTTGAGGAGCGAGACCTCGGGCAGAGAATTATCCAAACCTCTCCGCGTGGCGCACCGCCCACAACCGAGGGCGGCGACAAGCGAAAAGTTCGCGGCTTCAAAACATTTCGCCTTTTCGAGGCGTCGACGGTTTGGGCGCACGAATTGCAGGGGATTCGAGAATTCGGGCAAGAGGCGGCGGTCAAAGACCTGTCGATCGAGATCACTCGCCGCCAAATGAAAATCAATAAGAACTTCGAACTCACCGAAGAGAACATGCGCCTCGGCGCCGTTCAGGGCATTGTCGTCGATGCTGACGGGAGCGTCCTATACGATTGGTGGGATGAGTTCAGCCAGACGCCTGGAGCCGAGATTGTATTTAATTTTAGCTCTTCCGCGACCGAGGGAGCTATCATCGCCCAATCCAATACGATCATCCGCGCCATGATCCGATCCTTGAAGGGACTCGGCGGGACAGGTGTCGAGGTCCATGCGCTCTGTGGCGACGCCTTTTGGGACGCCTTCACAACGTCAAAAGAGGTGCGAGACACCTACAAATTCAACGTTGAGGCCCCGCAACTCCGCAGTATTGTTGGCCGCACCTGGAAAACCTACGATTTCGGTGGAATCCTTTGGCACAACTACCGTGGCACGGACGACAATTCCACTGTCGCCGTTCCGACGAACAAGGTGAAGTTTTTCCCGGCTGGCGCGGGAATTTTCCAAGTTGCCTACGCGCCGGCGGAGCGCTTCGAATTTGTCAATACGCCGGGCCAGGGACGATATTCATGGATGGTCGTCGATACTGTTCGTGATTCCTTTGCGTCCGTCGAGGTCTACAGCTACCCGCTGCACGTCTGCACCATGCCGCAGGCGCTGGCGTCCGGCACGATCTAACCGGATGCAACCTTGCCGCCTTCAACGGCTGCACGATGCGGTCGATCGGCAATCAGCCGAGACAATCCGCATCGTGCCGCAAAAGGCGGGCGGCTATGTTTCTGGCGGCGCGGACTCGTCTCGCGCCGTTATCGAGATTGACGCTTATGTCGCGGGAACGCCGTTACTCATTCGGACATCGGGCACCAATGCGAATTCCGGCCACAACCCGGAGATGCGCGGGGCGACACATACCGCGAGATTCACGACGTCGGCTGTCCCCTATCAAATCGTCGCCGGCGATCTCGTGACGCTGCTCGACGAAGACGGGACGCCATCGTTGCGGGTTTCCGCCGTCATGCCGTTCGGCTTCGACCGGACGACGCTTTTGCTCGTAAAATTGGCGTGATCCGATGAGCCTCGCCGCATTCGCAATCCGCGTCGCGACTGTGCGCGCGCTCCAAGCGGCGCTGCCGTCAAACTTCGTGGTTATAGATTCTCCGGTCGATCCCTTCGCGCAGCTAGAAAACAACCCTTCGACGCCTATTGCCACGGTCTACACCGGCGGCCTCAAGACGACGCACGAAGGTCGGGAAATATTCGGCGGCGATCCGAGCCTTGACCTCCGAATCCAGCTTTTCCTGCCGGAGACGACGACACTCGCCGGCTTGGCGCTCGATACGCGCGGTCGCGGAGCCGAGGCGACGCTAGATATGCTTTACTTCATCATTTCCCGCGCGTTCGCGACGGGGACTGAGCCTTGGGCCGCGTTGTGGGGCGAGTTTGTCCTAACGACGCCGGAGATTATCTGCTCGTCATATGATATTGAGACGATGAACCATGTCCGCGCGGCGGCGCGCGAAATTCAGTTCAAGTGCGATATCGTCCAAGAGCCGATACCCGGCGCGGTCCCTGCCGGCGTATGGGCTGATCTCATCGCGCTGATCGGAGCTGATACGCAAACAGATGGCCTCGCATCTCTTGCCGCTTGGCTGACAACAGAACTCGAAGCGCCCGGCGCGCTATCGCAAGCCGAGCGTGATCGCATCTTCCTAGGGCTGTCGCTGTTCGAATTCTCGCAGATCGGAATGGGGCCGATAGCCTCGACGGGCTCCGGGACGGCTCCTGTCATGTCGCAGGGCACGCTCGACGACACAGATATCAGCAGCCCAGATCCGGACGCCTCGACGACGCTGACGGCACCCTGATGCAAGAGTTTATTGACGCGATTGCCGAGATGACATCGGCGATCACCAAGATTCATGATCGCCTAGCGGCAATGGAAGGCTACCACGAGCGCAACCATCGGCCGGGCCCGGTTACGGACGTTGATGCAAAGAAGCATGCCATCCGCCTTCAGGTCGGCGTCGACGAGAACGGGCAGCCCGTCAAAAGCCCATGGCAACCCTATTCGCAGATTGCCGGCAATCGGAAACATCACTCCGTCCCGTCTGTCGGCCAACAAGGAATGCTGCACTCGCCGAACGGCGATTTCGAGCAGGCGTATTTCTTGCCGCTCACTTGGTCGACACAAATCCCGTCGCCGTCGAATGATCCGGACAAGGACGTCGATCAGCGCACGGACCCTAATAATCCGGCGAAGCGCTCGGTTTGGTGGCAAAAGGCTGGCGACGTTCAACAGCAGGTCGTCAAATCAAGCTGGCATGTGACATCGGGGAATGCTCATCACCGGGTTGGCGACAGCCGCGACGGAACGGACTCGCTGCAACAAGAAACCAGTCCGCAGCAGCAAAAGGCCAGCGATACGGTCCACTATCATGATATTGATACGGCTGGCGGCAACGGCATTACGCATAGCGTAAACAACGATAAGCATAAAGTATCCCTCCACCCAACCAAGGGATTCCAATTCGGCGTCAACTTTGAGCAAACGCAACAAAGCACGCCGGGGCCAGGGACAGACACATCTAGCACGCATAAAACAGTATATGATTTTGTAAAAGGTATTTTGCACTCCGTTATGGGCGGAGATCATACGATTTCCGTCGATCCGGCGACCGGCATAACGCATACGACTCTAAAGAGTATAGTTCACAACGCAATACAGAATATAAGCCATACTGCTGGGCAGGCTATAAGCCGTTCGGCTGGAACAAGCATTACAGACACCGCTACGCAGATTGGGCATGATGGCAATACAAACGTTCAGGGCACGCTGGGCGTATCGCAACTTTTAAGCCTTGCCGGCGGCCTTTCGAGCGGAGCGCTTGAGGTCGCGAAGGACGCGGATGGCGGCCTCACGCACGCGACGATGGGATTTAGGACGACTGGCGACGCCTTGTTTGATGGCGCAGTCAACGCGACGACTGGCGGAGGTGCGAGCACGGGAATCGCGGCCGGCGCGATGCAAGATGGCGCGGCGGCGGAGAATGTGGGGACCCTTGGCGGCGTCCTAGCAGGGACGCTCCCGAATCCAAGTTTCGCGTCGCAGACCATGAATTTTGTTTGCGCCGCGCCGAATGGATCGAACGGAGCCGCGACGTTCCGGGCGCTCGTCGCGGCTGACGTTACCGGCCTCGCGCCTTCGGCAACGACCGACGCGACGAACGCGGCCAATATCACGAGCGGCGTGTTGCCGCTGGCCAGACTGGCCGGGTTTGGTGCCCTCGTCAGCTACGCCAACGATGCTGCGGCGGCTGCCGGGGCCGTCGCGGTCGGTGGCCTCTATAGAAACGGCTCAATCCTCATGACTCGCGTAGTCTAAGGCGGTCGGCATGGCGAACTCGACCGGAATAGACAGGGAAAGCGGGAAATCACTTTCAGACTGGCCGCATGTCGTCCAATCGATCCATCTGATCTTCTCGACGCACATCGGCTCGCGCGTCATGCGCCGGCTGTTCGGTTCGGCCGTTCCGGGGCTTCTCGGGAAAAACCTCGTCCCCGTCACGATGTCCCGCTTCTTTACGGCGATCATTTTGGCCATCGAGTTATGGGAGCCGCGCTTTCGCGTGACGCAGATCGTCTATCCGCAGCCGCAAAACAGTCCCGACACGCTGCGCGTCGGAAAGATCGAATTCAGCATCGTCGGGGTGTATATGCCGAACGCACTCAAGGGTGATTTCACGCCGTCTCCGATCCCGCGCACAATCAAGATTGGCGGCTGATCGTGGCGCGTTTTACGGCCTCATCATTAGATTTGTCGACTCTAGACCCGTCGACGCTGTTCACGCCGCTGACGTTCGAAGGCATCCGCGCCGCGCGCGTCGCCGACATTGTGGCAAGGCTCACCGCTGCCGGCTGGGCCTATGACGTCACGGCGCTTGAGACCGACCCGGCGATCTATCTGCAAGAGAGCGGCGCCTACCGCGAGTTGCTTGGGAATCAGACGATCCGCGACGCGCAACTCTCTGTTCTGCTCGCCTTCGCGCAAGGGCCGTTTCTCGATCAGCTTGGCATAAATCAACAAACGGCGCGCGCGGTTGTGACGCCGGCCGTGCTCGACCCAAACGGCAACATCACAACGCCGGCGGTCATGGAGCTGGACTCGCGCTACCGCGCGCGCATCCAACTCGCGCCTGAAGCCTACTCGGCGACAGGGACCGCCGGCGGCTACATCTATTACGCGATGGGCGCCTCGCCGCTGGTCGCCGATTGCGGATGCGCCGTGCTCAATCGCGGCACGCCCGACGTGATGGTCGAATTGACGATCATGTCGAACAATAATGGCGGCGTTCCGACGCCCGACATCATCACGGCGGTGCAAAATGCAGTGCTCGCGGATGACGTGAAGCTGCTGACCGACACGATCAGCATCCGCGCGGCGCAAGCGACGCCATATTCGGTTATCGCGACGCTCTACATTCTTCCCGGTCCCGATCCGACCTTGATCCAGACAAACGCTCTGACCGCTCTGACCGCGATGGCAGCGAAATATCAGCGGCTCTCGGCTGGCGTTCCGCTCTCAGCGATCATCGCGGCGCTTTCCGTTGCGGGCGTCGACTCGGTGGTCGTGCAATCGCCAGCCGCGAGCGTCGCGACGCAGCGCTTCCAATTCGGCAGCTTCACCGGCGCGCCGTTAAATGTCGTGACGATCAATTCGCCCGACGATTGAGGACTGAGCGACCATGCCGAACGCCGCTTTCAGCAAGTTCAACTCCACGGCCTATGACAAGTGGCGCGGCGCGTTCAACCTTTCGAGCGACAGCATCAAGGCGATGCTCACCAATGTCGCGCCAGATCCAAACTCTCATTATTACACTGACCTCCAGCCGAATGAGCTGGTCGCAGGCAACGGATATGTGCAAGGCGGCGCGATCGTCCCGTCGACGAGCGTTACGAACGCCGCCGGAGTCGTGACTTTCAACGTCGGCGCGGTGACTTGGGTGTCGAGCATCGGCTCGATGGGGCCATATCGCTATGTGGTCTATTATGATGACAGCGCGGCGAACAAGAATCTGCTGGGATTCTATGACCTCGGCGCATCGCTCGTGCTAAACGGGCTCAACAGCGACATCGAGACGGTCGCGCCAAATGGCGGCGCGCTGTTTGTTGACGGCTGATGACGACTTATACGCATACGCCGGAGTTCGGCGCATTCACCGTCACCGGGAGCGATCTTGTCGCGCAACTGACGCGCGTCCTAAATGGCGCGACGGGCTCGTTTGCGCTGACTGGAAATTCGGCGTCTTTTATCGGGATTCCGTTCCCGGTCTCGCTGCTACCGCCGAACAACCCGACCAAACTCGATCTCGCGCAGGAATTGACCGACGCCGGCCGCTACCCACTCGATTGGGACGCCGTGCTACGCACGAAAGACCCGATGCGGGTCGATCTGCCATTATTGCCGCTGCTGGCGTGGGAGCGGTCAACCGACCTTTGGAACACGAATTGGCCGGTCTCCAAAAAGCGTTATGTCACCGACATCGCGTTCGAAATGCAGCGCAAGAAAGGAACGCGCGCCGGCATCGAGCAATATGTCAGTGTCGCCGGCGGCCAATGCCTCTCGATCGACGCGCCGCCACTGATGTGCTTCCCCGGAGCCGATCCGACGCCGGAAGAAACAGCGGCGTGGCTAGCCGGCTTCGATCAGTTGCGGACCTATCGCTATTCGCGCGACGGCTTCGCCCCGATGGTGGTATTTCTGCCAGACGACGAATGGTTTTCGACGTGCTTCCCGAGCGACGACAGCTATTTCGTGCCGCTCGTCGACATCGATGTATCGCAATATCTCGGCAATCAGACCTATCTCTGGCAGAACGGAATCCAGACGCCGTTAAGCGATCTCGCGGCGACGGTGGCACAACCAGACGGGACCGTCGCGGATTATCGCATTATCGTTCTGCCCACTGATCTTTCCGACGTCTGGTTCATGGAAGCGACGCCTCCAGACATCGTTGACGGCGCTGTGTCATACACGCCAAGCTCATTCGATCCAATCGCCGCGCGCACGATCTCGATTCAGACGGACGGAACCGATTACGGCGCGAACAATGGAATTTTCACTTCCGTCACCGTGGCGCCGGGCCTCGATCTAGTGACCGTCAAGCCGGCGCAGGTCATGCAAGACGCGCCGACGAAGCCTTGGGACTGGTATCTCGACGCGCCGCCTGACGTTCTTTCAACCGGCGATTTCGCGCTGTTCCCGACCTCGGATGACAGGTCGGAATACAATATTTATCAAGGTCTTTACCTCTATGATCCAAACAGCCCTGGCCCTGTTTCAATGGCTCCGGGTTCCTATAGCTTCCTCGACAATTGCTGGTTCCAATTCCCCGCATACACCGCAATCGTGAAGGTCGCCGTCGTGGGGCAGCTCCCGGCGTGCGCGCTCACCGATTTCATCGACGGGTTCTACCTCATCGATCCCGATATGTCGCCGCTTTGGGATGTCGTCGACGCCGTTCGCGCGGCGAAAAGCGCCCGCGATCTCGTGCTCATCGACACAAACGCATATTCCATCGTCACCGCTGGCGTGGCAAGCATCGCTGGCGCGATCACCGCCGGCCAAGTTGTTCAAACATAGCCTTCCGAAGGGACCGCCGCCTTGGAAAACCAGATCATCTTTCGCCCGAACCAGTCGGTCAAGTCGTCTGACTTTTCCAACATGGAAAGCTATATTCAGCAGTCGTTTGATGACATCGTTTATGACGGCATCGATCCGGGCCAAAAATACAGCGGGCTCGCCGTCAGCATGACGGGACCGACCCAGATCACGATCGCGCCCGGCCGCTATTATTCCGGTGGTCAGGTGTTCGTGGTCGCCAATGCGACGGTGATTTCCGTTCAGGCCAATCTTCCCGTCGCCACCAATAAGATCGGCACAGTCATCGCGTGGGGCGTTAGCCAGGAACAAAGCATCGAGTCGCGCGCGATTCTGATCAACGCGGACACCAAGCAATTCTCGCCGCAAGAGGTGACGACCGAGAGTTCGCGGCTGGCGCAACTCAGTGTCGTCTATGGCGCGGAAAGTGGTGCGCCGACGCGGGGTGTTATTGGCAGTTCGGTTATCGCCATCGCCGATGTTTTCATGAACAACGCGGGCATTGTGTCGATCACGATGGACCCGACGACGCAGCTATCATCTGTCGCAGATGTTCAGGAAGAAGTCGGCGCAATCACGATTTGGCAGGCGCAAGTCGGGCAGCAGATCAACACGCTTTCGAGCGACCTCGCGAAGGTGAAGGCGTCGATCCCGCCCGATCTCTCGGCGGCCGTTGCGGCGATCGCCGCACAGCTTCTCCAGATTTGGAACATCCTCGCGAAGCCATCGGGTCCTTTCTGGTCGGCGGTAGATCGGTTCATAAATATCGGCGACACGAACACGTCGCACGCCGGCTATTCCGCGAAGGTTGAAGACGGATTGCGCTTCCCCGGCACCGCAACGGCTGTTCAAACGGCGATCACGCTACTCAATCCGATCGATCCTAAAGTCATCACGGTCGGCAATATCACGCTGCCCGCCTATACGCCGGTCGTGCGCTATTCGCTCGTGCCGCCAAATGCGAATTGGGCTAGCCGAGCTTATGTTCTGATCTCGTCATTCCCGGTTGTTTCCCGCAGCTTCGTGCGACGCCATCTGTCGCGCCACGTCGTCCGATATGGCGATTATTGCGTGAGCCCAATCTCTCCTGCCGGCAACGCGCATGGCGTCGCTTTGACGAACTTGTGTGGCAAAAGCGTCGTCGCCAATCAATCGTCGGCTCCCGGCCTCGCGGAAATCGCGCGGCGCCCGGATATGGATTATTATAAGTGTCAGCGTGGAGGCGGCGAGCCATATACGCCTAATTGGGCGAGCTTTTGGGCCAAGCTGAATGTCGCCAAGCTTTCGGCGGAGCGCCCAAATGTTTGCTGGCATGACCATTACGACGATCCCTATTGGGATGCAATCATCGAGACCGGCTCTCATACGGGCAGCGCGTTCGCGCAATCGTGGCTCAATCAGTCCAACGGCTGGATGACGCATGCCAATATTTGGCTGCGGGATGTCGCCGGGTCTGGCGATTTGACGATCCAGGTTGTTGAGGTCGACTCGACGCTGCGCCCAGATCACACCAAAGTCATGGCGTCGGCCGTCGTTCCGGTCGCCAATCTCGTCGCCGGCGCGGCCGGAAATCAGATCGCGATTACGCCGGCTTATCTCCAGGGCGGCACGCATTATGCGCTGATCGTCCACACGCCCGGCAACCACAGCTTCTATATCGTCGGATCGGTTGAACTCGCGGAATACGGCTATCCGAGCGGGTGTTTCTTCTATTACGACACGACACAGGTTTGGCTGCTTTCCTCGGCGCCGCAGGCGCTGTTCATGCAAGTGCTGATGGCGCAGTTCACCTTGAATAGATATGAGGTGGCGATGGCGTCGCCGGCTCTGTCCGGCGGCATCAGCGCAATGCGCGTCACCGCCGCCGCGCAAGTTCCACAGGGGACATCCCTTTCGTGGGAAGTGCAAAACGGCGGCATTTGGTATCCGCTCAATTCCAACACCCCTGGCGCATTCGCCGGATCGCCGTCGCTTGTCCCGCTTCGCGCGGTGTTCACCGGCACGTCCGATTTAATGCCGGGGATCGATCTCACGCAGGCAGAAAACGAAGTCACTTTGACGGCCACGAGCCTTACTCATTGGTCGGACGGGCGCTCGCTTGGCTCCGCGACGAGCTCCGTCAAAATCGACTATTACGTCAATGGCTGGGATGCCGCGCATCATACGCTTGATGTCCGCCTCGAAACCGGCGGCGTGACCAGCGGAGCCGCTGGGACGATCACCACGACGCCCGATCCGACCGATCCGACGCAAGTCAAAATCGAATTTGTGTTCACGCCATCGGCGATCACCGCTTACGACATCAAGACAATCGTCACGACGACGACCGGCTACGGATTCCCGATCCCGACGGAGCGTTGGGATTTTGCGTTCTGATCTATCGCCGATCTCTTGAATAGGTGAACGCATGGCGAATCCACGCACCCCCGTCGGGCCAGCCCAAGCGCCCGAGAACATTGACGACACGGCGCAATACAAGATCACGCTCAAAAAGAGTGTGACGGTTGGCGTGACCACGCTGAATCGCGGGTCGCATATCGTCGTCACCGGGCGCGTCTTGAAGGAAATCATAGCCTCCGTTGAAAGCTACGTGCGCGCATGAACCGCCAACAGCAATACCGGATCACGGACGGCGTAACGCAGTTTTCCGCCGATGACATGAATCCGCGATTGTTCGACATCGATGGGCGGCTCAGCGCGCTGGAGAATATGCAGCCAGAACTCGCGGTGGCGATCGCCAATCTGACCCAACTCGGCCTCGACCGCATCAACACCGCGCTGCTTCCTGCGTTCAACAAAATTATCGAAATTCAGACGCTCGGATTCCTGTCCGCGCCGATCGCGGTAGGTTCGAACGCCATTTTCGCGACCGGAGTGACGGAAGTCACGATCACCGCCACGCAAGCTGGCCTGTTCGTCCCGCCGCCGTGGGTCGTCTTGGTTCGCGAGGCGAACGCGACCGACTACCTGATCGCGCAAGTCCTTTCCTACAATTCGACGACAGGCGGCTTAAACCTCGATGTCACGATCCAGGCGGGCGTCTCCGGGACCTATACCGACGTAATTGCCATCGGTTGTCCAGGTGGCGCGCTCGCGGCGCTCGGAAGCACGGCAACGGTGCTGGCGGCGAAGGCTGATGTTCTCGCGGCGCAAGCCGATGTTGACGCCAAGGCAGTGACAATCGCGGCGGATATGGCCGCTATCGCGCTCGTCGCGGTGGGAGCGGGCGTCGGGTCGGTCAATGGGCGGTCGGGCGCGGTCATTGGCGTCCAAGATACCAGCGCCAAGGGCGCGGCGAGCGGCTACGCCGGGCTGAATTCAGCCAGCCAAGTCCCGGCGGCGCAATTGCCAATCGGCCTCGCCAGCGGCGTCGCGGGCCTCGACGGTTCCGGCAAGGTGCCGACGACGCAGTTACCGGCGTCTATTCTCGGCGCGCTCAATTTTCAAGGCTCATGGAACGCTGCCTCGAACACGCCGACGCTGGCTTCGGGAGTCGGAACGAAGGGTTTTTACTACAAGGTCTCCAGCGCTGGAACGACAACACTTAACGGCATCTCGCAATGGACGCCGGCCGATCTGGCTGTTTTCAACGGCACGACGTGGGACAAATTCGACGGTCTGCCGTCCGAGGTTCTGAGCGTCGCCGGTCGCACTGGCGCGGTGGTGATCGCATCGACCGACGTGAGTGGGCTCGGAACGGCGGCGACCAAAGCGGCGTCGGCATCTGATGCCAAGGTCGCCTCGGTCACAGGCAGCTTTATCGTGGGCCATCTCGCGACGTTCGCGGACACGGCTGGCACAATTCAAGACGGCGGCGCCCCCTCCGGCGGCTCGGGCTACGCACCACTCGCATCGCCGCCGTTCACAGGCATACCGACTGCACCTACAGCGTCGAGCGCCAATAACTCCACTCAGCTAGCTACCACAGCTTATGTGCAGGCAAATTTTAGCGTCTATGACACATATGTTGCGGCCAACTACGCGACCCAATCTTACGTGACAGGTCGTGGCTACATCACGTCTAGCGCGCTATCGGGCTACGCGTCCCTCAGTGGAACGACGTTTAGTGGTGGCGTTACTTTTCACTCTAATGTCCAGATGGATAATGGTCTTAATGTCAGTGGCACGCTCTCGAAAGGGGCTGGTTCGTTCCTTATTGATCATCCAGATCCGACGAAAACGGCGACACATAAACTTCGGCACTGCTTCGTTGAGAGTCCCACACGGGGAGACAATATATATCGCTTCCTTATGGAGGCCGACAAGGACAACCAAACCGTGTCGCTGGATTTGCCAGATTACTGGAAGCACTTGAACGAGAATCCGCAGGTGTGGGTCTCATCAGTCGATTCTTTTGGACGAGGTTACGGCGTAGTCAACGAAGAGATGACATTACTCCAGGCCACTTTCGAGCTGAAGGGAAGATACAATATCCTCCTAATCGGGACTCGTAAGGATAAAATTGCAGTGAATCACTTTGATGCCAATGGGGTTGAGTTTTTGAAGAGCGATCTTCTCTTAGAAGCGAAGTTTAGTAAGCAGGCGGATCCAACATGACGCAATCACAAGTCACCACGCTCAACCAGGTTGTCGAGATCGATAGCGTTGACTCCATCGTCATGACCGCCCCCGTCGACGACGGGACCAGCACGGGGACATTCGTGCGCGCGATCCGCGTGTTTGGAGAACCGAACGGCGTAAACGGGCCGCCGATCCTCGAAGTCCGCGTCAAATCGACGACGGTCGGCAATATCGAGGTCGTGACGCCAAATCTGACGTTCTAATCCGAGGGCGACCTCATCCGCAGACAATAGCCCCGCTCTCGCGGGGTTTTTTATTGGAGCTATCCCAATGACAGAACCGTCTTTCGGCGTAATCTTTAACATCGTCGACAACGATGTTTACCCGCCGACCTATGGCGACTTCTCGGTGCTCGGCATTGTGCTGCCGTCCGACGACGCCAACGCGACGATGTTTCCACTCAACACGCCGGTGGACATCAACACTGGCGATCCGGCCGTCCTCGCCAACATCGGGTCGGGTCCGCTTTATAAGACGCTGCTCGCCGTCAACAATCAGCTCATGTCGCAGCAAGTCTCGGCGCGCGCGGTCGTGGTGCGCGTGGCGACCGGCGGAGATACCGCCGAGACGATGACGAACATCATCGGCACCTCTGGCGCCAAGACCGGCATTTATGCGCTGCTGACCGCACCATCGCTGCTCGGCGTGACGCCGCGTTTGCTGGGCTTCCCCGGCTTCACCGGCGAATACACCTTCGTCGGCGGCACGATGACCGTCACCGAGGCGGCGGCGCGTGTCGGCGGCAATGTCGGCGGCGGCGCGCTCACTCTCGCGAGTCCTCCAAATCTCACCGGCGTCCAGCCTGGCATTTACGAACTCATTTGCATCGGCGGCGGCACATCGGCGGCTTCCGCGCCAAAGGCTGGCGGAAATACCGGCGGGGGCACGCTTGGTTCGCTCACATCGAACGCCAGCACGACGCTCGGAACGTGGCGCGCTGTCTGCCAGCTTACCGCGACCAATGGCGGCACTTTCGTGGTTCTACGCCCCGATGGCACGGTTGACGGTCTCGCGGTGGTCGGAGCGGCTTACACGAGCAGCCTCGGCATCGGCTTCACCATCGCGGACGGCACGCCAGATTTCATCAAGGGCGACGAGTTCGACCTCGCCGTGTCGGCGGTCGTGCCGACCAATGGCGGCGTATTCTCGGTTGCTGACCCTTTCGGCAACCCGCTGCCGCAAGCGACGGTCGGCAGCGCCTATGCCGATCAGATCGGGTTCACCATCGCGGACGGTTCGCCAGACTTCCAGATCGGCGACGAGTTCAATGTCACGGTCGCAGTAACGGGGGGCGAATTGCTCGCCAACCCGCTTTGCGCGGCGCTCCCCGCCGTCTGCGAAGCGCTGATGGCCCATGCCATCGTCGGCGGCCCCGGCACCACGAAAACAGATGCGATCAACTGGCAGACGACGCTGGCGAGCAAGCGCCTTATCCCGGTCGACGATCCGGTCATCATCGAAAATCTGGCCGGGACCGGGACCGAGACACAGGATGTCGTCGCTCAAGCGCTCGGCATCGGCGTGCGGGTCGATTTCGCAAATGCCGGCTATCCGTTCCATTCGTTCGCCAATCAGCCGATCCAAGGCATTCTCGGCACCGTGCGCGTCGACAGCTTCTCGCTACTCGACGGCGCGACGGACGGGCAGGAACTCCTCGCCAGCGGCGTCGGCGTCGTGGCGCGCGGCAATCATGCTGACGCTTCGCTCACGGATAGCGGATGGTCGCTGATCTCCTACATGAACGCCAGCACGGACCCGCTGTGGAATCTGTTCAACAAGACGCGCGGTCGTGACTTTATTCACCTCGCGTTGCTGAAAAGCATCCGCCTCCGCCTCGGCGTCGATAACGTCACGCTGCAAGGCGTGCAAGACGTTCTCAACGACATGGCGGCCATCTCGGTCGATCTCAAGGCCAATGACTGTCTTATCGGTTGGGCGGTTGGCTTTGACAGCTCGGTCAACACGCCGGACAATCTGCGCGCCGGCAAATTCCGCGTCTTCTTCGACGGCGAAGAGCCCGCGCCGATTCTGCAAGTCACGATCGACAGTGGACTCGACCGCACGGCGCTCATTCAGGAAATCGCCACGCTGTCCACCCAGGCGCAACAGCTCGCCGGCTGACGCTAGGGCCAGTCTCTCAATCTTCAATCAAAGGAACGCACCATGGCGTC
>QGNH01000046.1_pt1 | contig 20339 bp, 30 predicted proteins | sample 1735481 | NCBI WGS metagenome assembly QGNH01 (sample SAMN09239004, study PRJNA386568) | Viral metagenome, whole genome shotgun sequencing project.
TAACAGAGTGGATCGAGATTCGCGTCCCGCAACACTGCGACATCTGTGGTGAACATAGTCGCAAACTGCGGCTCATTGGCGGCGCAAAGAAACGAGAATGGCTCTGTCCTACGTGTATCACGGAGGCGGAGCATCTACTTCTCAACTCTGACGAGTTCTTAAAGATCCGACTCGATCAAAAGAAAGCCAAGGAAGTGGCAAAGTCGACCGAGGATGCGGACTTAGAGAAGCGGAAAAAGACCGGGATTATCTAAAGGAGGATTCACACATGATCCGCGATTGGGCAACTATATTCTTGACCGAGATAGTAGCAATCATAATCGGCGTGTATATCGCCGCTGTTCTTTATGCGAGGTTCCCGGGATGAGTTTCTTATCACGTCGCAAGCAGTTCAAAGGGATAGGTAGCCAACCGAGAACCGTGGCGTGGACACAGGCGGCAGCCGACTTCCATAATGCACACGATACTTGCGAGATGTGCGGGTCAAAGGAAGGTTCGCTTAATGTTCCTGATGCCAAGTTGGACGGCGCAACCGGAGATCAGTGTCAACTCGAGGCACACGATGTTCTACCGTACCACAAACTCACAACGGCACAACAGAACGACTATGACTTCATCTTGGCGAACTTCATAATGCTGCATCATTTTGAACACCACAGGTTTGCTCATGGTTGCGATCCCGAGTGCTGGCATTATAACCCGAACATACGGCAACTCGCCGCACTGATGCTTGCGGCACGATCGAGTTGTGTTGAGTAGGTGATTGAATGACACTCGCAAAGGATGTTAAACACGGCAAAAAGATCTACAAGATCTACAAGATCGACGACGTTAAACCACTCGGCGACATCAACGACGACAACGGGCCGATCACGTTCACTATAACAACGGACGTCCGCGACAGGGATCGTGACATCGTTGATCCTGCCGGAGTTATGGTCGAGAACTTCACCACAAACCCGGTGATGCAATGGGCGCACAACTACGACGAGATGCCTGTCGGCAAATCTGTATCGCTGGTAGCGACCAAGATCAAGGCAATCAAGGACGGCGCAACAGTTGAACAGAACGCGATACAGGCAAAGGTCGTATTCCAACCTGATACCAATTACCACGAATCTTATGCAGGCATTCGCGGGTCAATGATTCGTCGAATGTATCTGACAGGATTCCTCAATGCCGTCTCAATAGGCTTTGATCCTATGGAATGGGAGGACATCGAGGAAAAGGACGAAGGCAAGAGCGCCATTATCGCATTTAACGACGGAACAAGGTTTACAAAGTGGGATCTATTAGAGTTCTCCGCAGTTCCGGTACCTGCGAACCCGCAAGCATTGATTGACAGGTCAAAGTCGTTCGGTTATGACGAAGCCAAGTCTATGCTCAAGGCGTGGACACCGGAAGCAATCAAGTTCTGTACGGGCGATGATTGCCCCCTCAAGGAATCGAAGTGCGCTCACATCACCGAGATCACGGAGCGGATTCGGGAACGTGAGGAGGCAAAGACATGACAATCACGGACACTGACAAGAGTGATTTACAAACCGCAATCAACAAGGAGAGTTTGTCGGATCTGTCAGCATATCACCGGCGCTTGCATCAATTTGCAGCGCAAGGCAATTTGATGACAGGTTTTACACAGGCCGATATGAATTGGCTTCACTCTCGAGTTGAAACGGCGATGTGTGCGTGGCACAAGAAGGACGACCCGCCGACTAAATGCGCCGATCCTTCTCCTCTAGAATGGAAAAAAGGATTCGGCGGAACGGAGGCAAGTATGAGCGAACAAGAAACGAAAGTATATGAGGATAAGATCGCCGGACTCGAGGCGACGATTGCCGAACTGAAAGCGGGGCGCGTTCTGAGTGCGGCGAACGAAGGCGATCTTAGGGACGCAGTAGCGGCACACAACTCCGGCGTCAAATTGACGAACGGGGTATTGAACCAAGTGACAGGTACACCCGGACCGGGCGGGCCGGGATCGAAACCAAATCAAGGCGACAATCCTGCGCCGAATCCCGACGCGGGAGATGCGACACCGGCATCAGGCACGAACGCGGCGTCGCCCGATGAAACAAAGGGCGAGATTGCTACTGTCCCCGCAGTAGTGACAGAGAACACGGAACCGATTGTCGTCGAGACTGATAAAGGGGAATCTGATGATGACATTATAGTCGTCGATGAGGATGAGTTGCGGGCCGTTCTACAAGGCGAGGGCGGCGAAGTAAAAGACGAATCTGACGACGAGATTGTTGTTGTTGACGAGGACGAACTACGAGCAGTCCTTGAAGGCAACGGCGCGGAGGCATAACATGGGCGAAATACGAATGACTCGTTCTCAGTTGAACGATCTCATGGGCAAAGATGGGATCAAACGAGAGACGAAGTACACACGGCAACAGCTTCAAGATATGTTCTTGAAGCGAACTGGACAAACAAAAGACGAACTCAAGGGTCAAACCCATGAGGCAATTGACCGACAGAACCTTGCGATCCGCACGGCACTCGCAGGCGAGGAACAGTATGCGGAAGCAAACAAGTTTGAAAAGGTCGATCCACTTGGCGGACTTATAATCGCATACGCGAACGCCAAGGGTAACGTCAGGGATGCTCACTTTTGGGCGCAGCGGAAGTTTGGTGACAAATCCAAGATCACCAAGGCGCTCGAGGTTGCCATTCCAACCGCAGGCGGCATGATGGTTCCCGAGATACTCTCGGACGAAGTGATTGAACTCTTGCTTGCCGCGACGGTCATGCGATCAATGGGATGCACGATCATGCCTCTTGTCAACGGACAACTGAGCATCACACGGCAAACCGGCGGCGCAACGGCAGCGTATCTCAGCGAAGGCGGGAACATCACCTACTCGCAGCTACAAGTCGGACAGATTAACCTACAAGGTCACAAACTCGGAGCAATCACGGCGATCTCAACTGATCTCCTTGACTTCTCACAACCGAACGTTGACCAAATGGTTCGCAACGACATCGTAAAACAAATGGCATTGAGAGAAGATCTTGCATTCATCGAAGGTAACGGCGCACTCGCCACACCTGTCGGAATGCGGAATCAGATGACTGCGGCAAATGCAATCGCAATGACCGCAACTCCATCGGCAGTAACGGCAACAACCGACGCCGCGAGAATGGAGACAGTTCTCGACAACGCCAACGTACCCAACACAAAGCGAGGTTGGATAATGCGGCCGTCAAACAAGAACTGGCTCGCACAAGTGAGGGAAGCAACAGGCATGCTCGCGTTCCCAACAGTACAGGCGAACAACACATTTTGGGGACACCCAATCGCAACCACGACTCAACTGAGCATGGACGCACCGACAACGAACTACATCTATCTTGCCGAGTTCCCCGAGATGATTATCGGCGATGCCATGACGATGAGAATCGACGCTTCGACCGAGGCCGCTTACGATATGAGCGGAACCTTACTCTCGCCATTCAGCAGAGACGAGGCAGTTATTCGTGCGATTCAAATGCACGACTTCGGAATGCGACATCCCGCATCCGCCGCTGCATTAACCGGCGTGACATGGGGCAACGTCTAATCGAATGGCGTTATCAAACGGAGGAAGTAACATGGCATGGAAAAGTGGAATGATTGGACAGGCGAGGATCAAGCAGCCCGAGAGCGGCCCGGTGACACTCACCGCGTCCGGCGCCGGTTCAACGATCACCTCAACACCGACGGCATACGCAATCGGAACCAACAAGGCGTTTAACGCAGTCAGGGCGATATTCCCGTTCATTAAAACGGGAGGCGGCGGCGCGGTTGCAGTTCAACTCGAGTTGCAGTCCGACAGCGGGACATCGAACGCATATCAGAGTGTCTCGTTGCCTTCGTATGTTGCAGGCACGGCGAACGCTCCAACGATCACGCCTGTCGGCACGGATGCGGCACATGGATACGTCGCCACGACAGGGCCGGGTGTTGTTGAAGCAATGTGGGATCTTGACAATGTCAAGGTCAACGCGAACCTCAAGATAAAGATCTCGGCAACGTTCGTCGCCGCGTCAGTTGATGCAGTGGTCGGAACACCTTTGCTCGAGTTCTTCAACGCTCGAGAGGAACCGCCTACGTCGACAACCGAGGCAACGTCAGCGTGAGGGACATCAGTCCCTTTCTCCTTTTTTAAAAGGAGGTCAAAATGCAATTAGTCAGATTTCTAAAGGAATATAACGGTCACACAAGCGGCTCGTATCAATGGTACGACGAAGTTATGGCGGGCAACTTGATTAAAGGCGGCACAGCGGTCGACGCAACCAAAGAATACCTCAAGGCAGTTAATCCAATGAAAGAAGAGGAAGTCGAGGAAGTAAAGGCAATGAAGGCAGTTGACGCACCAAAGAAAAACAAAATGGTTCGTTCACCTGTTAAAAAGAAGTGATGCGTCATGCCCGGAACTTCATCACGAACAACACTCGGGCCGAATTGCGTCGACACGGAACAGATCTTTGACGGCGCGGTAACTGCCCCGAAGTTAGATCCAAGTATAGTCGGCGTTCTCCCGTTGATAGTAACAACGGCACAGCGAAAGGCGCTCACACCGACGACAGGGCAACAGGTCTACGACACGACGCGTAATCAGCCAGTTTGGTATAACGGCACGGCATGGACTGACGCAACCGGAACGCCACTCGTCGGGGGATAATGCCCGAGACTCAGTATATCAAACCGCAAGAACGCGGCGGCATTGGATATGAGTATGAGGTATTTGACCCAAAGGTCATCATTAAAAACAATACTCACCCATTCCCGCATGAGTACCACAATTGCTCAACGTGCAAGCGTTCAAGTTGTCAAACAACGCAGCCGCGAGGAGTACAATCGTGGTGCGGGTTTAAGATGAAGTGGCAAATGGAGCGCAAGGATCTATTTGACAACGGTTGTCCGGCACACCTTCGCAAGATCCCAAGGGCGGACATCTAAAAGGAGAAATTAACATGGTTGGAACTATGTATGAAGGCGGGCCGCTGAGAATGGTCGGACATCCGACGGAGCGAATCAATTGGCTCACGGACACGATCAAACTCGCACTCGCTAAATCATCGACTAACTCGCCGACGTATATCCCAAGCAACGAGACTGAGACCAGTTATACCACGATAGCGTCGGCAATGGAGACAACGAACGGCGCGGGCTCAGGTTACACGGCAGGCGGACAAGCGGTCGCAACGCCAACACTCGGGATGATAACGGATTCTAATGACGGGTTACGCTATCTCAAATACAACGGGACAGCACCGGCCCCGTGGACATCATCGACGTTTGTGACTGAGGGCGGCGTGGTCTACGACTTCACGGCGACAAACAAGCCGCTGATATGTTATCTTGACTTCGGAGTTGAGAAAGACGTCACTGCCGGAACTCTGACGGTTGTATTCGATGCGAATGGAATCTGTCGACTGAAAGTAGTTTAATCGGAGATACGAATCGTGGCTCTTGCTATTTACTACACGTTCGCAGCGGACTCGGAGACCATAACAAACTATGGCAGCGGCGGCCCGAGTGGCAACGGTGGAGCAAATTTCTCCGGTTGGCACGCGACCAACGCCAACGGTGCGCCTTATCCTTATTACGGGCCGTTCTCAGCGGGCGGCGACGCGATTGTAGTTGCGAGCACCGACTACAACACCGCAGGCACGGGCGCATTCGTTCACTCTTGGGAGATCGGCTTCTACTATAATGGCGCAGGTGTCAACGGAACAATCTCCAAGATCTACGACAAGGCATGGGGCGCATACTCGATCTATATCCAAAACGGGTATATCCTATTCCTCCGTGCTGGCGCGTCCGCCGGGTCATCGGTCTATTGGTCATCGAACCGGGCGCTCACCGCGGGCAAGACCTACTACATCCAAGTTTCGGTAAACATCCCCGCGAATCCGCAGTCGTGCGCCGCTAGTAACGTGAGCATTTGGGTTGGGGCGACTCCATCGGGCGGCACGCCTGTCGCACCAACGGCCACGTCGGTCGCAATGACAAAGAACTGCTCCGATTCATCGTGGCATAACACCGACTCCGGGTATCAGGCAGCGATTGGCAACTGTTCCGCAGGATGCACGAATTACAACATAAACTTTGATTTGATTGTGTACCGCGAGTACAGCGCCGAGGCTAAGAATTGGGCGTCGTTCTCGGACTTCGCAGCGGATTCCGTTCGATGGAATCCTTCGGTCGCAACAACGATCTCGGCCACTCCAAACACACTGACACCAATCCTCGGTCAGATCTACGAAGTCACCGGCACACTCCAAACAACGGCAGGCGTTAAACTCGCAGGCAAAGCACTCAACGTTTGGTACACGACCGACGAGGAGACATGGCATGCGGAGGTTGGGTATTGCACGACCGACGCAAACGGCAATTATTCGTACGAACAAACGGCCATCGCACTCGAGGACGAGTATGTTGTCTTTCCCGGTGACACCGGCCACGGAAGTTCAACGAGTACGATCTTTAAGAGTCGTGGACAGAAGATGCCGATGAGTATCACGATGTCCGCGAGCACCACGACTCCGGCGGTCGGCTCACTGTTTGGACTCTCCGGCGTGTTAAGCGGAATGGGTGTCGGCCTCGACTCGGCAAGCATCAGATTATGGACAGGAACGTCTCAGTCCGGGCCGTGGACTCCGTCAGGTGGGGCGATCGCCGCAACGACTGACCCGAGCGGTGAATATACGATTGATGTCACTGCGGTCGCGGGCGTGACGTGGTACGGGGTCAGTTATGACGGCGATGCGACACACCTTACATGCTCATGTTCACCGACTGCAATTGCGATCACAGGCGCGAGTGTTAGTCAAACAGTGAATGCGATCTCTCCTCCCGATATGGCGATAGCAACTTTGCCACTCGGGACTGCGGGCGCGTGGATAGCATTGCCAGCGGTCGTGCCTGCAATGGAAGCAACGGCGGGGGCAAACCCGACAATAACGATCGGTTTTACCGTCACGACGACCGTCGTGGGAATGGAGATCGATACTGTCATCGTATATTGCGATGTCATGCACCTCTATGAGTTTGTATTCCCGGCAGTTGCGACAGGCAACGAGTTCACAGCGAGACCGCTGATCGTCAGTCAACTTAGCACGCACGTCAACACTGAGGTCGTCGGCGATTGCGTCGTCGAGACAGAGAACTACACAAGCGTGCAACAATCGGAGACGGCGACGACAACTGTTGTCCCGGCGATGGAGGCGGAAGTTTGCGACGCTTACGGCGTGATTGCCTATAATAAAGTCCTCGACTTTGACGTCGTGGTCATAGATGAGGCCGATGTCGCAACGTATGTGATCGACAGTGAGGATCTCACGGGTATCGTGACCGATTCAATTGATATTGTTGGGGAGGTAGCAACCGAATGAGCATAGGCTATAAAGTGACGGAAGTGGACAGCGGCGGCTTACCAATTACAACGCCGATGGCCGCAACGCCGACCGGCGTGGATATTAACATCGATGAGCGGGCATCGCTGACGGTGAACATCCATTTGTTCACACCTGCCGGAGATCCCCGAGACATCACTGATTATGATATTACGTGGAATGCCACGTTCAACGGGGACATACTGATACCTAAAAGCACCGATGCCGGGAACATCACTCTCGCCGACCCGGTCAACGGGATAATCAACACGTTCAGCATATCATTCTTACCGACTGACACGCCGTTGCCGGACACTAAGACGATCGGCGTGCCGATCATCTATGACCACGAAGGACGACTGACGTATACAAGTCAGTCATGGATTGGGATACGAGGGCGGTTGTTTATCATGCCGTCACAAACATAGGAGGAATGAAAAGATGACAGGGAATCCGGGAGACGCAGGGTATGATCCAAACACTCAAGGAGTGCCAGTTAATATCGTAGCGGGCGGCAGCGGCGGCGGCAGCGGCGGCGCGGTGTCACTCTTGTCAACTGATCCGGGCCTCGTCGCTCTTGCAAATACAATCACAGCCGCAGTAGTCGCAATTCCGGGCTTTAACGGTAGCGTAACGGACGCAGTACTTGAAGCCACGGTAGACCAGCTTGCTCATTTCATAGCGGTTGCTCAAGTAGGGTCAACAACGGTTTACAGTGGTCAAATTGGTTCCGTAGCCGCATACGGGTCAGCTACAACAAACGGTGCGGCGATGACGACACAAACATGTTCAGAGGTAACAATCCAAGCACCGGTGGCAAACACAGTCACGGTTCTTTTTGGCACCTCGCCATCAACATGCTATATGGAATTAGCGGCGGGACGCGATTATACGATTGCCGTTTCAAACGTTAACAAGATTTTCATTAAGAGTTCAACTTCAGACACGACTCCAATGGTGAATTGGATTGCGAGGGCATAAACGATGCGCGCTCACAGTTTTGGCCAGACAGCCTACCCGTTTCAAAACGCGCACGTTAACCTCGCAAACTGCTTAGTCAATTTGCAGGATTGGCCGTCGGCAGGAACAGTAATTCCGAACGAAACGCCGAACTATCCTACATACGACGCCATACCCCACGCGAACCGTTACGTGCTCCAATCGACCGGCGCATCATCGTTCACCAACGACGGAGCCACCGATGGCATACGAATACCAGGCCAGACCGCTCCAGTCGAGAACATCGCAAACATCACGGTCGAGATAGGAGTATACCTCACCTCGCGCTCTGACTACACGTACTTACTCTCGAAAGGCGGTGCAAGTTCGGCAGGCTGGTGTCTCGCGCTATACCCAACAAATACACTCAGCCTTATACGCTTTGACAATAACGGCACATCACACATCAACTGGATAATGCCGAACGGCAGCTTTACCGCAGGCAACTTTTATGACATACAGTTCACGCAGGCGCTTGGTGTGTTCGGAACAGCACCAGTTGTCCATATAAACGGCGTACCACAAACACCTACAATGGCAAACACCGGCTCGGCCTCAACCTACCACACCGACGCATCGTATGATTTCATAATCGGAAACAATGACTGGCTGGGTAGTGGTGGCCCAAGTATAACCGTTTACTTCGCACGCATCTACAACGCAATACTGAGCACCGCGACGTTGTTAACTAACTTCCTCGCAGACAGGTGGAGATTCGGGCAGGTGTTCTAAGTGCCGTATGGTGCGTTGTGGCAGGTCAATGCCAGTTCGCCAGCATTAACTAGGTTAGGCGACTCGGCATCATGGCTTCCCGGAGCAGCAGCAATCCCCAACTTCCTACAGGTTATGCCCTACAGTGGCGTAATGCGCTGCAATCTGCTTGATAACGGCACAATCTCTGCACTCTATGGCGACAGGTGCTACACGGACTATGATGTGGCGACGTGGGGGCAATGCATGACGCACATCCCTTCATTCTGCACGTACACCGATACCACGGTTGCCAATAAAGTTGCATACTGGGTAGGGCAACCCGAAGACACCATCCAGCTTCAAAACAGCACCAATTATACGCTCACACTTGAGGATCTCAATCCCGCGTTCAAAGCTAAAGGGGCGGTAAAAGACCGAGTCTTTATGAGCAGCTATCAGGGGTATAACAATAATGGCCTTCTTGAATCGGTAGCGGGATTCAGGCCGTCACACGACTCTATGCAGAACGCACGCACGCACGCACAGGCACACGGCGCTGGTTGGAGCCTTGTGACCATTCAAACGCTGTCAGCCATTCAGTTCCTGTATGTCACCATGCTTGCCAATATGGACTCGGTCAGCGCGGTAGGACAAGGCATTACCAACATGGCCTTTAGCACCACAGTCGAAAAGGCGGCAATCACCGGCTTAACGGCGTCCCTCGGAAATGCAACAGGCCAGAGCGCAGCGTTCCTGAACGCGGACGGCGGTCAATCACAATCTGTCTCGTTTATGGGGATGGAGAATCTGTGGGGCGACTGCTACCGTTTCATTGAGGGGATAATTATTGGCGTAGGTGCTAACTACGCTATATACATCACCCCCGATAATGCACCACCGGCAGGAGGCTACAGCTTTACGAACCCAACCGGCTACGACTTAACCGGCATCACGCCGTACGTGGGCAGTGTTTTCGTCATTCAGACGTTCGACTACTCACAGCCTAACTGGAAATGGACGTTCATCCCCGCTACCGCGTCGGGGTGGGACATAACCTCTAATACTACCGACTACACCGAAGGCTGTCCTACTGGCGCCCATATCATGATGCAGGGCGAGTCGTGGAACTCTCTTGGCGGCCAAGGCATTTGGGGCAACTCAATGACGAACACATATTCCTATGCAGACGTGAGGCACGCAGGAAGATTACAATACGTACCGCAATAACAAAATGCCAGCAAAAACCAAGCATTTCTTAAATGACCTTGTATGGTCTGGGTGGAAGATGACCGACCCGATACACGATCCTTATTACATAAATGAGGGTTTAGACTGGCAGTGGATCGCCGACAACGGCTGGCAGATGATCTTCGATCCCGGAAACGCGCTATTTCAACCACCGTTTGATCCCACGCTATTCGACAAGACGCTGGAACAGATGACCGAGTATGGCATAAAGTCAAAACTGATGCTCAATGGCATATTCAATTATTGGGCTGGAGCCACCGACGTTGGGCCAGACACACTCACCACGTATTATGAGAACAAATATGGTGCCGCGATTGATTACCTTGAAGCGCAGTGGGGGCCGCACGGCGAGCAGGGCGACACGCTTAACGGTTATTGGTATGAGACAACTTACGACACGGGTGCGCTATGGATACGCAATAAGACTGACCTAGAGATCAGGTGGGGAATTGGTGCTGAGAACTGGATGTTCAGAAATGACGGACAATCACCAATAGGGCCGTTTGGGCCGAATCAGGGCGGCGCATGCATGAGCAGCCTTGACTATCGGATGACACTCGTAGATGCCGTAGACCTAGAAGTGTGGGCCGTTGACGATATGTTTTCGTGGCAGCTTATCCAAGCGGCACAATACTTCCAAGAGAATTATCCGAATATGTCTCTCGGCATAGACTCAATGTGCTTCATGACGCCCCCTTATAATTCATATCTTGGCAAGATGTGGACGTGGTATCGGACCCATGTCTGGCCTGCATACGCTGTGGCAGACCCTTTGCCGACAGTAGATCAATCAATAGCGCGTGCGGGAGCATATCTAAACTATATAAAGAATCAACTTGCGCGTCCGTTTGACAATATCATGGCGGAAGTGTGTTACTACGTGCCGGATCACGACAATATCTTTAACAGGGTTGCTAACTGGAACGACGTGCCGATAGAGAACTTTAATTTAGCAGCATATCCACAGCACTCACCGCCGATTTGGTCTGATTGGATTATCCCTCAAATATTAATGTTTGACCAATATAACTTACAAGAGGGAATAGAAAGGGCGCCAATACAATTTTCAGCGCAGCAGCAAAATTCCAAGTTTAACCTTACGCAGCAAATGGGGTGGGATATTCCAGTATAGGAGGAAAAAATGTCAGGGGGTCTTTACTACAACGGATTAAAAATTTTATGGGCTACACTCAGCGGCCAGCGCATAGACATTCTTAATGACACGATCTACATCGCGCTTCTCGGCAACAACTATGTACTCGATCAGGCAAATCATCTTACGTGGGATGATATAAGCAGCTACGACATCGGGACTACCGGCACATATTCCGCTGGAGGAACACAGATAACGCCGGTAGCCCCTTACATTGATGACACTACCTACGCGCCATTTGTATTTCTTGTCGCGACAGCAAATGCGGCGGCCACACCAGCATATAGTATCTCCTGGCAGGCTATGACATTTACAGGATTGCTAAACGCAGCAGTTTTTAAGAAGGGGGGGACCGCAGCGACGAGTCCGCTCATTTCGTGCTTAGACGTCCGAAAACCAGACCCAGACAATCCAGGATCATTTATCCCACAAACTGCCAGTGGCGACAAGTTTTACGTTGACTTCCAACCGCTCGGCTTCGCAAACTTACAGGTATTCAAAGCAGGTGCATAATGGCGAACATAACCGCGACTCCGGCCTCGGCAGGCGCATTAGCACGTGCTGGTTGCGTTGACCGTTACTTCGCACCGTACATCAACATCTCGCCTATGTCGCCTGGCGCATTTGCTCGCGCTGGTTGTGTCAATCCATATCTAGGCAGAACGTACGTATATCCGTCCAGACCTTTTGGACTTGCGCGTGCAGGCTGCATACTCGCTACAGACATGAACATCATTGGTGCGTTTCTCGAAAGCTTTGTGATGCACATAGAAACGGCTGACAATTTAACCACGCAGATTGCGGGTGAGGAGTCATTTGTAGGAACAGTAACTAAAGCCGAGCACGCATCAGAAGAGGTAATAAGAAAGAAGCAGTTCGGCGACACGGTGATGAAATCAAAGTTGATTAGTTTGGAGGTACAGCCAGAGGTGATTCATTATGGCGAATAGCATTTCTTTAGCATCCGGCACATCAATACCGATCGGGGTGGCGCTGCAAGACGACAGTACTCCACCAGAAGCGATTAACCTAGCGACAATGACCGAGATGGTGTGGCAGGTACTGGACGCAGCGCAGCGCATTATTATTAAGAAGTATTACACAACCAGCGGAATTTTAGTGATTGGCGACCCGACAGAGGGGAATATCCAGATTGGCCTTAATGCAGATGACACGTCTCCAGCGTTTGGCGTTGGCTCAACTACTAAGATTATGGACTACACGTTTGAACTGCGGCTGTATTTCGGAGAAGCATTACAGGAAATAACATTCACAGGTGATTTCATCGTCACTCCGACGACTACATGGGGTGCGTCAGTTCAGACTCCACTCACGAAACGCCGTGTGATCGTACAGGGGCGGTTCTAATGACGGACGACTTTGGTATGCGCGTTGGCACGAACTATGAGATCGACGTCGTTACTACATTATACAGCGCCGTGGTCCCGAAGGACTTAACGGCTGCCCTAGTTGTTTTAGAGATTTCTAATGCCTCAGGCAGTCCAATCCTCACTAAAAAGACCACAGACTCACCCACTGCGATAACAATCACCACGAATCCGATTGCGACGGCAGATAATACGCAATGCAATGCCTGTATCCAATTACTTCCTGCGGATGCGCAATATCTAGTACCCGGCAGTTACACGTATGAAGTCGCTGCTACCATCAGCAGCGTGCGTCAAGTGATTTATCCGCTCGAAGATGACTTAGCGTCATTTACGGTGTACGATTCTTTCATATATACGCCGAACCCTTTAACGTGGGGCGGCACACTGTCCCCGAACAAGACGGTTTATCAGGACGCGGATGACCAGCTTCTTTTCGTCATAACTGATGACAACGGAGTCGCCCGCGACATAAGCACCGCGACGTTCAACTTTACGGCGTACCACAATGTAACAGGTGACGTGCTGCAAAAAACACTCGGGTCGGGTCTCGCATTCGGGACGCCATCAAAAGGGCAGATCGCGGTCTTATTCTCTGCATCGGAGATGACAATTCCGGCGTTCATCTATGAGTATATATTGGAGATGACGATCACCGTCGCGGGCGTCACGACGACGAGCATCGAGGCGACCGGCTACCTCACCGTTGAGCCGAACCGGATTCTCGAGGAGACAGCATGAGATGTAATATCCAAACGATCACGCCGCCCGAGAAGTTCCCCGTCGCCCGGGCGGAGATGCTCAACTTCCTCCACATCGACGGCACGAATCCCGATATGATCGAGGACATCGTGTTCGTTGAGGATCTTATCTATGCAGCGACAGAGGCGATCGGTGACTACACGGGCCGGGCATTCATCACACAAACACTCAAGATGATTATGACGCCGACGATTAAACCGTTGATGCAAGCAGGACTCACGACATGGGCGTATGAGGGGTTCCCGCCGGTGATCCCAATATGGCGACCGCCGTGCCAACAAGTGCTCGACATATCGGTCGTCGATCAAGAGGGCGTCTTACATTCAGTTATCCCGAGCACCTACAACATTAATACGGGCTTAGAACCGGCGCTTATTCGTTTGAATTACGGCGCATGGTGGCCGTATTACTTGCACGGTTGGTATCAGATCACATTTATCGCGGGATATGGCGACAACGCGAAAGATGTTCCGGCTCAGATCAGAAACGCAATCCGCATAACCGTCGCTCAATGGTATGCCTCTCGAGAGAACTTAGATTATACGTTGCCAACGCAGGCAGTCGACTTAGTGGATGACTATGCGATCAGCGTCGGCGATTTGACCGGAGTGTGATATGCCTTTTCCTAAAATGAATTGGACTGTACAAAACCCGGGCCTTGCGAACAACTATGTCGCACAGCGCAACAAGGTTCGAATCCGACAACCAAAAGGCACGGTCGACGCCGCGAGAGCCACGCCGCCCGACTTCGAGGATTATCTTGTTGGCAACGGGAACGGTCTTTATGCAGAGATCCAACAACCAACGCCGCAGGATGCGATTCTCGCATTTGAACAGAACGTGAGGATAACGCACTCGATCAAGGTGCGCTATGATTCGAGGATCAAAGAAGATATGCAGGTATCATGGGTTTGGAAGGGCGTCACGCACTATGCTCGTATTCACAGTATCACCGACGTCGAATATCGCCACATTTGGTATCTGCTCAGTTGCGTCGAGCAAACAACACAGGCGGAGGCGTATCAATAGTGGTCGCAACGCAACAAGGCGGCATGGGCAAGATGACCTATTCGGTCAGCGGCGTGCCGGAACTACAAGCGAAGTTTGCAGCGGCCCCGGCAAAGATCCGAATCAAGATAATGGCGGATCTAAACAAATACGGCGTCGTTATTGCCTCGGCACTCCGCGCAAAAGCACCGAAGGATCAAGGCAACTTGCGGGCCGGGATTCACTCTGACCCAATGCTCGCCGCGGGCGACCTTGCAGTCATCACGATCCGCGGAAGTGCATCATACACGATGGCAGTCGACAAAGGAACCGCACCACACTTCCCGCCGTCGGCCGCGCTGGTAGGATGGGCGACACGGCATCCAATGGCCGGAGTCTCACCACAACAGAGCGCATTCCTAATCGCACGGGCAATCTCAAAGCGCGGAACAAGAGCACAGGACTTTATTGACCCGGTACTACTCCCGGCAGAGCGCGAGGTTGCATCGGTTATCAACAAGTCGCTCGGACAGGTGACACTATGACGCTGATCGCTAAAAAGACGGCGCAATGGGAACTGCGGGTAATGCTCGCCACGCTCTTAAACGGCACGATTCAGTTCACCAAGAACGGAGCCTCGTCAGTTGTCCCGGTATTCGAGACGATCCCGAAAGGGATGCCGCTCCCGTATGTATGCCTTGGCGATTGCACAGCGACGAACGAGGAGACCAAACAGGCGTTCATTGATGACTATATCATCGAGATCTATGTGTTCACCGACTATGGCGGAACGATGGACAACCTATCGATCCTCAATGTGGTCTATCAGGTGTTATCAACAGCTTACAACACGGGCGAATTGAATTTCACGCCGCCTTGTGATTTTAACATCGGCATGTTTTGGTTCGGAGCCGAGGAGACACGGCTGCTTGCAGAGGAAGGACTCGCAAAGCGTGTCAAAGAGGAGCTCGAGCAATCTAAAATCGAGTTACAGTTTAGGATTGAACAGGTGCGATAAACCGGGAGGTGCGTTGCATGGCAAAAAAGAAAGATACTGAGAACGCGAAACGGGCCGAGCCACAGAGCGATATGGAGACGCTTTACTATGAGGTCGGCAACCGGCTCGTAGATGAGGGAATTAATGTCAATGTGGACACACTCCCGAAAGTCGAAATAGATAATTTCGGAATGGCGATGATCCCGCAAACAGTGTCCTCGCCGCCTGACTTCCCGCCGTGGACTTTCACGGTGCGGATGACTTGTGTCGTAGCAAAAGGCTATGAGACAAAGACAAGGCTCGAGATCTTAAAGAACGCGGTGAGAGCAGCATTGATGAAAGAACCTCTTGCGATTCGGAACTTCACCGTTTCGGCGGTCGTAGTCAACGAACACAACACAAGAGCCGTCGGAGTTCGTAAGTCGGAACTCACGGTCGCAATGAAGGTCGAACTAAAACATAGGAGATGATTGAAAGATGGCAGTACCTACATGCTATCCGGCAAGCTTCGAGAACGGAATGGTGACGAGGTTCTTCGTCGACGCCAATCTAAGCGGAGCTTCGTCTTGGGTATCGATTGGGGGCGAAACGACCTCCAAGATGAGCGTTAAACCTGCAACCGCCGACGCAACGAACAAAGACAGCGCGGCAGGGTTGGCAATAGCGGTCGGTTACGATTGGTCAGTGACCCTTGATTGTCAATGGAACCTTACTGACCCCGGTCAAATGCTAGTGCGGAACATGCCTCTCGCTCTCGAGATGCGGCGTGTATCTTGGAAGCCTAACGGATCGTCCGTCGGTTATTACGGATACTCGACGATCGGGTGGGACAGCGACGCAACGAACCGAGCCGTGACCAAACTGAGCCTCACCGTGACAGGCTGCGGAATCCTGCAATATGCGTAATCGGAGGCGTTGAAAAATGGCAGCGACAGTTTATACGCCTCAAGTGATGAGCCTTACCGGGCTCGATCTGACCGCGTTGCTTGCCGCAGGGCAAACGCCCGGAGGACTGACCGGAGACTCGTTCGTCAACACTGGCCGCGAGTTCTTTGTGCATATCAACGGCACGGCATCACCGCACACGGTCACGTTCTCGGAGGGTCAGTGTTCTTATGGAGTCGAGCACGACAACCTCGAGACGACCGTGGCAAATGACGCCAAGGCATACGGGCCGTTCGATCCCGCTGCCTTTGGGACTTCAATCCCGGTCGCATTCGACTCGATAACGAACATCAAGGTCTTGGTCATACAGGTTCCGACGGTGTAAGGAGTGAAATAAGATGGTAGATCCAAATATTATAACTCCGCAAGTATCGACGATTGTCGACACCGGAGCACACGTTCCGCCACAGCCCCCCACAACGGGATTAAACCTGACGTGGTACACGCTGATTGCGGCGGACTTTGCGAACGGGATCTCGTTCCCCAATACGGGCCGTGAGGCGTTGCTTGTTCGGAGCACTTCGTCCTCAGTTGTGACCGTGACCGCGCAATGCGGGACGGCTTGCAGCCAAGGATATAAGTCCCCGCAGCACGACGTCATCGGTTCGCTCGCAGCGGGCAACGTGACGCCAACATTTAAGAGTCTCGGGCCGTTTCAGAAGTCCCGGTATAACCAAACAGTAGGTTCGATAGCGCCTGCGGCAAATAGCGTCCTTGTCAACTTCGCAGGCGACACGGCAAACGTTCAGATCGCAGTATTGTCGACCCCGTTGATCGGGGATTAAAGGAGTATAATAAAGAATCGTTATGGCGAATCCTCATAAAGGCGAGGTCGCGGTCGATTTCCATAAGTCAATCGCGGCGAAATTGATTAAACCGAAAGATCATCGGACTGTCTACCTCAAGTTAGATTATAACGCGATGGCCGATGCGGAGTTGCAGTTCCGCGGGAACGAATCGTTGCTTGCAGTTCTAAACAAGAGCGGCGGTGAACATCCCGAGAACGTCAGCTTCCATGATATGCGAGTGCTCTTAGCGTTCGCACTCCGACCGCAGTTCGGCGGGATGACAACGACCCTCGCGGGCAAGATCCTCAATGTTGAGGACTTTGGATACATCATCGAAAAGGTAGGCGAAGCAATCGGTCTTGCATTTGAAGGCACGATCGCGGGCAACGTCAAAGAGGACGGTGATGAGTTTCAGCACCCGCTCGACGAAGTCGAAGGTCTTGAGGAAGGTGAGGAAGCAGACGAAAAAAACTGAGCTCCTTTAAATGGGACGAGATACTCTCAGTTGGCCTCGGCGTTCTGAATCTCTCATACGACGAGATCTTTGCGCTGACGCCATATCAATTTCGGCAAATGTTCCTTGGATGGCAGGATAGAGAACGACATGAAGCTATAAAACGGGCGGAACTCTATGCGACCCTTCACAACGTCAATCGTTGGGATGAGAAGCAAGAGCCGATGCGAATTGAGGATATACTCCCGTGGTATCTCGATTATATCAAGGGCAAGGGAGTCAGTCGGCAACACTATTATGAAGAGCCGCAGTTCACCCCGCAACCGTTGGCCGTTGACATCGTTCCCGAGGAGTTGTTACTTCAAACGACAAGGTCACTCCTCGAGCAGTGGGGCCATGATCCTGACACGACTTCGCCGGAGTCTCCCGAGTGGGAGGAAGCGAATCGAGTCGCTCGACTATGTTGTGGCACTGACCTCACAGGCGAAGGCGGCATGGTCGTCGGACAAGGTGTCGTGATATACAAGGCGGACAAATCGGTTTGGGGCGAAGCTGGCAAACCGCCATGGGAAGTTGAGGACGAGAAAGCAGCGAAGGCAAGAGGCGAATAATGACACTTGGCTCGGTAGGATCGGACATAATTGTCAAGATCGGCGCTGATATGTCAGGTTTGAGCAGTGGGTTCAAACAGGCAGAGTCAGACGCGGGCGGCTTTGAGAGCAATCTTAAAAGCCACGCCGCGACACTAAGCAGCGTCGGAACCGGAATGACTGCCGCTGTTACCGTGCGANNCCGCTGTCACTGTGCCCCTTGTCGCCATTGGCGCATTTGCAGTTAAAAGTGCAATGACCGTCGACAGCGCGTTCTCCACGATGGCGAAGTCGACAGGACTGCAAGGGACGCAACTCACAAGTCTCGAAGGAAGTTGGAAGTCCGTTTATGCGTCCGTCCCGGTCAGTGCTGACACTTTAACGAGTGTCATTGACAAACTCAACAACTCTCTCCACCTCCAAGGCCCGGCGATGACTGAGGCCGCGACCTCGATGGTCAACTATGCCAAGGTGACGGGGACGGATGCCGCGTCCGACACGGACACATTCACGAAGGCGTTGTCAGGCGCGAACATGGGCCTCACGGCAATACACGCGCCGCTCATGACTATTCCACAACTCACCGACATGATGACCGTTGGATTCCAAAAGACCGGCGTGTCAATCAGTGACATCGCCCCGGCGTTTGACAAAGGCACGGCGGCAATGTCGGCCATGGGTATGACCGTCCCGGCTCAGATCGCACTCCTCGATGGAATGACGCAGTCAGGATTAAAGGCGAGACAGATCGTTCCGATATTGACCGCAGTAGGCCCGGCAGCGAAGGCGGCAGGTGAAAGCTCAAGCGATTTTTGGAATCACATGGTCACGGACGCAAAGGAAGGCGGAAAATACACCGAAGCCGAGTCGACACTACTCGGCAAGAACGCCACGATGTTCACCGCCGCGGGCGTGGCGGGCAAACTAAGCAACGATCAATTGACGGCGTCGATTGCGAACAGCACAGGCGCGACCGCGAAAGCGGCGGAGGCGGCGCAAACGTTGAGCGAGAAGTTTGAACTATTGAAACAGAAGGCGACGCTCGCGTTCGCCCCGATCGGTGAGGCACTTATCGCGATGGCAATGCAACTGATGAACCTCTTTATGCCTCTTTTAAACGTCATCGGCGACCTCGCATCGAAGTTCGGGGACATACCCGCACCGCTGCAAGACATCCTTTTAATAGTTGGTTTGATAGTCGCAGGGATCGGGCCGCTGTTAATGCTCACAAGCAAAGTCCTGACCACATTCGACTCGATGAAAAAGACGCTTGGCGATCTGTCGAACATGGTCGGCCCCCTCGTTCAGAAATTGACCGGGATCACACTCCCCGGACAAACCGCACCGAAGTCAAGTCTCCCGTCGATCGCATCGTCCGCATGTCCCGATCCTGCTTGCTTCGACAAGGTGCTTCAAAAGACGAACGACGAGAAGGCAGCACTCGGCGATGTTAAAGGCGCAGCGAGTGACATCACTCCCGCCGTTGAGGATACCGGAGACGCAGTCGAGGATGTAGGATCACACGCCGGGATATTGGGCGGAATCTTTGACAACTTGCCCGGGCCGCTGTCATCAATCGCCGGGATGATCCCCGGGATCGGGTCAGGACTTGGCGAGGCAGGTGTCGCAGCGGAAGGCGTCGCGGGCGGAGTTGCCGGAGGTGCGGAGAGTGGCGGATTAATGGCGGCGGCGATGGGTTTGATCGGGCCTGCGTTGGTTCCCGTCTTGGCAATACTCGCCCCGATCGTGGCATTCTTTGGAGTTCTTTATGCGACGTCGCAAACGTTTAGGACTTCGGTCGGCGCTCTTGTGAGTCAGTTTATGGGCCTCGTTGGATGGGTCAAGGAACTCGTCGGTGACCTGACGAGCATGAACTTCGGCAAGCTTGGAAGTGACCTGACAAGCGGGTTCTCAAGTGGTTTTAATATTATAAAGCAAGACATCATGGG
>QGNH01001509.1_pt1 | contig 20324 bp, 21 predicted proteins | sample 1735481 | NCBI WGS metagenome assembly QGNH01 (sample SAMN09239004, study PRJNA386568) | Viral metagenome, whole genome shotgun sequencing project.
ATGGATGCGCCGTCGGCCGAGCGCGTCTGCCGCTTCTTGGAGGCGCTGCCTCACGTCAAAGGGCGCTGGGCTCGTCAGCGTGAGACGCTCACGCTGGAGCCATGGCAGTGCTTTGCCGTCGTCTCGCTCTTCGGCTGGGTGGAGGTCGCTGACCGCACGCGCTACCGCTTCCAGGAAGCGTATATCTGCATCCCGCGTAAGAACGGAAAGTCCTTCAAGGCTGGCGGCATTGGTCTCTACAAGTTCGCTGCCGATGGCGAGTACTGCGCCGAGGTTTATTTCGGCGCCACGTCGGAGGAGCAGGCCAAGCGTGTTGGCTTTAAGCCGGCGCGCGCCATGGCCCTGAAGTCGCCTGAGCTGTGCGACGCCTTCCATATCAAGGTCAACGTCAACTCGCTGGTGAAGGAGGACGACCAGTCAATCCTCAAGCCGGTGATTGCCCGGCCAGGCGACGGAGATATGCCTTCTTGCTCCGTCATCGACGAGTACCACGAGCATCCCAAGCCAGAGCTCTACGACACGATGAAAACCGGAATGGGATCGCGCGAGAATCCGCTGCTCTTCGTCATCACCACGGCGGGCAGTAACCGCGGCGGCCCGTGCTTTCTGTTGCAGCGGGATGCCGAGGACGTTCTCGCCGGCAAGATCGTCAATGAGCGCTGGTTCGTGCTCATTTACACCATCGACCCTGAAGATGACTGGAAGAGCGAGGAGGCGCTGCGCAAGGCCAACCCGAACTTCGGAGTCTCCATCGAGGCGGACAAGCTCATTGCCGCGCAGCAGGCTGCTATCCAGTCGGCGCGCCTGCAGAATACTTTCAAAACCAAGCATCTCAACGTGTGGGTCAATGCCGCCATCGCCTGGATGAACATGGAGCGGTGGAAGGCCTGCGAGGACCGCACGCTAAAGCTGGAAGATTTCGCCGATGAACCGTGCCTTATCTCCCTGGACCTGGCCAGCGAGATTGATATTGCCAGCAAGGTCTACCTGTTCTGGAAGTGGATTGACGGCAAGCAGCACTTCTATTGCTTCACCCGCCACTACCTGAACCAACTGGCGGTGGAAGAAGGCGGCGAGCACTACGCCAAGTGGGTGGAAGATGGCTGGCTCACTGCCACGCCCGGCAACGTCACGGATTATCCAACGATTGCCGAGGAACTCATCGAGGACAGTGAAAAGTTCGCGCCGCGCGAGGTGCCTCACGATCCGTACCACGCCGCGGCACTCGTCCAGTTCATCCAGAAGGACCCGCGCTGGAATCAGTCCATCGAGTTCGTGAAGGTAACGCAAAACACCGAGCACATGTCGCCGGCCATGAAGCAGTTGGAGGCCCTGGTACTCGACGGCCGCCTGCATCATGACGGTGATCCGGTGCTGGAGTGGATGGTCTCGAACGTGGTGGCCAAGTACCTGGCCAAGGAGAACATCATGCCGGACAAAGAGCGTCCTGAGCGGAAGATCGACGGAGCGGTGGCGCTGATGATGGACATTTACCGGGCAGTGGCTGTGGCAAGCGATGACGATTACGAGGAGTACACAGGATTTTAGCCATGCTGAAGCTCTCTACTTTGATTGACCTGCTCACCATTGCCGGCGTCGTCCTCATTGCCGTTGGCCTCTATCTGTACAGCCACCCGCTGCTTTTCGTGATCGGCGGCCTGCTCAGCATCGGAGCCGCCCGGGCATTGGCCCGCGCCGAATCCGAGCATAAAAAGCAGGACGGGGTCGGAGGGTAATTCATGTCCATTTTTGGCAGCCTGCTCCGTAGTATGCCCTTTGATAATCCCCAGATTCCCATGAACGCGGCCAACGTGGCTTACTTCCTCGATCTCTTCGGCGGCGGACGCACAGAGTCGAATGAGATTGTCACGCCGACCACCGCGATGCAGCTCACGACGGTCTTCACCTGCGTCCGTATTCTCAGCGAACAGGTCGGCAAACTCCCGCTCCTGGTCAAGCAGAAGACCACCGACGGAATCACTTTGGCGGAGCGGCACCCGCTGTATTCGCTGCTGACGCTAAGTCCGAATCCCGAGATGTCGGCCATGGTCCTCAAGCAGTCCGTCACGGCGCAAACGCTACTCTGGGGCGCAGGTTACATTGAGCTGCAGCGCAATGGCGCTGGCAACATCGTGGCCATGTGGCCCCGCGGTGCCTGGGCAACTCGTCCGGTGCGCTCGCAGAAGACCGGCGTCCTCGAATACGAGACATCGGACAATCACGAGCACGCCACTAAGTACATTTCGCAGGAGAACATGATCTACCTGCCCTATGTATCGCTGGATGGCATGGTTGGCATGTCGCCAATCTCCTGCGCCCGGCGCGCCTTTGGGACTGGCCTGTCTCTGGACAAGTTTGGAGCTCGGTTCTTTGGCAACTTCGCCACCCCGAAGCTCGCCCTGGAAGTCCCCAACAAGATGAAGCCGGAGGACAAGGCCCGGGCGCGCAGTGACTGGGAGATGCAGCAGTCGGGTGCCAACCAGCATCGCCTGGCCATCCTCGATAACGGGCAGAAGCTCACCCAGCTTTCTATCCCGCCGGAGGATGCGCAGTTCCTGCAAACGCACCAGATGTCGGATCGCCGGATCTGCGCCATGTTTGGCGTGCCGCCGCACATGGCCGGTGACCTGGACAAGGCCATCAAGTCCAACGTGGAGCAGCAGGGCATCGAGGTCCTGCAGTACACGCTGTCTCCCATGCTCACCCGCTGGAAGCAGGAGTTGCAGCGGAAACTCTTTCCCACCATTGGGCGCAGCGCTGGCCGCTATGTGATTGGCTTTGACGTGCGGGATCTGCTGCGGCCCGACGCCGCCAGCCGCCAGAGCTACTACCAGAGCGGCATCCAGAACGGCTATCTCACTCAGAACGAGGTGCGTGAGGAAGAGGGCTACAACCCCTACGAAGAAGGCGTGGGCTCACAGCCCTCGATCCAGCTCAACATGCAGCCGCTCGCCAACATGCTCGGCGCGCAGGTACAGAAGGACGACGACCAGGCAATTCCGCAACAGAACAGTCTGGCCAGCCGCCTGGCGCGGGTCTATTTGCCGCTGTTTAGCGACGGAATGAGCCGCTTCCTGCACCGTTCCAAGCGCGATCAGGCTGGTTTACTGGCCTGCGTTGGGCCGTGCCTGGAGTCGGTATCGGTCACGCTTCGTGGCCCTGCCGTGGTCCCGAATGAGTCACTTTCGGAGCTGGCGCGCCAGGTAGAACGTTTGCTTGTGTGCTCGGAGCAGTGGGATGCCGACAAAGCGGAAGAAGAGCTGCAAACCAGCGTACTCGGCCTCATGTCGGCCGCCGGACGTGATATTGCCGCCGCGCGGGAAGCGCGTGCCAAGGAGAAGCATGACGACGAAGAAGAACAGTGAGCAGCGGAAGCGCGAGTTCCGCCAGGTACCCGTCCGGGAGCTGCGCGTCAAGCGTGCAGACTCCGGTGCCATCACCATTGACGGCTACGCGGCCGTCTTCAACTCGCTCTCCGAGGATCTGGGAGGCTTCCGTGAGCAGATCCTGCCCGGAGCGTTTACCGGCTGCCTCAAGAATGAGCCGGACGTGCGCTGTTTGTTTAACCACAACGAGTCGAGGATCCTCGGCCGCACCAAGAGTGGAACCCTCACCCTGGACGAGGACGATCGCGGCCTGCACTATGCCTGCGATCTGCCGGATACGCAGTACGCACGCGATCTTGCCACCAGTATCGAACGTGGCGACATTGACCAGTGCAGCTTCGGATTCTACTGCCTCGATGATGACTGGGCCATGATGGACGATACGCCGGTGCGCTCGGTCAAGTCGGCCGAGCTCTTCGATGTATCGCCGGTCACGTATCCGGCCTACCCGGATACCGAAGTCTCCATGCGCTCTGCCTTCCCGGACGGCAAGGTAGTTATCCCGGCCGGGCTCAAGCGCGGCAAGCGCAATGAGGGCTGTGATTGTGATTGCCCGGAATGCAAGGACGGCGATTGCGCCGAGTGCTCCAACGAACAGTGCGACGATCCCAACTGTGAATGTGCCCTTCGCTCCCTGCGCTGCCGTATGCGCCTTGCGCGGGAGTTCTAGCCAACCCCACACCATTTCGTAAGCCCCGTGGTGGCGCACGCGCGCTCCATGGGCGCAGTACTCCAACCGCTCCCGCCGAGTGGATGGCCAGCTACACAAAAAAACAACAGGAGAAATTTTATGAAGCGTAGTCTGCAGCTCCGTCAGGAGCGCGCCAAGCTGTTTGCCCAGGCTCAGGCCCTCATCCCGGCCGAAGGCCGCATGTCGGCGGAAGTCAATGCCCAGTTCGACAAGATCATGGTCGACGTTGACAGCATGAAGTCCGAGGTCGAGCGCCTCGAACGCGCCGAGGCCATCGAAGCCGAACTGGCTGAAACCCGCCAAATGGAAGGTGGCAAGCCCTCCGGCCCCGCTGCCTCCGAAGACGAGAAGGCGAAGGAAGAGCGCGAGAAGAAGTACCGCTCGGCCTATGACCGCTATCTGCGCCGTGGCCTCAACCGCATCAGTGAAGAGGATCGCGCTCTGCTGAGCAGCGGCAACATCCGCAGCAGTGAATACCGCGATCTGGATAACACCACCGGCGCCGGCGGTCTGTACACCATCCCCACCGGCTTCCAGAAGGAGCTGGAGGTTGGCCTCAAGTACTTCGGCGGCATGCGCTCCGTGGCCCGCATCATCACCACCGCCACCGGCGCGCAGTTGCCCTGGCCCACCACCAACGACACGGCCAAGAGCGGACGTCGCCTCGGCGGCAACGCCGTCAGCAATCCGGCCGTGGAGAACGACCAGTCCTTCGGCCAGCAGCTGATCAATGCCTACACCTACACGACCGATGTGATCCGGGTCCCCAACGAACTGCTAAACGACTCCGCGTTCGACCTGCAGTCGGAGATCGGCGACCGCTACAAAGAGCGTATCGGCCGCATCCAGAACAAGGAGTTCACCATCAACACGGGCGGAGGCCCCAACGGTTTCGTCACCGTGGTCCCTGTGGGCGCCACCGGAGCCGCCGGCGAGGTCAGCAGCTTCATCTACGACGATCTGATCAACCTGATCCACTCGGTGGACCCCGCGTACCGCGTGGACAGCACGTTCATGTTCCACGACCAGACCCTGGAAGTGATCCGCAAGATCAAGGACAACTACGGCCGTCCGCTCTTTGGCCCCGGCCTCAATGGCGAGGAGCCGGACACCATCGCCGGCAAGCCCTATGTCATCAACCAGGACATGGCGACTCCGGCCGCCAACGCCCTCTCGATGGCCTTCGGCAACTTCAAGAAGTACATCATCCGTGACGTGGCTGGCTCGATGGTGATCCTGCGGCTCAATGAGCTGTACGCGCTCAACAACGAGACCGCCTTCGTCGGCTTCCTGCGCTCGGATGGCCAGATGGTGGATGCGGGTACCAACCCGATCAAAACCTTCAAGCACCCGGCTGCTTAACCGGATGCGGGCGGATCGTGAGGTCCGCCCGCTCTTGGAGCTCACATGCTGGTCAAAATACTCAAATCCATCGGGGGGAGCGGCGATTACGTCGCTGGCTCCTCCCGGATATTCAACCTCGACCCCGGCATGATCGTCGAAGTGCGTGACGACGTGGCCCGGGGATGGTGTGCCTCTGGAATCGCATCTCCGGAGGCCGTGGAGGCGCCCATGCAAGTCCCGGAGACTACCAGGCTGGAACGTCCGCAGCCGGCCGCTGTACGCCGGCCGGGGCGCCCGCAGCCGCGTACTCCTGAGCGCGCGGTGAAGCCCAAAAACAAAAAGCGCGGGAGGTAGCCATGCAGTTTGCGCTCAAACGGCTTGTGCCGCCCGAGCAGGAGCCGGTGGACTTCGGAACCATGAAGTCGCACCTCGCCCTGGATGAGTCCTACACGGCAGACGACGCCCTGATTCAGAGCATGATCGCCTCCGCCCGCTCCTACATTGAGAACTACACAGGCCGCTGCCTGCTTCCGCAGCAGTGGATGCTGGCGCGCGACTTCTTTCCTGCCTTCCGGGTGGGCGAGTCGGCTCCCGCTCGCTCTGATTTCGACGCGCTCGGCAATTACAACTTCAACTCATGGCGCAGCAACGACTCGCAGACCATCCGGATTCCCAAGTGCCCGCTGATCTCGGTGGACTCCATCAAGTACATGGCAGACACCTCCGGCACGCTCACGACTCTGGATCCATCGCTCTACCAGGTGGACCTGCTCTCCGAGCCGGGGCGCGTACTGCCGTCGCCCGCGGCTGGGTGCTGGCCGCAAACGGCGCCGATGGCCAACGCCGTGCAAGTCACCTTCACCGCCGGATACGCGGATGGCGGCAGCGTTCCGGACACCATCATGCAGGCCCTGCGCCTCACGGTGGCTGCCTGGTATTCCAACCGCGAGAACTTCATGCTCGGCGTTTCCGGCGCCACTGAGCTGCCGCTGGGCGTGTGCAACCTGCTGGATACGGAGGCGGTCCAACCCTTCGGACTGTATTGATCCATGTTTCGACCGACTCCGGCGGGCGAGTTCCGCCACCTCGTGCAGTTCCAGTCGCGCAACAGCCAGCAGGACGCCGCAGGCCAACCAGCCGATACCTGGACGACGTACCTCACCACGCGGGCCAAGATCGAGATCCTGCGCGGGCAGTTGCAATATCAGTCAGACGTATTCATCAACAAGAACACCTACCAGATCACGATCCGCTACCCGCACCTGGTGGCTACCGGGGTGGATGCCGAGGGCAACCCGACCACCAAGATCGCGGTCCAGGACCAGATTGTGTTCAACAGCCAGGTGTATGTCATCCAGGCGATCATCAACGTGGAGCAGCGCAACCGTGAGCTGATGTTCTTGGCCTACGTCGTGAACGACGAGGAATAGCCATGGCCAATGACGTGATCCAGTTCGACGTGGATGACAACCTGGATGAGCGCCTCAGCGCGTTCCAGGGAAAGCTGGCGCGCGTGATCCTCCGCGAGGCGCTCGCCGCCGGCGGCCTGGTCCTCAAGAACGCCGTCATCGAACGCGCTCCGGAGCGGACCGACGATGTGAAGGGCGGCAACTCACTGCCGCCGGGCGCCCTGAAGATGGACATCGGCGGCGATGTGAAGCTCTTCCCGGAGAGGAATTCCGGAATCGTACGCGTCGGCCCCTCCGACCTCACGGCCTACGTGGCCTGGTGGCTGGAAAAAGGCCACGACATAAAGTCGCACGGCAAGAAGAAGTCCCGCCGGGTCATCGGCCACGTGCCTCCAGAAAGGTTCATGGTTCCAGCGTTCGACGAATCCATGGATGCGGCGCTGGCGGCCTTTGCGGCCAAGCTGAAGGAAGGACTGGAGGAGGCGGAAAAGAATGGAAGCCACTAACATCCGCGACATCCTTGCGGCTCATCCTCCGATTAATGTGAACAATTCGCTTCCAGCGATTTCGGACATGGTGAACAACGGGATCTATCCGGTGGCCATTCCACCGGGCGCAACGTTTCCCTGTCTCACCTACTCGATCACTTCCAGCGTCCCGCTCGATGGCTACAGCCTGGACGCCACCTGGCGCACGCGCAGCCGGGTGACCATCGACGTATTCGCCGACACGTACCTGACGCTGTGCAGCATCGTGGATGCCGTCCATGCCGCCCTCGATGGGTATGCGGACGACAATATCCAGCTCATCCTGCCGGAGAACGAGCAGGACTTTTACCTCTCCGATTCTCAGCTCTACCGGCGTGAACTCCAGTTCTTCGCCTACACCTAACCCCTGAAAGGAATCCTCATGACTTCGAAATCTGGCATCGGCAAAGGGTCGATTCTGTCCATCGGCAACGGCGGCACTGGTGAGACGTTCACCAAGGTCGCCGAGGTCAAGAGCATCAAACCCTCCGGCTACAAGATGGGCACCTATGACTCCACCAACCTGGACAGCACCAACTCAGAGGTCGGGTCCACCATCATCGACTACGGGGAATACGACGTCGAAGGCAACTTCCTGCCGCTCGATCCCGGGCAGGGGGCGCTTGCCACCGCCTTCGCCGCCGGTGGCTCGCATGACTTCACCCTGCAGCTCCCGAAGCTCGGCGGACAGACCACCAGCGGGAACCTGATCGCCTTCACCGGCGTCATCACCGAATACACTCCCTTCGGCGAAATCGCCGAGACCAAGGGCGTGGATTTCAGCGCCAAGATCAAGATCAACGTTCCGCCCACCGTCACTCCGGGCAGCTAACCGTCAGGGGGGTGCGCTCACCCCCCAACCCTTATACCCATGTCCAAAAAGACTGTTGCGAATACCGCACTTGACCCCACCTTGCCCAAGACTGAAATCGAGCTTAAGGGAAAGAAATACTTCCTTTGCTATGACTTCAATGCCATCGCCGTCGCCGAAAATCTTTCCGGCATCAACATGCTCACGGCCATCGACTTCCAGAAGCTCGACGCCGGCAAGCTGCGCGCGCTGCTCTTTGCCGCGCTGCTCAAGCTACAGCCTGAGCTGACCCTCGAAGCGGTTGGCGACCTGATGCCGCTCCCCACGATGTTCGGCGAGCTGGCTACCGCCCTGGCCGCGTGCTACTACGGCGCAAATAGCGTGGATGGTATCCGGGAGGAAGCGCCGGAAAACCCCGCGACGCCAGAGAGTCTCTAACTCCCGAGGTTCTCTGGCAGCTCCTGCTGGCTGAGGCACGCTTCTGCTTTCACCTGTCGCCCGAGGAGTTCTGGGCGCTCACTCCCCGCCAGTTCGCCGCGCTGCGCCGCTTCCACCACTACCAGGTGCAGCACACCGAGCTGCTGAACGGGATGGCATGCGCCGCCACCGCCAACTTCTCCCTTGGAGCTCCCAAAAAGCCGCTCCGTCCGCAACTCTTCATGCCGTCACAGTGGAGGCGCCAGTCAGCCGAGCGCCCCCGCCGCCTCACCCGCAAAAAGATTGCGCAGCAAATCATGAACGTCATCCTGGCAACGCCAGGCACCACCGTGAAGGAGGGTTAGGCCATGGCCGTCGCATCGCTATCCGTAAACCTCCGGGCCAATACCTCCCAGGTCACAACCGAGCTGGAGAAGATGAAGACCTCCGCCCGGGCCGCCATGCGCGAGACGCAGAAGGAGATTCAGGAGTCCAACCACTCCCTGGGTCTCTTCGGTGAGGCCTTCGGCGTCACGGTCCCGCGCCACATTCGGACGTTTGTCTCGGAGCTGCCCGGCGTCTCCAAGGCCATGTCCGCGGCCTTTGATGCCATTGCCATCTTCGTCGTCATCAAGGTCATCGCCGAGGCTGCCGAGAAAGTCAAGCAGCTGAAAGAGGCGTGGGACGAACACGGCAAAAAGGCCGGGGAAATGGCCAAGCAGATGGGCGAGGTTCTGATTCCCATCCGCAACGCCAACGACGCCCTGGAAGTGCAGAAGGACGCAATCCAGAAGTCGATTGACAAGCTGGAGCACAAGCCGCACAACGCCATCAAGGATGCGATCGACGAGGCAATCGTCAGCGCCGATACCCTGGTAGAAAAACTTTCACAGTCCGCCCAGAAGGTATCCGACCTGCTGCGCAAGCAGTCTGTTAGCAGCACCTGGGGGTTCATCACTGGCCAGGGTGCCACTACCGACGTATCTCGTGGGTGGGACAACTTCTCTTCCAGGATGGAACAGACCGTCGAGCATTTTCGTGACGAGCTGGTCGAGGCGAAGTCCCATGGCTCCAGCCAGGAACAACTCAATGAGATCACGGGAAACGCGCGCACGGCTCTGACCAAGGTGTTTGAGGACTACCGCAAGGAATACCAGAGCGGAGATCCGAATCATATCGGATACATGCCCTACAACCAGGCTGTGCTGGAGCAGAAGAAGTACAACCCGAATTCCACCACGCCGGGAGCCGATTATTCGAAAACCATTCAGGCGCTGAGCGTCGTCAACTACTCCGCCCAGCAGCAGTTGCAGCACGCCCTGGGGGAATTCGATCTCGGTGATCTTAAGAAGCGCCAGGGGGTTGACCAGGCTGCCGCAGCCAACAAGAAGGACACCACCAAGGGCGATGAGGCGGAGAAGCGCCTCATCGGAATCATCCTGGAAGGCTTGGCTGATGCGAATGCGCGCTACGATCGCGCCCTCCAGCTTCCGTCTGTCCGGCCTGGTAACGAAGAGTGGGCCTACGGAGTTAAAAACCCCGACACTGGAATGCGACAAGGTGGAGAGTTCGCCAAGCTCCGCGCCGCGGCCTACAAGGAAGACGAGGCTGAGGAACACAAAGACCTGGAGGAGTTCAACCGCTTCAATAACAAGCTGAACGCCGAGAACGACCGGCTGGCCTCCATCCACGAAAAAGAAGCGAAGGACCAGGAAGAGCACGTCAAAAAGACCGGGGAGATCGCCGCCAAGTGGATCGAGTTCCGGCAGAAGACCGGAGCCCTGTCGCAACCGGAGGCCAGCAAGCAGCTCACCGCGGCACATACCTCTGAGTTCACCCAGATGATGTCAATCCTGGTGGCCAACCGCGACCGTATCGCGGCCGAGTCGCCAGGCGCCCGCTCTGATGGTGACCTCAAAGTCTGGCAGGAACGTCACACCGAGCAGTTGCAGAAGGCCAACGGCGCCATCTCCACGGCGCAGGATGCCTTTGGCCTGCAGCACGCGCAGGACACCTACAACCAGTCAATGCAGACGGCCGGCCGCGGCTTCCATGAGTTCTTCACCGAGTTCACCAACGACGCTAACAACTCGGCGGCCACGGTGAAGAACATCATGAGCACCACGGTCAATGGCATCAACGCCCAGATCGCCAACGCCATGATGGGCAAAAAGACCAGCTTCCACAAGGTCTTCGAGCAGGCTGGATCCAGCATGATCCAGTCCGGACTGAAAAAGGGCGAGTCGGCCGTGGCCAGCGCCTTCGGTATGGGAAAGCAGGGTTCCTCTCCTCTCAAACCCATGTTCGTCAGCGTGGTGTCTGGCCTAGGAGGCCTTGGCCAGGCGGGTGGGGGCATCCTCTCCGGCCTCAAGCACCTCTTCGGCTTCGCCGCCGGTGGCGATCCTGACCCGTACGGAATCTCCATGGTAGGCGAGAAAGGCCCGGAACTCTTCATCCCGCATGGCGTCTCCGGAACCATCATCCCGAATGACCGGATCGGATCGTTCGGAAGCAGCAAAGACGGCTCTACCTACAACATTGACGCCCGCGGCACCAACGCCTCTGAGGTGGATATGCGCGTTCGCCAGGGGATGATCATGGCCCACAACCAGGCCGTGCAGTCCTCGGCCATGGCGCAACAGGAGCGTGCGCGCCGCATGCCATCGAGTAAGCGAGGGGGCTTCTAATGCTCGCGCAATATCAGGACAAGCCGGTCAACTGGAGCGGTGGCTCGATTGTGAGCGTCAGCGGCCAGAGCTTTACCCAGGCCTTGCAGGCGTATTTGCAGTACACGCCATCCAGCCAGAGCTTCCTCGCCCTGGCCGGCGTCACGCTGACCATCTCCGGATGGATCAATACGGCTGGCCTGGCCGGGCACCCATCCACCAGCTCCACCTGGAACGCCGCGCTGGCCGTGCTTATCACCTCCACCTCGGGAGTGCAGAGCTACGCGACGGTAACTGGTACCACGGTAGCCTCCGGCTCTGGCTGGACGTACGTCACCGGGACCGTCACGATCCCGGCCAACGCCGCCACGCTGCAGCTCTGCCTGAACATAGACCAGACCACTAACAACGCCAGCTACACCGCGCTGTTTGCCAACGTGACCTGCACCCTCAGCTTCAATGGCTGGAACATTCTTCCGATGCCAAAATCTCCAGCGCCGAAGCAGCTCGACATGGAGATCACCGATAGCGTCAGCCAGGTGCAGTCGCCCTTTACTCTGGCTACGCAGATGCAGGTGTGGCCTGGGGCGGAACGGTGGAATTGCAACGTCTCCATGCCGCCCATGAAGCGCCCCATCTCCAATCCTTGGGTCGCCTGGCTGATGTCGTTGCAGGGCATCCTGAACACTTTCCTCATGGGAGACGCGACGCACGCCATTCCCGCTGGCAACCCCGCGGGAACACCCCTGGTGGACGGTACCGTCTCCGGCTACAACCTGCCTGCATTCTACGTACTGCACACCAAGGGCTGGACGCCAAACACCGGCAACCTGCTGCTCGCCGGTGACTACATTCAGCTCGGCGTGCGCCTGCACCGGCTGACCAAGACGGTCAACTCAGATGCCAACGGAAACGCCGTGCTGAATATCTGGCCGGCCATCCGCGAGATGCCGGGCGATGGCCAGCTCCTGATTGTCAGTGACACCCACGGGCTGTGGCGCCTGGCGGAGAACAAGCGCGCCTGGACCGAGTTCAACACCCAGATAGTGCCACTCTCCTGGAAGATGACGGAGGCCCGATGACTACGCGCAATCTGACCACCAACCAGGCCGCCGCGGTCACCGGGACAGTCCTCTATCCGGCCCTGCTCTTCGATCTGATCTTCGGCGATGGCACCTATCACGTCTGGTGCGGCATTGGCAGCCTCATCGTCAACGGCGTCACATACTTGGGTGTGGGCAGCCTGGGCAAGGTCAGCACCATCAGCGAGGGAACCAGCGTCGAAGCCAAGGGCGTCACGATGACGCTATCCGGCATCGACCCAACTCTGCTTCCGGAAGCCATGTCGGAGATCAGCGTAGCCAGCCGGGCCAAGATATACCTGGCGTTGCTCAACCCGCAGGCCACCAGCATGAGCGGCCTGGTGATTGACACACCCGTCTGCCTGTTCAGCGGCATCATGGATGCCCCCTCCATCGACATGGACACCAACACCTGCACCATCAGCATTGACGTGGAGGACAAGATGGTGGAACTGAACCGCAGCCGCGGCGGACGCTATACCGACCAGGACCAGAAAGCCCGTTACCCCAACGACACCGGCCTTGAGTGGACCAGCTACAACATGGACCAATCCATCGTCTGGAAGACCTAAATGCCTCGCACATCTCACTGGGAAATTGCACTGGAATCGCTGATTGAATCGCGCATGAGCTCGCCGTTCAAATACGGCGCGCATGACTGTTCACTGTTTGCCGCCGATGCCATCCTGGCCACCAGCGGCGTGGACGTGGCCACCGAATATCGCGGCCTCTACTCTACGGCTCACGAGGCCCTGGCACTGATTGCCAAGGTGACGGGCGGTAGCACCGTCGAAGACTGCATGGACGACGCCTGCCGCAAGCATGAGTTTCTGGCGGCGCTTCCGGGCGTGGCCCACGCGCAGCGCGGTGACGTGGTGAGCCTGCAGCTCGCCGATGGCTCGTTCTCGCTCGGCGCGGTCGGCCTCGATGGCAAGCGGGCATGGTTCACAGGCGACGATGAGCTGACGTTAGTCAACATTTCACGATGCCACCGGGCGTGGCACATCGGGTAAAAGCATGGGAAAAGTCATTCAATACGCGGCCGATGCGGCCCTGATCGCCGGTGCCATCGCCATGACCGTCGTCACCGGAGGCGGCGGTCTGTTCGCAATGGGCGGCCTTATCACGATGACTGCCGGTCAGGTCAGCTCCACGGCGATGGCCATGGGGATGATGGGCGGCGGAATGCTCTTCTCCTCAATTGCCCGTGCCATGGAAGGCGGCGGCGCCAGCACCGCCATGAGCGTGAAAAACTCCGCTGGGAATCGCCAGACCATCTGCGGCCAGACGCGCGCCAATGGCACCGTCATCTTCCTCAGCAATGGCAACGGAGTCATCAACGGCAATGTCATCTACCAGGTGATTGCCTGGGCATCGCATCCCTGCCAGGAGGTCAGCTTCCTATACACCGACGGCAGGGAAATTTATTTTTACGGCCAGGGGCACAACGCTGTAGCCGGCGCCCAAGGCTACGACGACGGGGCGAATCACATCGACCCGGCAGGGAACACCTATAACTTCGGTGGTGGCAGCGGGAACTATCATCTCGCGTGTTGGTCCACCCTTGGCCCGTACGCCGGGTTCTGGATCAGCCAACTTGGGGAGGGATGTCCCCCTCCTGGCGGAGACTACAACTTCACCGGGGAGAGTAAATGGACCGCCAGCGCAACGCTTAATGGGATATGTGCCACCGCAGTGGCCGCATCCAGCAACCCAAACATGTTCTCCCAGATCCCGCAGATCAAAGCGGCGGTTAAAGGTAAGAATGACATCTACGACCCGCGCCTCGATCCGCAGTTCGCCGGCGGAGCTACGCCTACCCTGAGCAGCAGCTACACGCCGAACTCGGCGTACTGCGCCTGGACGGACAATGCCGCGCTGATCATCGCTGACTTCCTGGTCAACAAAGACTACGGCCTGCGCTACACCTGGGATGAGATTGACATCCAACAGCTCATCGCCGCGGCCAACATCTGTGACCAGCCGGTTACGCTGGCCACAGGAAAGCTGGGGAGCTGGGCCGCCGGAAGTTATTTCACCATCGGCCAGACCATCGTCGACAGTAACGGCCGCCAGCAGACGGTGATTGGTTACTTCAACACTGGAGTAGATGCGCAGGCAAAAACCGGTGGATCAACCCCCAACTGGAAGACCGTGCAGGGCGAGATCACCTACGACAACCAGATCATGTGGACGGCCGGGGTGCTGGGCAGCGCGTTAACCGAAAAGCAGTACACGATCAACGGCATCATTGACTGGGCTGCCGCACCTGGCGACTCGCTGCAGCAGCTCCTGGAAGCCTGTGCCGGGCGTATCGGTAAGTGGAACGGACAGATCAAGATATTCCCCGGCGCCTGGTACGGCAGCTCCGGCATCACCTATGGCCTCGGCGACATTGTCGGCAAGATCAACTTCAAGCAGAAGAAGTTCCGCGACTACTGCAACGCGGTGCGGGCCAAGTACATCTGCCCCAGCTACCCGTACAACGTGGTGGGCTACGACAAGAACCACCGCGATACCAACATCTTCGATGGCCAATATCAGCCCACCGATGCTCCCGAATACGCGCAGGATGCTCTCCATGGCTACGCCTCGGATGCCAACCTGGCGGCCGACGGCGGCGTCAAGGTGTACCAGGACCGCAGCTACCAGTTCGTGCAGAGCTGCGCCCAAACGCAGCGCCTGATGAAGATCTACCTGCTGCGCAGCCGCAAGCTGTGGAGCGGCACCATCCGCGTGAATGCCAAGGCGCTGCAGAATGCTCCGAACGATGTGGTCGGCCTGACGTTGCCCCAGTTTGGCTGGAGCAATAAGCTCTTCGAGATCGTCGAGCTACGCCACATCGTCCAGATCGAGGATAACCAGCCGCCGCAGTTGCTGTGGGAGCTGGACCTGCAGGAGGCCTCGCCGGATATATATTCGTGGGACTCGTCCGAAGAGCGCACCATGACCAACAGTGACAGTCCAACGTTGCTGACGCCCATGACCGTTTCTCCGGTGACCAACCTGTTGCTGGAGTCGGACAACACGACAGCCGTCACGGCGCTGGATGGCACGGTGACCCCGCGCATCCTGGCCACATGGACGCCGCCGGCCGACAGCTTTGTAACCAGCGGTGGCTACCTCTACGTGTACTACCAGAAGAACGGCGATACGGCGTGGACCGCACTCCCACCGCTTCCTGGCAACACCACCAGCGTGTTCATCGGCAACGTGGTGGCCGGGCAGGCGTACAACGTGCAAGTAATTGCCGCGCACGCCGGCGGCGCCACCAGCTCGGCGGTGGATGTGGGTCCCATCACGGTGGGCACCGCCTACAGCAACTTCGTCAGCACCGTGCTGAACAATCAGGGGAGCACTCTGCAAGTGCAGCCGCTCACCATCCCCTACACCGTCACAAATAACAGTTGCGTTTTCTCCTGGGCGGCGCAGAGCATGTTGCGTCCCGATGGATCCACGCTGAGCATCCCCGCGGGCAGCGTCAGCTACACCGGCTTGTCTGCCAGCACTACCTACTACAGCTATTGGTACGCCTCGTCGGCAACCGGCGTGCTGGGCCAAACCAATGGCACTCCGCCTCCGACCACCCCCAGCGCCGTCATGGCCGCGCAAATGGCCCTTGACGGACGCTACCCGGTGGGCGTCATCAGCTTTACCACCCTCGCCGCGAGCAACAGCGGCACCGGCGGCGGAACCGGCGGAGGAGGTAACACCTGCCCCGAAGCCAGCGAGCTGGTGGAGGTGCAGGGCAAAGGACAGATTCCAGCCAGCCAGGTGCAGGCCGGAGATCTGCTGAAGGGCTTCGACTTTACCGCCAAGCAGGATGTGTACCGCAAGGTCGTCCAGGTGGGCGTTGTCAGTTGCCCAGCCTGGCGCGTGGTGGACGGCCACCAGGTAAGCCCCTGCGAATCCATCTACCACGAAGAGCAGTGGAAGCCAGCCTTTCGCGCCAGTGGAGCCACCATGGCCACCAGCACCAGCCAGAAGGTCCTGATTACCGTGGACGCACTGGCCGATGGTGACCACAACTACTGGCTGGTCAGTGGCACGCCGCTGCTCATCCACAACATGATTAGCGTCTGCTAGGGAGCGTCATGCAAGCACGCTGGTTCCTCTCTCAATTCGCTACCGACGGCACGCTCGGCATCCAGGTACCGGTGTGCTCTGCCTATGGCGGCCAATACCTATGCCCCACTCATCCGGGAACAACGGATGGGTGGGCGCTGGTGCTGATGCTCTGCGATCCGCACCAGGCCGAGGCAGCGGCGCAGGATAGCCGGGTGCTGGTGCTACCGCAGATCTACGACACCTCGGCGTTGCCGCAAGCCGTCACCGATGCCTACACGAGCTGGGGAGCAACCACCGGTATGAGCCTTTCCGCTCTGTTGGTGCAACTTGCCAAATCCGAGCCGATCTTCGCCAACAGCACTATCACCTAAGAGGGAACATGCTGACCGTTACCGGAAACTTTGAATCCATCACCGGAGCCTCGTTGGGGCGCGTCGCTGTGCAGCTGCAGGGCTACACGGGAATTGCGCGAGTCCCGGGTACCGGAGTGATCGTCAATCCCACCCTAATGTCTCTGGTGTCGGGATCGTTCTCAATTGTGCTGTTTGGCAATGATGCCATCACGCCCAGCGGTACCTGGTATCTGTTCTCTTTCTACGACAGCGTCGGGAATCTCTTGGCTCAGTGCAAGTACATCCTCACCGGCAGCGGCACGGTGGACATCTCCACCCTGACCCCCAGCAGCTAAGGAAGCCATGCCTCTATCCATCTTTACGCCTCCAGGTGGTGCCAGCCTGGTCACAATCAGCGGGAACTTTGAAGCCATCACCGGAATCGGCAACGGCTACATCGTCGTCGAGCTGGTCAACTTCGGAGGAAACCCGCCATGCCTGAGTGGCACCGGCATCATTGTGAATCCGAAGTACACCAGCCTGCCCGGCCAGTCATTTGAGCTGCAGGTGTACGGCAACGATTCCATCACTCCGGACAACACCTACTACCGGGTCAGCTTCTACGATTGCTCCAACAACCTCATCAGCTCGGCGCTCTACCAGTTCACCGGAGCGCTCGGTTATGACCTGAGCATATGCACACCGGTCACGGCTACCGAGAACGATCCCGTCGGCCTGGCGGCCGTGGCCTACAGCGGAAGCTGGAACGATCTGAATAATCGGCCGGCCATCATCACCGCTGACAATGCCAACACCTTCACTGCGGCGCAGACCTTCCAGGATGACGTTACTGCGCCCAGCGTGAATGGCACGCCGATCCCCGGCGACACTACCCTTATGACGCCCGCCACGGCCGTGGCTGCCACGCAGATGCCGGCGCTCTCCGGTGATGTGACCAGCGCGGCTGGCAGCACGGCTACCACCGTGGTGAAGATCAACGGTGGGGCTGTTCCTACTTCGGCCAAAGCGATCGCTACCGATGGAAGCGGTAAACCCATCGCAGCCACGCTGGCTGGTTCGGGAGCGGGGCTGACCACCGGCCCGACGAGTGGCACGGCGAACGCGCATGTTGCCGTATTCGCTGATGCGGCGGGTACGCTGAAAGATCCCGGACTCCCAGTCAAAGGCACTGGAGCAGCCATTTCCACGGGACCGGCCACGTCCACCACGGGCGACCTGGTAGCCTACGCCGATACCAACTGCACGCAATATGACTCAGGCGTCGCAGTCAGCACTGTAATGCAGAAGACGACGCCCTTGGCAGCCACACAGCTTCCTGCGTTGACTGGCGACGTGACCAGCACGGCAGGATCGGCAGCTACCACTGTGGGCGCCATCAAGGGCGCTGCGGTGCCTGCGTTGGCCGCCGGTTACCTGCATTCGGACGGTACGAACCTGGCCTGGCAAACCCCGGGAGCGGTTACGCAGATCGGCGTGGTGGGTGCCTTCCGGAACTTGAAGAGCAGCGCCACGGGAAGCAGCGCCAGCATTGCCGTATCGGCCGACGAGCTGATCCTGGAGACGAGCAGCAACGCCTACATGGTGGCGCGCGCCATCAGCCTGACCATCAACTCTGCCGCATCTGGAGCCAACGGCCTGGATACCGGCACGCTGGCAGCCAGCACCTGGTACAGCTTGTGGGTGATCAGCGATGGAACGAACGTGGCCGGTCTGATCTCGACCAGCTCCACGGCGCCCACGCTGCCCGGCGCCTACACCTACAAGGCTCGCGTCGGATGGATCAGGACCGATGCCAGTACTAAATATCCGCTGGCCTACCTGCAGGTGGGCCGCAAGGTGCAGTACATGGTCACCAGCGGAAGCAACCTGACCGCGTTGCCACAGATTGCCTCCGGTGGAACGGGCAGCTACAGCACGCCAACGTACTCGACTGTGGCTTGCACCAGCTTTGTTCCGCCCACGGCGGCCTCTATCCGCTTTGTGGCCTACGCCCCGGGCGGTAGCTCGGTCGAGTCCATCATCAGCGCCACTAACGCCACTGGTTCGTCCTCCACGACTTCCAACCCGCCCTATGCCGGCGGCGCGTCTTATGGCCGCGTGCAGGGTGAACTGCTGCTGGCCAGCGGCAATGCCAGCAGTATCTACGTGGCCACCAATTCAAGCGCCTACATCGCCTGCACGGGATGGGAGGATTCGCTGTAAAAGGGAAAGACAAAATGGCATCACGCACTCCTGAGCAACGCACGCGCGACGAGCAGACGGTGGAGCAGGCCCTGCTGGGCAAGCTGCTGCCGCCGCATGATCGCCTAATCCACGCCAAAGTGGTTGGCGTCACCCACACCAACGCCGACGGGAGCAGCCGCCAGGACGCCATCGGCCAGATGCGCCAGTTCGAGCTGGTCGAGCTGAAGCACAACCCCAACGATGAGTGGGACCGAAACGCCATTCAGGTGTTTGCCCTGGTCACATCGCCCGCGCGCCGACGCAAGGGTGACAGCGAGGATCTGCCGGCGGAGGTTCGCCGGGTGCAGATTGGTCACCTGGAAGCGGACCTGGCGGCCGAGCTTGCTCCCGCCCTGGACCGCAGCGAGCCCTGGCATGCGCTGGTGACCCGCGTCATGCTACTGCGCACGCATGGCGTGAGCCTGCTGCTGTACCGTGAGGCGGCCGCACCTGCGCCACTTGTGCCACCGGCGGATTATGTGGCGGCTGTGGCGAAGGCGCATTCAATGCCGGTCATGACGGATGCCGTCGGCCGGGCGTCTCTGCCGCTTCCTGAGTGGCGCGGATCCACGCCGCGGCTGGATGTTGGCACGGCGAAGGCGCTGCGCCAGTATCTGCGCCGCCTGGTGCGCGGCCGCGCCTCACGCTTCCGCGTGGACGCCGTGGTGGCCCGCGCCATGCGCGGCGGCCTGTAAGCTGCGGGCTCTTTGTGCTCAAATAGCCTGGGCGGTCATCCGCCCAGGAGCGAGCATGAAGAAGCGAATCATCCTCATGATGGTTGTGGCTGTGGCTCTCTTGTTTGGTGGACTTCGCCTGTATGGCGCCTACCAAAACGAAAATCAGGAGGCGATCGAACGCGCAACCAGGGCGGACCAGGAAGCAGCTCGGTTTGTGGCCGAACACAATAGGATTGAGAGTCAAATAACGGCCAGCAGGCGTTACTCCGGACAAAGGTGGGTTGACATTATCCACACCATGATCGCGGCTGATGAAGCCCGAGAGTACGCCATTTATGAGTGGAGGTACTCCGCAAACCGAAAGCTGCAGACCAAGGTCATTGCTCTACGGCTATGGGCATTTCTGATGGGCACAAAGCTCACGAAGAGCCCGGCGCAGATGGAAGCTGAATGGGAAAGGGCTACGCGTCCAGCAAGGTGAGGACACTGGCCACCTTGCTCGGCTTTGTCGCGCGTCCCACATTTTGTCGCGCAAACATCACTGAAACCACGGATTTACAGAGAATCCACGGAAGCATAAGACAATAAACAACGAGTGCAACTCGTTTACTTTGTTGTATGTAATTGATTTATTTACTCTTGAGTGAAGAACTGGCGGAGAGAGGGGGAT
>QGNH01000705.1_pt2 | contig 20255 bp, 36 predicted proteins | sample 1735481 | NCBI WGS metagenome assembly QGNH01 (sample SAMN09239004, study PRJNA386568) | Viral metagenome, whole genome shotgun sequencing project.
ACTGTGAACTTTGCTCTTATAGACATCAATTAATCCTACGAGGAAACTACGATTGCAGCAGTCCCGGAAGTGATAGTCCAAGAAAGAGTAGCCATTGCTGAATAGTCATAAATCTGAACGCTACCAGAACCTTGCCTAGTAACCCTCATAACATTAGCACCGAAATCAACTTCAAACTTAGTTACATCAGTAAACTTCTGGGATGTAACGGCCTGGCCAGGACCAATTGTAGATGTAACCGTTACAGTAGCCGGAGGGAAATTAGCCATTCACTATGCCTCTTTCTCAATTCCGAGTTCAGCTTCTAATTCATTAATATTCTTTAACGCTTCAATATCTGGCTTCCCCAAGCTCTTTGAGCCCGCTAGAATCTGAGCATCATGTCTATCTTTAGCTTCTAATGCCGCTCGGCGTCGTGAGAATAATCCAGCAGTTTGCGTAACTGGATTTAGCTCTACTGGAACTGATTCTACAACCTTCGGCTGTAAGATATTGAGGAGAGAATCCGTAAGACGTTCTCTATCCTCGTTAGCGATAGCAAGCTGCTGTTTAAGAGTTTCACAGCTCTTGCATGGCTCAAAGTCTTTACCTAAAAGAAAACAGATAAGACGAATCATTATATAAGCCTCATCTTAGGATTTATAGTGATATGTAATTCTGGGATACACCAAATTCTCCCATCGCTTGGCATCTTAGAGCAGGTATATAAAGTATAAATATTTGCTATTGCCTTCTCATGAAGCTCCAAGTTACTGTTACAATATGGGCAGACCATTAATGAATCCTCCGCCCAAACCTACTTCGCCGACTCGTAGGAATGCAATCGGCCATCGTATCTTGATCTTGTCTTTCAATAGCTTCCATCCGCCGATACATTCTAGTGGTATCATTATCGACACCATACTCAGATAATATAACTTGTTTCTTTTCCATCATTCCCATATTACCAATCTCGCCAGCGATGAACTTCTTGGCTGCTTTACAGAGATATCTGAGATTGTCTATTGGATCATCTCCGTCAAACTCAGCGATATCTTCAATCTTCTTATCATCATAGATACACATCGGGATAGTCTCAATTAGAATCTTACTGCTATCGAAGATTTGTAGTATCGGCAAATTCTCTTCTTCGGGCTCATCATAAAATTGCTTCTTGTAGCTTTCTAATGCTGTAGGTCCGTAATTCCTATAAATCTCTTGTGCTACCTTCATATCGTAGAACTTCTCTTTAGAGACTAGAGAGGTCTTCTTCTCCCATCTCAGAAAATCATGTATTAGTTGTAACCCTGCAACTCTCGAACCAGGAGTATTTTCAGAGCTGCTAGGGACAAGATCCGAGTATTTTTGGAACTCATCTGCAATAAGTTCTCCACCTCTGTTCTGCCAAGCAGATCCACATAATATGGTATGCACTGGTTGTTCATTAGATTCATTATTTATCTCCCTAATCTCACTTGCCCAGAATGGGATATCTCTTCCATACCAAGCCCGTTCTCGGTAAATGTAAACTTTATGGTTTGGAGCAATAGCTGCCCACATTGCATGGCACATAGCCCTCTTGCCCCAGTCAATTGACAATATCCGAGGCCACCATTCAGGTATCTGGAATTGTTGAATAACATGCAATGCGTTACTTGGCTCACCAGGGAATTGCATTGGTCTAAAAGTTGTGAAGACTGATCCTTTATAAGCATGCCAGTCGCCATATCTTTTAGCCCTGTATTCTGCTTCACTTACTGTCTTTAAGATCTCAAGCTTTTTAACATATAATGGGTCATATTCCATCCCGAATGGATTATCCTCTGCTTTAGCAGGAATAAAGATTCGGAGGAGTCCTGTATCGGTATCTCTAATAATCTTGTAGCCGTCTTCATATGGTTTGACAAATCTATTATAAACGAACGTCTGGCCTATTCCTCCCGGATTAGACCCATTACGAACGATGGCAATGTTAAAACTAGACGAAGGACGAACGCGAGAGCCAACCATATAATGGTAAGGATAGGATGAGAAGTGAGTAAGTTCATCGAAAGCACAATAATTATACTGAGCAGAATCATACATTGTAATATCACCTGCATGTTGAACGTGACCGAAGTCCTGGTAGGAATTGAACTCTGGCCATTCCCAACTATGCTTTTGTTCATTATATTTAGCTCCAGTCTTAGGATAGTATTCTTTAGAGAGCCTTATAATTTCACGTTCGAGATCAGGGAACTTATTCCTGAGGATGATACCTTTATAACCCCTAAACTTATAGAATCCACGAAATAATGGAAGTAAAGTTAATATCCAACTCTTACCACCGTATGCGGCACCGCCATAAAGAGCCTCAAAGATTTCATCAGGAAGTGTTAATAGAGCTTCCTGAACTGGATGTGGTTTAATATTCTTTTCTCTAAGATAATCTTCATACATTCCATTACCGGGATCAGAGGATATAATATTATTAGTTAATGAGATTCCCATTATCTAAAGCTAAATTAAACTATTTACAATTTCCAAGATAGACGCTCGTTGACTGCCAAAAGAAATGTCCCATCAGAATACCCATTAAAAATGGAACTAATGGATGCTTAGTTGAAACTCTCCAAGTAATCTCTGAGATAGTTTCATGTGGTATCCTCTGCTCCGCAGAAAGAGCAAAGAACTCATATGTTAATACAAGTCCAATCCCTAACCAGAAGATACAGATCAGAAAAATCGGCATCAGACGATCTTGGAAACGCTAGTGAGAATCTCAAGAATAGATGCAACCTGTACAGGCTCAGTGATACCAGCCGCTAAGATAGAATTGTTAATCTGAACAACTAATGCAATCGCCGATGCGATCGTAGGCTTAGTCAGATTACCATTAGCGTCAATCAATCCAGATGCTTCAATATCTGCGATGATCTTGCTTGCTAAATCCAATCCCTGCTTAATCGTGATTGTCATTCTTTAACTCCTGCTATCGTAGTTGATGCTGGTGGAATCGCCGGTGTAGGATTAATTACTGGAATGCTAACAGCAGTATTAGTTACAGAACGAAGAATGATAGTAGTAATCCCTGCTACAGCTCCCGCAATAGCGGCAGAAGGAGGAAATACTGCTGCTAGTAAACCGGCGCCGCTACCGATAATCTGGAGCAGACCGAACCAAAAGGTTTTGGATTTGAAAATTGATTTCATTTCTTCTCCGCTATCTTAATCTGTTGCACCGGGACTGCCGTAGCAATGTCTACGTTAGTTCTAGCCTGTGCTAGTAGAGCGGCTCGTTTATCTGAATCGGCTAATTGCTGCTTCAGAGATATGATTGTATCCTCATCTGCTGTACGCTTAGCGGCTGCTGCAGTTGCTAATCCATCGACATGGCCTCCAATTCTAGCAGTATGGATAGCTGTATACAACGTACCAAGAGCCGTACATAACATTCCAATAGCTACTATGGATGAAGTTACATTAATAGGTTGAAATGATAAAGCAACTACTCCAAGAGTACCTGTAATACCAGAAATTGCAGACATTAATATAGGTCTAGTAACTGGGCCAGAAAGGAATTCTATAGTATCATTAATCATTAGCTAACAAGTCCTGGCCCTAAAGCCTTGTAATAGTTACGGCCGTTAATGAAGTCTTGTGGAGAATATCCATTTCTAACTCCGTCATATTCTCCCCACTCGAATCGAATGAAGTAGTACTGACCTCTTGAATTACCGCTAGCTAAATACTTTGGCGGAGTAGGATCATCACCTTGTGGTTGATCTGATGGCCTAATATAATTAGACATTAATCTTCCACAAATCTGCCAAACCTTATCACCTGTAATTGGCCAGTTATCAAACTCCATCATGATAACATCATAGTCAACCATCTTGCCGTTGGGTTGATAGTCTCCTTCACCACCGCCTACAGGAATATGACCCATGCTGCCTTCGATAGCAAGATAGCCGCTAGGATTCAAGTTCCTAAATGATTGCCCGAATGCCTGAATATTCTCTGGTGAGCTTCCGTAGAAAACTCCATCCCAAAGACGAGCGAATAAGATATATGGCCGAATGTCACCATATTGAGCGGATTTAAATAAGGCATCAAGAATAGGCAACTGCCGTAGAGCATTAGGATATCCGAGAGGATTATCACCGTCATCTCCATTGTACACAATGATAGGAGTGAATCCGGCCTGAATAATCTCAATCACTAATGCTAGAAACTGTTGAGGATTAGATTCAAAATCCGGACTAATGAATCTTTGAAACGGCTGACCGCCCTCGTCATAGATAGATTCGGAAGGAAGAAATTCTACTATTAAATGTGTATCTTCGGCAGCTTTCTTAGCCGCATAGACTTCTTGCCTATTAACTAAGTCTGGAATACACTGCAGCGCAGTCTCAAACCAGCAAGGATAAGTTCCTGCATAAATCCCGGAGGAAATAACAACAGGAAGACCCTGGAAGGTTAATTGGACAGAGCAAACTTGATCCCTACTAGGAATAGCAGGAAATGGAATAGCTGTAGGAGTGAGGTTGTAATCATATGAGGCATTCACATTATTAATCCTCGTGTGATAGTCCTGATAACCACAGCAAGTAATCTTTACATCCATTCCCCAATTAGGAGTGGGAACGTTTGCAGGAATAGTAAAGATAATTCTTCCGCCTGTATTCACTCCTAAAACTGGAGCATATGTATCTGGTGTAATAATCCCAACCGCATTGGCTAATCCCTGTTGTGTAGCTTTATCACGAACAGATATCCCTATTCCTACTAGTTGAGCAGATGGAGGAGTAGGAGGTTTATTAGGAGAAGAAATTTTGTTAATCTGAAATGGAAACGAAGTAAGCATGGTTAGTAATTCTTCGCTCCTACATATGTCACAGTGACACTGGGAGTAGAACCACCAGCGATTGTAGTAGAAATTCTAGCACGAACGATATTCAATCTACCAAAGTATGGGATTAAAAGATCCGCTCCGGCGCTAACTGTTAATGGATTAGCAATGCTTTTATCTGGAACAATCGCTGCCCAGGTATTAGTATCTGCCGGGTCATTAGATGTTTCAACTGTAACAGCACCGGATGTAACTCCAGATGCCGCTGTAATCATAAATGTATGAAGATTGAATGAGGGAGGGATTGCTAACGCTGTTCCATTGCCCGTAGTTGTAGCAGCTTGTAGTGCGAATGGAACGCCGGACATAGCCGCTGGGTATGTAGCCATTATCTACTCCTCATTATATCAAGATGACCAACATCAATATATCCTAATGTTTGGATTAACCAGAGAACAACGAATACAACTAGAATGACGTATATGACCGTTGCAATTGGATCTCCTATACTGAACGCTCCAAGCAACGCGCGAGCGGCCCAGAAGACTAATCCAATCAGAACTAATGTGAGCAGGATGCCTACGATATTCATTCAATCCTTCCTATGCAGGAGCTGAACTAACGTCGATTACTTCGTAGCTATCAACTCGTCGTTGCTCAGGAGTGTAGAAATGATAATGAACATCATGATCGCCTTTATTTTTAGATGCCTCACTACGCTCTCTACGAATAGATTCTACTGTCTTCGATGCCGCACTGACTACCTGTGGTAGCTTATCCGCTTTGATATCATCAAGCTTAGTTGAAAGCATCTCTACAGAACGGTTTAGTAAATCTAATGCTCTATCATGAGCAAGGCCGAGTTTAATCTGGGAATCGTGATTCTCTAAGATGCTATCTAACCGTTCCGGCTGAGGAAGAGTCTGTGCGGAAGATTGAATTTGAATGGGCGAGAGCGGCGTCTGTTCTTTATCCTTGAAAGGATTAAATGATATCTTCTCAGGTGCGACCTGAGGTTCTATTGGGCGAATAAATAGAGACATCGCAGATTTCCTCTGCGAACCTTCTCGTAACTTATTCATGAGATTACCTGGTGAGGATAATCTACTTATCGCTTGTTCATTTGAGACTAACATTATTTATTCTTTCTCATACATCTTCGGTGCAGCCTCTATTGTCTCACACCTTGGTGCCGTTGTCAAGCGGCATAAACCTTAGCAATTCCTCAATTATTGCTCGAATGCTTCAGTTGCTGAAGGTTTCAGATATGCTATACATTATTTTTTTATTTTTTTCTGCTATATATAATCTTTGATCAGAGCGAGCTTTGATAGAAATAATATTGGGGTAAGGTTTGTAAGAAATAATATTAGAGCGAGCTTATCCGTCCGGACTGTAATACCATTACCACCCACAATATATGGTGGGGTGTGGGTGTATGGTCACTATATTTAGTGGATTGACTCGGCTACGCCATAGATGATAGGGTATTGGCATGAATATCAATCAAGGTATTCTATGCAAAGGATGTATATGGATAAAAATGTATTGCTTACTCGTATTGCTGCTATTGTTACCACGCTAGAAGAAACTGACGGCACACCAGAATCAATGCTATATATCTTCTGTGATATGAACATGGGAGATTACGAGGTCATTCGAAACGTTCTGGTCAAGGCAGGATATGTGACAATCAAGGGAAACTACGTCACACTAACAGAAACTGGTCGTGAGATAGCATGTAAACTCAATAAGGTTATTGGAGCATAAACTTATGAAATTCTATGAATGCTCTACCTGTAAGCACGTGAATGGAGTTTGGAGACTGCATTGCGCGGTGTGTTGTACTACTCCTGCGATGTACTCAATCACTGGCAAGCCTGAGCTCTCTATCATGCCCGCCTATGGCGCGGAACCTGTCAAGGGCTTTCGCGTCGCTAGAGTGAACCTGAAGACAGTTGAGCTCGACTATTACGCAGGAGCGTAGACAAAACAATGGCCCGGTTTGAGGTTATCTCACCGGGCCATTCCTCTAGCAACCAATGACCATGTATGAAAATGTTGCTAGATTCTCTCTGCTAAAAGAAATGCCTACTAGGGTTAATTACTTCCTAGTAGGCATTCTCCGAGTAGGGTTATCTCTCGTCATACGTTGCAACGTCGCGAGCCTTAATAACTACTCATTTACTGCTACGATGTTCTGTAGCAGTTTCGCCCTTATGGGCTCATCAGAATGAGATTACTGAGCCGTCGCTTACTTCTTCTGCGAAGCAACGATGCCCGGCTTGATAAGCGCAACGGCGTCCTCGATTGAAACTCCCGTAGCATTCGCGTAATTCTTGACAACAATCTTGAACTGCTTCTGGACATCTTCAGGCCAAGACTTGTCAACAAACTCCGCCGACGGGTCAGAAGCATTGGCAAGCGAATCGGCATTGTAACCCTCGACAAGATATCGAACGATAGTCGGTTCGTCCTGCACCTTGCTCAGGTCCATGAATTCACTGAGCGAAGCCGGCAACGTCGTAGGTTGCTTTTCGTCGAATGCTTCATACTGGATCACTTGTGTATTTCGGCCGCGCGTGGAGCCAACCAAAACTCGCATCCCCTTACCACTACGAGCGGCATTCGTAGCATCAGCTTCGACCTTTGCGGCCGTCAATGCCTTTGCCTTTGCCTCTGCAACTGCGATTTCTGCCGGGGTCGGATTTTCGTCAGACATGATGTGTCTCCCGTGAAAGTTTTTGTCGGTTGCGTAATTGCTCCGACTTGAGAAGTGTACTACAGAATGGTTTGGTTGTCAAGCGGATAAATTGAAAAGCCACTTGCGCCTTGCTAACGTTGACGGTTGTTGACGGTTGTTGCAGCACGTTGAGGAACGTTGAGCATGCCCCGAGGAACGCTCAGCTTGACCGCTAAGCGACGCAAACGCAACGGGTTAGCTTCGGTTCAGGCCGTTTCGTGCGTCAGTCCTGAGGCCGGCAGGGTAGGGTTTTCCTGTCCTCCCGTTAGGACATATTATGTATTCTTTTCTTATATATTTTTATATATATTATTATATATATATTAAAAGAATAGAAGAACCCACCCACCGTCCACAAAATAGGACACTTGACACAACGACCCTACCCATGCTATACTCAATCAGTCAGACATGCGCATACTCAAAACCGCCTCTAACTTGTTCACGCGCAACGACTTACGAGGTTCGTCCACTGCACCGCAACGTGCCGCAACGTCCTGCAACCGCCGTCAGCCGGCCGCGTCAAAGAATGACCTAGCAGTGACACAATGTTAAACTCAGAACTAGCAAACGAGATATTAAACTCAATAGCTAAATCCGGCAAGTCAGAAGATGAAGCTATTAAAATCAATACTAGTATCAATGATATTCTGAGTTTATCATCCGGTGCCGCTCGGTTGCAGCAAACGGTAATACGAAAGTCTAAACTAGTCCTATCATTACCTAGCTCACTTCACTCGCTATCGAGTCTGCAAATTCGATGCTGCCTATGCCACAAGGTCATAAACTATCCATGTTGGTATTACAGTGTGAAATACGCAGTAAATCACTTTCACTACTTCATCTGTTTCGATAATAGTTCACCAAGTAAACCGTCAACGAAGTGTTATAGAAAAGGATAACATTATATGTGCCTACCAGATTTTATAGAATTTAAGAATATCGACGAGTCTACTCCTATGATTGGTTATCGCAATTGGAGATTACCGGCCAAAGGTGATTCACTGATATTAATATCAGAATCACTAAACTACAATTGGGATAAGATTATTGAGGGGCCGCATAAAGTAAAGAATAGCAATTCTGGGATATACGCCTACAACAACTACAACTACAACAACTACAACAACTACTACAACTACAACTACTACAACAACTACTACAACTATAACTACAACAACTACAACAACAACTACAATTACTACAACAACAACAACTACAACAACAACAACAACTACAACAACTACAACTACAACTACAACTACTACAACAACTACAACAACTACAATGACAACTACAATTACTACAACAACTCCGGAGTGATACAGCAATACGGTAAGACTGCCGTACATAAAAATGGTCAGAGATCTGAGTATGCTAAGATTAAAACATTGTTTACAATCCGTAAACAATATGCGCAAGGGCCTAGAGAGTTTCTAGGTTGGATTGATATCTTTAATAACAGAATCGAGGCAGTAGCGAAAAGATATAATGCTGAAACAGTAAATTATCAAGATTTCATTGAATCACAAAAAGGAGAATAAGCAATGGCTACATTTCGCAATAATCCAGAACTGAAAGATGACAATAATGATGGTAAAATTCTGCGATGGATTCATCAACCATTGACATTCGAGCATGCCGGGATTCACGTTCGTATTAAAGAGAATGGGCATCTCTTAATTTCATCTCCCGGAACGGCTATCAAAGGTTCTGACGAATTGGAATACGACGAGGTAGAAATTCCTGCATCTCTCGTATTTAAGATGGCTACATCCTTACAGCTTACTCGAACACCTAAGTACATGACATCTGCTGAAGCTGCTGCAATGCCAAAGGATGCTGAATAATGCTCTGAGAATACTCAAGCCGTAAAAGGTTTGAGTATTCAATTGAGCACTATTAAACAGCGAACGAAGTGAGCTGGATATGCCCACAATGCAATCTATCAAATGTTAACGTCAATGAACACTGTGCAGACAGTAATTGTAAAACTCCTAGAACACAGATTGAAGGTGTTGACAAGTTCGACAAACTTTTATCTGAAATTAGATTGTCTAAGCTCGATACAGTTATTAACTTATATTTATCTAAAGACTGGAGAACGGAATCTGTGACACCACAAGAGCAATTATTTGCTGATTTGTTCAATGGCTATAAGACTAAACCGTCTGTAAATGCCATGACAGATTTAGAATTAAGAGCGCATCGAGAAGAGTTAGTCCATATCGCTACTGAAGCTAAGGCATGTATTTACGCAGTAGATGACATCCTAAAAGAGCGTAAGCCTAAAGGTATTCAAGGTTTTGTTAAAAGTGTAAACATTGATGAAGCATCATCGGATGCTATCAATGCTATTAAAGAACGTCAGAAGAGGCTAACGAAGCAGGAAAAGATTCAGGCCGGATTAGAAAAGCTCGGAATTTCAACAATTGATGCCGTTAAGCTCATGTCGGCAGGAACGATACTCGGACGATTAAAACAATCTGCTAAATCCGAAGTTACCACACAAACTGAAACACCCGGTAAGCTAGCGTTTAACCCTTTTGCAAAGAAGGAATAGAATTATGAGTATGTTTTGTTTCACATTATCATCTAGGACTTATACAACTGAATTACCAGGGATAACAATGATTCGGGTAGATATATTTGCTATTAATCAAGCAGAAGCTGAAAAGATATTAAGAGATAAATTTAATTTAGATGCAGAGTGGGATGTTGATTATGTAGAGGAAAGCTAAAATGAGTCTAACATCTATCATACGTCAAGAATGTCCTACCTGTAAAAAGATAGCCGTTGAGCAGTCTAGGCTTAAGATTGGTAAGTCTTTAATCATCAAGTTAGCTTGCGGACATATTCTCCACTCTGAGTCTTTATCAGCCGATAGCAAAGCATACGATAGCATTGTATTTAGCGACGGTTGTAAACCTAGACCATACCAGATTGATGCTGTTAAGTTTGCCGAAGAATCTAATGTTCGTTGTATCATAGCAGATGAACAAGGACTAGGAAAGACTATTGAAGCTGGTAGTATTCTTAGACTCCACTCAGAGAAACTCTTACCGTGCGTAATAACTTGTCCATCTACAGTTAAATTGCAATGGATGTTTGAGCTACAGAGAATCTGTAACACACCCAAAAAGAAATTCCTAATACAAGTTATTCAATCCGGTAAAGAGAAAGCGATGCCCGGATTTGACGTTTATGTAATCACATACGACATGCTGAAAAAAGAAGACTTATTTAGCATGCTACCGGATGGCACTATAAAGACTATTATCATAGATGAGTGCCAAAGAATTAAGAATCATCTATCTGATAGAGCTAAGGCCGTTCAGCGCATCGGAAAATTAACACCACATATTATTGCAATGTCAGGAACACCGATTAAGAACAATGCCGGCGAGTATTTCACTGTTCTTAATTTAGTGGAGCCTACATTGTTCCCGCACTATCAACGATATATTGATAACTATTGTGATTCGTACGCTAATGGATGGTCGCAGAAAATTGGTGGATTAAAGGACGCTAATAGGTTTCATGAGGATACTAAAGATATTATTATTCGCAGAACTAAGAAAGATGTTCTTCCTGATTTACCATCTATTGATAGGAAGTTTCATCATGTAGAACTAGATAGAAAACTACATAAAGTCTATGATGATTTAATGAAAGAGCTTGATGAACTTCTCTATAGTGATGGAAATGATTTTCAAGCCGGAGCCGCTAAGATAGCCATAATGGGCAAGATGCGGCATATTACAGGAATAAGCAAAGTATCCGCATGTATAGACTTTACTACCGAGTTTCTTCTCAGCACCGATAGAAAGATTGTGATATTCACACATCATCAAGATGTGATGGCAATGCTTCAATCGCAATTAGATTCATGGTGTGCTGAAGGAGACTTCAGTAAGGTCTGCGTCCTTCATAGCGGATTAGATAGCAACCATCGCTCCGCTCTGGTTGAAGAATTTAAGTCTAATAATAATCGTAGAATAATGGTAGCATCTACATTAGCAGCAGGCGAAGGATTAAATCTTCAATTCTGCTCTGATGCCGTTATCCTAGAGCGTCAATGGAACCCAGCGAACGAGGAACAAGTAGAGGGACGATTTCATCGTTTCGGGCAGTTAAATAATGTGTCTATCACATACATGCTCGCAAGCGGGACGATAGATGAATTCTTTACTGAGCTAGTAGAGATTAAACGCTCTATCGTAGCGGCGACGTTGGATAATAAACAAATAGAGTGGAATCAGCAAAGTCTAATGAAAGAATTAGCTGAGGTATTAGTTACTAAAGGAAGAAAGGCATGGAGGTTATAAACATGTTTGTATCAGAAAATAACTTAGAGTATCCCATACAAACTAGGAGTGAGTCTACTGGCACAGTTTTGCACAGCTCTATTAGTGAAGCTATAAGTTTATCGCGATGTGACAATTCGATATGGGAAATCTCATTTGATGTTTATGGTGAGAAGGTTAGGTTGATTAAAACCATTGATGGTTGGATGCTAGAGAAATTATTATGACAACTAATCTTAAGGAAGTGAATTTCGGATTAAATCAATTTTGTGGCCCTGCTGTTATTTCAGCTTTAACTGGTAAGTCAACAGATGAATGCGCGGCAGTGATATCAGCGGTATCAGGGCGGCAAGAGATTCGAGGCGTTCAGGTAGCACATCTAATTGAAGCGTTTAAGAGGCTCAAGTTCGATATGGCTAAAATAGATAGCTATGGATATAGTCTATTTGGTAATCTCAACGTCTTAGCGTCTAAACCTGGAATGTATATAGTTCTAGTCCCTAAGCATGTAGTTGCTGTAGAAGTCACAGAAGATAAACATTTATTCTTAGTAGATAATCACTCTAAATCTCCTATTCCCGCTGAGGGTTCTGCAAGACTTTCACAAAGATGCGAAGGTGTCTATAAGATTATAGAGATGCCTAAGCCTGTATTCATAGAGACTAGGATAGAGATAACTAAGAGCTACAATAATATCTTCATCGTAGCTAGAGATATCTTCAATACTGAAACCGTCAATCGTAGACTAGGGCAGTTTACTTTCAAAGATGATAAAGAGCTAGATTTCATTGCTAATAGACTCTATCATGAGGTAATATGACTGACATTAAACATTGCTCAGCAAAATTCAGATACCAAATAATTACAAACGGGCTAGCATTCAAAGTTAGATTCCAATCAGCTAATGAGACTGATCTATCTCACTGGACAGTCTTCGCCTATCATTGCTATTCAATAGATGATGCAAGAAAGTTTGTATCCTCCATGATTGAAAATGATGAAACTGATTCTTGGAAAGTGGTAGAATAAAATGCCAGGAATAATCGAACCAGCTAAAGCATATGACGAGATAAAAGGCAGATTATTTACAGAAGAGGAAATAAAAGAATTAATCAGATGTGCATTGGTTGAATATGGTCTGATAGATGGAGCAGCCGAAGATGAGTAAGAGATATGAGCTAATGTTTACTATTAGAGATGAGAATAGCGATACAGTAAATCAAATTATTAATCTAAGAGAAGATGATTTATCATTTCTATGTAAACAATTCTCTCAAATGCTATTTTTTATTATTAAACTAGAAACTCTAAAGGATTTCAAATGCCAGAAATAATCCAATCATCGAAGGCGAACATAATACTAGACGCCTCTAAGATAGACTTATTTGAAACTTGTCCGGCGAGATACAATTTCAGGCATAATCTCAATAAGACTTTGCCGCTGATACACAAAGCTAAGGCATTGGATAAGGGTTCATTAGCTCATGGAGGATTAGAAGTATACTTTAATCTTCTAGCTGAGCAAAAACACTACGATGAGCGAATGCAGGCTTGTCTAATGAAGATTAGAGAGATGTCTTCTAACGTTGACGAGAATAATTGTGATCCAGATGAAGTTCAAGAGATTCTAAAAGCGGTAGAGCAGTCATGTGATTATTGGAGAGCCGAGGACGAGAATTGTTTAGAAGTATTAAATGTAGAAACTCCTTTTGCTTATGAGTTATTCTCAGATGATTCTGTTCGCATTATAATATCAGGTAAGATAGACCTCTTAGTAAACTTCAATGGTGTTGGAAGACAACAAAGTTATAGGGGTCTGCCAATTGATCACAAAACATTTTCGCGGGATTCTGAAATTCTCCGCAAGTCTAATCAGTTCATTAATTACTGCAACGCTGTAGGTTCTAGCTATATTGTAATCAATCGCATCGGCTTGCAAAAGAATCTTCCCGCTGAAGCTAAATTTAAACGTATTCCATTATCGTATGATCCGGTTTATATACAAGCGTGGAAAGATAATCTTATAAAGATGATTCTCCAAGAATACTTATCTTGCATAGCTGAAGGCTATTGGCCAGAAAAGCCAACAAGCTGCAACAAATTTAATAGACTATGCGAGTACTATCGTATTTGTGACGCTTCGGGGCAAGATGCTAAAGATAATAAGTTAGAGAATGAATACATAACGGTGCCGGAGTGGGACGTTACGAAAGGATTACAAAATGACTAAGAAGGAATATGAACTAATCCTAAGAGTGCTAAAGAAAATTAAGAACCCCGATACATATGTGATGGAGACTATTCATAACGTTGAAAGAGACTTATTAAGATTCGATAGAATGAAGGGTCAGCTCAGAGAAATGTCTGATTATGACTATCCATATTGAAACTGTTGTTCTCTATTCGTTCTGTGCTAATGAAAGTGATTAGAGTGAACAGTAGTGATAGAGAATGACACAGACGGTGCCGCTGATTCACAGTTTGAGTAAAAATAAACTCACTTGATAGCGGCACCGTCGCCTTCTGATAGCGAAACTGAGCCGGTGTGGTGGAATGGTTTACACAGCAGACTTAAAATCTGCCGATAGCAATATCATAAAGGTTCGAGTCCTTTCACCGGCACTATTCGGACCATTAGCTCAACGGTTAGAGCACATGCCTTATAAGCGTGAGGTTATCAGTTCGAGTCTGATATGGTCCACTAATAATATCGAGCAAACGAAGTGTGAGCGAGAAGATGACTAAAGCAGCGCACGTTCATAGACTGAAAAGATTGAAATATAAGAGCGGAAATACCATCTTTTTCTGTGCTTTACCGGATTGCTCTTTTAAGACTAACATTTCTTTAGCTCTTGGCAAGCGTTCTATTTGTTGGAGATGCGGAGAGCCATTCATAATGAGTGATTACAGTTTAAGGTTAGCTAAACCTCATTGCGATGCTTGCCATAAACCGAAAGGAGTAAGTTCTGAGGAGTTTCAAGATACTCTAATCACGGATGGCATTAAAAACTTAACGCTAGCTCAAAGATTAGAACAAACAATTTACCAAGCGAAACAAACAACTCCAGAAATGGAAAACGAAGAGGAAATCTAATGAAGAAGAAAAATCGAAGGGTGAAACTATATAAGGGATTCCCGTTAGTAGATTCTAAAAATGATTTGGAGATTTGTGTAACGAGAGCTGATATTAAACATTCTAAAAAGAATGATCCGACTAAATGTGCGGCATCATTATCTGCTCAAAGAAAGTTACATACAGAAGTGGAAGTTCATATTTCTAGAGTATATGTTAAGGACAATAAAAATAAGTGCTGGAAACGGTATCTTACACCTCATTCTGTTAGTAGAGAGATAACCTCATTTGATAGAGGTTCTGCATTTGAGGAGGGAGTTTATAATATCAAAGCTCCATCGCCTACTCAGCAATTGGACTACCCTAAGATATCTAGGCATACAAAAACAGGAACCGGTAAGAAATTAATTGGCAAACGCCATGTAACAGCTAATGTTAGAGTATTTAACCAGTGAAAGCCTCTAATCTATCATCTACCGGAACATATTCATTCTTATTTAAGGGACCGTTTGGCTTCGGGAAAACCTTAGCCGCTGCGTCGTTTGCATTAGAAGGTCCAGTTTACATCGCCTACTGGGATAAGAAGAGTCCAATAGAATTAGTAACTTATTTCACGGAGAAGCGATTCGGGTCTTTAGCTAAGAAGATTTTAGATAACATTGAGTATGATGTTTACGACTCTTCTAATGCTGGAGAATATCTAAACAAGATTATTAGCTTCCTTACTAGATGTGATTATACTGCGATAATCAATGACTCAATTACATTCATGACATCTAGTGCCGTTAACTGGTCACTCAATTTCAATAAGGATCAAAGAATCTTAAAGAAGATGAAAGATGTTATACCAGACTTTGATCAATATAAAGTAGAAACTTCATTAGTCAGCCAGTGTATAGATTTGAGCCGCCGTTTAAACTGTCATGTAATTTGGACAGCACATCCTTTAGCCGGGATTAGTGTATCAAATGCTGGTTCATCTATAACTGTGAGTAAGACTAATCCAATAGTCTCTTACGGTTCTAAGGTAGCTAGTCTAGTTCCCGGCTCATTCACAGAAATCTATCACTTCTCTCAACAGTCTAATTGGGATTCTAGCGTAGGTAAAGGGAGTAAGAAGTATTTAGTATCCACTGAAGCTATTGGTGATGAGTTTGCTAAATCGCCGCTGCTAGGAGATTATGTAAAAGAGTTTGATATTACAGATAAACTCTTCTACCAAGTATGGAAGGATCTATTAGATAAGTCTAGGGGTATTGAACCTGCTAAACCATTAACCGAGGAGGAGCTAAAAAATCAACCTGATCATATAGATAATCCATTCAAGAAATCAGACTGGTAAAAAGCAAGCAGAGAGGATAGAATGAATGTGCGATAAACCGTATCCGCCAATTCTAGGACAAGATATGTCATATACTAATAAGGTGTCTGCAGCATCACAATTTGGTGAATCACATATTGTATATGAGCTTAAACAAAAGAGAGAATACTATATCAGTAAATTAGTAGAATTACAGCAAGCTATTGACGCCGTTAACAAATCGATCTATTAACTCACACAACGAAGCGTAAACAACAACAGAAAAGAGAAAACACAAATGAAAGCGATTCTCACACCAGACGATCTGAAAATGGGCGAACCACTTCCGCAAATTCCTCCAGGATGGTATCCGGCGGAGATTACAAAGTATGATGAGGCTATTACAAAGGGAACTCCAGAGAAGCCTTCTGATGGTTCCACTAATAGTATCTTTTTCTTTACCCTTCTCGATGGTCCGGGAAAGGGTAGGGAGCTTCGTAGATACTATAACGAGAAGGTTCTTGGCTTCGGTAAGAGCTTGTATGCCACTCTCGGATTTCCCAAGAATGCCGCTGGCGGGTATGATGTATCTACTGAATTGTTCCAGAAGACTGTTAGCCATAAGCTGATGGTTTATATCATCAAGGATAAGAAGACTGGGTATGATACTGTTGAAGACTTCAAGCCGATGGGCTAGTGTTAAAATGAAAGTTATTGATTTTGTATTCGGATGTTTGGCATTTCTAGTAATGGTATCATTTATCATTATAGTATTTCAGCCTCTCTGGTAGCGTAGCTAGGCGATTGCTAGGGTGCTAGTCCAGCGGCATCCTAGCAATCTTATTCTGGAGAACAGATGAGTGAAGCATCTAAGTGGATAGAGAAGGCAAGAGAGACATACAAGTTTCATAAGACTAAGCTATTATCAAACTCTGACTGGACAGTAGCTAAAACAGCTCACGCTTTGAGACGTTCTATTGGTTCGATATGTGAAGACTTATTAATAGCTAGATGGTTAAAGACTCATGAGCCGCAACTGACTAAGTTTTCTCATGCATATGAGGCATTAGAGTTTATCAGGGAAGAGAAGAGAAAGCTAGAGCTAGAATAATGCCTTGTCATCCAGATAGAGCTAGACAGAACTATTGTGAGGTTCAAATTGGTAAAGCTATATTCACTAATGTTCCGGAATGTATTAAAGCTGAATGTGATATTATTGATATTACTGAGAAGCTAAGTAGTGATGGATTAGAAGATATAATAAATTATCTAATTCAGCTTAGAGATTATAGGGATAGAAAAAAGAATCTTCAGCGAAGCTGATGCCTAACTACATTCCTGGTGTTGGAAGCTTAGAACCGAAACTCCTTATAATCGGCGAAGCTCCCGGTAAATACGAGGATGAACAAGGTATTCCGTTTGTCGGTCCTACAGGGCAATTATTAGACTCTTTTCTATTCAAAGCTGGAATACGACGTTCAGATTGCTATATCACAAATGTAGTGAAGTATCGCCCGCCATTAAACGACCTCAAAAAGCTGCATCTAATAGGAGTAGACATTGGGCAACAAATGCAGGAGCTTTGGGATAATGAGATTAATAAGCTACATCCCAGTTGCATTCTTGCTGTTGGTGATTTGGCACTACAGGCCGTTTGCGATGTATCCGGTATTCTTAATTATCGCGGCAGTATTCTACTTGCTCGTGATGGGATTACTAAAGTAGTTCCCACGATACATCCGGCAGCATTATTCTCTCACGGTGGCGGTGAAGAAACCAAAGGTGGATTAAGCTGGGTATATACTAAATTAATAGAAGCTGATATTATCCGAGCCGCTGAGGAGTCTCTCACAAAGACTCTTATCCTACCTGAAAGATCATTACAGATTGCCAGAAACTCATTAGAATTACATAGGTTCTTCCGTGAATATGAATCACTCGACAAGGCAGCTGTTGACATTGAGTCTATTAATTGTGTACCAGTTTGTGTGGGCTTTGCTTTTAATAGACGACATGCTATCTCTATACCTCTACTTCGTGTCATTGGTAATAATAGACTTACTGATATGGGCGACAATGAGCTAGATGAATGTTGGAGGATGATTGATAGCCAGCTTCGCAGGCTAAAGATTATAGGTCATAACTATATGTATGATGATTATAAGTTAAGTCTTATTGGATTTGAAAGTCCAAATGTCTACAGCGATACCCTTATCAAAACTAGGGTTATTTTTCCAGAACTCCCCGATAAGCGACTCTGTGTTGTTTCTTCGTTATGGACCAGGGAACCCTATTATAAGGATGACGGGAAAGAATATAAACTTGGTAAAATCAAGTTTGACAACTTTCTTAAATATAACGCCAGAGATTGCGCTGTCGAATTTGAAGTAGATGAAGCTCAGGAGATTGATTTATTAGCTTTAGCCGAGCAGTATAAGGTTCCATTAAAGTCTTATTATTATGATTATATGATGAAGAAGCATAAACTCTATCTTAAATTCCAAAATACAGGTAAACGTATTGATGCCGCTCGACAGAAGGAATTAAAAATTAAGTACACAGATATGGAGAATATAGTTCATTCTCGTCTTATCTCACGAATCGGAGATGAGGTGAATGTAAAATCTTATCCGCAGATGTTTAATCTGCTGTATAAGATTATGAAATTTAAGATTAGAAAGAGAGATCCAACAAGTGAGGATTCAATCGTTGCACTCCTTGGAAGTAGCAAAAAGAAGGAACAAAAAGAAATTCTTCAAGATGTCCTTGAAGAACGTAGAATCCGAGATCAGAAATCTAGACAAATTTCATTCTCACCTGATTATGATGGTAGATGCAAAAGTGCTTACAATATCTCAGCAACAGAAACTTGCAGGTCAAGCACTGGCATTCTTAAGAAGCCTCTCAGACCAAAAAAGATCGGTCTTGCGGACCATACTATCTCAGCACATGGACGACTTGGTAAAGATATCAAAAGTATGTTCATTGCTGATGAAGGACGAGTTATCATATCGGTCGATGCTAGTCAAGCAGAAGCTAGAGTCGTAGCCGTTCTGAGTGAAGATTGGGAATTGCTAGAGGCATTTGATAAGGTCGATATCCACAGGCGAACGGCTGGATTGATGTTTGGCTATACTGATAAACTTGAACTCGGAGTAGACTTTAAGCATCCTATAATCGATAAACTACCTAAAGATGGACCTGAGAGATTTACTGGTAAGATGATTAGGCATGCTGGTAATTACGATATGAAGAAGCATAGATTAATGACTGAATTTAATACTAATGCTCAAAAGTTTGAGATACCTATGGATATTAGTGAGTGGAAAGCAGGGCAACTAATTGATTTATTCCACTCAGCTTCGCCAAAGATAAGAGGGAAATTTCATGCTGATATCAAAGACGCTATCAACAGTTCTAGGGTTCTTATCGATTGTTCTGGTGGTGTACGCATTTTCAATGGTCGCATGGACGATTCTCTCTATCAAGAGGCATATGCGAACATTCCACAAAGAACAGTAGCTCATTTAGTACAGGGAGCTGCTCTTAGGATAGATGAAGAGTTAAACGGAGATGGATTAGTAATGTGGGCAGAAGAAAAACATGACTCACTCACATTACAGGCTCCAGAAAATGACTGGGAGAGATATGCAAAACTAATGAAGAAACATATGGAGACTCCGATAGATTTTAATATGTATTGTACATTGAAAAGAAATATTAGACTTGTTATCCCTTGTGAGATTGAGATATCAAGAACTAATTATGCCAGTTTTGAGAAGGTGAAGATTGACTAAAATCTGCATTATAGCCGGAAATGAGCATGAAGCATATTCATGGGCATCCACCCAAGGACTAGAAAGAGATCAATACTTTTATCCGAGAGATGTCAATGACTTGTTATTTAAGAGCAATTTCCACGTTATAGTTATTGGAACTGCCGGGATGAATACATCTCCATCATATTTTGAGGGAATATATCAGACGGCATTAAAACGAGGAAAGATTGGAAGAATATAATG
>QGNH01000179.1_pt3 | contig 20191 bp, 23 predicted proteins | sample 1735481 | NCBI WGS metagenome assembly QGNH01 (sample SAMN09239004, study PRJNA386568) | Viral metagenome, whole genome shotgun sequencing project.
GAGAACCAGCGGCTGAGAGCGGCGAGGGCGGGGGCGGCCTGGGTGCCGGTACACGAGAGACTGCCGGAAGATTTACAGATTGTCCTGGTGTTTGGTACGACTGGCAACTTAAACCGGAAAGGTTTCGATACAACATGGATGTACGAGGGATATTGGGTTAGCGGATATATCAGGGATATTATCGCCTGGATGCCACTGCCAGAACCATACAAGGCACAAAATGACGAATAACAAATCACCGCTGGCTGGACCTGTGCTGGCACCGGCGGAGAGTGAAAAGGCTAGCGAGGGATGAACGTTGAAGCACTACTCGCCGAAACGTATGGACTTATAGAGAGCATGTGTCCAGGAATGATGGATATGATGTGGTCGTGGACGGAAGAATGGCCGATGACGCGCCGTGAATATCATGCGCTGCGCCAGGCACGCAGACAGCGACGGGACGCGGCTATGAGGCAGGGAAAGCATGGACTTAAACGCCCTAAGCGTTGATTATCTACCACCCCTAATTATATCGTCAGTGTTGCATTATCGATGCGATTGGTAATGGTGGCGATTGCCGGTTGTACGATGCCGTGCAGTTCTAAATTGATCGCGTCAATCTGAGCCTGTACGTCGGTCGTCGGCGGAGTGACAGGCGGCACAATGGGAGGAACCGGAGCCGTGCGCGGCGTGTAATTGAAGAAATCGCACATCTGAGCATAAGTGCCATGATAAAAATTGAGGTCAATCTGGTGGTTATGCGTCCCCTGCATCCCTATGTAATTGACGGCCCATTGAAGCAGCTTGTAATCGTCAAACGCTGGCGGCTGCGGCTTGTATGCGTCGCTTGGGTAGTAACCCGGCAACTGCTCCCAGGTAATCGTTGTGGTCGGTGTGGCGTTGTATATCCATTGAGCTAACCAGCACAGTTTTTGTTGAGAAGCCACCTGAGACCCAATCCAATCCCTGACAGCCGGGTATTGGTTGAACCAGCCGGGAGAGCTGTAGAACAATTGCGGTACCGTGTTGATCTGCGGGTCTTTCAAGGCCCACCCATAAAGAGTATTCAAGTAAATTTTTGTATTGGTGTTGGTGTTTGACGTATCCTCACAATCCCAGGCTATGCCGTGATAGCTCTTGCCGGGTATCTTGCCTTTGAGCGCATACGCCAACGCCTTATAACCGTTGTCTGCGTCGGGTGTGCCCGCCTGTGGGTTGTCGAATTTCGGGAAGTGGTACGGCAGGAACATCAGGTCGTTGTTGTAGGAATACTGGCAGTAATTCGTAAACTGCGTATCAACGTAATTAGCCGGGTTGTAAGGATCACCCGGCGTCTGCTGCCAGCCGGAAGAGGCGCGAGCCGATACCCAACGCACCCCGCCCGCATACATGGCTGAAAAGTCATCATTGGTCAGTGCGCCGCAATAGCTGGATAAATCCACGCCCAGGCACATAGTTGAGTATTTGCTCGCAACGGCTGAAATAGCCGCCTGCAACAACAAGAGCCGTGATGCGCTAAATTCATTCTCGAATGATTGCCCCATAAAAGCGGGACCGGTATCTAAAGTTGGAAAGTCCATCATTACTCCTTTCGATTGCCCCAGGTGAGGGGTTATATGACATCGTTACCGAATAACTCCCGAGTGCTCCTTACCCAATTTTTATAGCATTCATGTACGTTGCAGGACCAGCTGTAATTCCAGAGCGCCCGCCGTTAACTAAGACTTTTGCGTTACTGCCACCGTCGTCATTGGCTACGCTTAAATGGTAATTTGTTGTAGTTGTTGGGGTAACGATGGCTGAAATACTAATTGACGCCGCGTCAATGTAAGTTCTGCTAGAAATACTTCCAGATGCCGATACAGTAGTTCCGTCCCATAACCGAGCTGTAAAATCTGACGGATACGCAGATGTATGTATTACCGCCGCGCTCGCAATAATTAGCCATTTCCCAGCGACCAAAGATAAACTAAGCACGTCATAAAATGTAGATACAGTTGTTAGGGTAAAATCAGATCCCAGGATACTGGATTCAGAAGTTATTGAACCGCCGCCCCCACCACCAGATCCAGTTTGATCTTCCCACGCTACACCGCCAGATCCATTTGCGGTCGGAACTTGCCCGTTTGTAGCTGATCCCGAATCCAAATCATTTACATCGTGGAAATGCCTGGACGTTGCAAAGCCCCGTAAATCGACAATATCAGTGTTGGTTTTGCTTTCCTGGATTTTGGTCTGACCGTAATACAGCCGGACCGCTCCAACTACAAACCGAGTGCCTGCTGGTGGTGCTGGAATGTCAGACGGTGCAAGTGAGGCAGTTGTAACGGGTGATCCTGCGGTTTTGATGACCGTGCCAGTGTTGTCAATGGTGATCAGGACAAAAAGCGCTGTATTGGGTGAAGTGGGAGCATAGGAAGTCAAAGAAAATGAACCCGATACCGCTACCCATTCTGAACCCGTCCAGTCCACACTGACGTATACCCCAACTGTCATCCCTGAGATAATCGATAATCTCATTGGCATAAACTGACGCATCTCGGAAAACAAAGGATCTTGACCGCCCCCATTTGGGCCATACCAGCGATAGCGATTAGCAGGCGCATAACCGGACGTGGGTGCCGGAACGCCACTACCTCCGCCGTTGGCGCTGGCTGCTGAAGCCTGGCCATTGAGTATTTGCGTCAAACTGGGTTGGGTTGGATCTATCCCCATGTAAGCAGATGCACCATAAACCGGCGCGACTTTGATACATAGGCATTGCGCCACATTGCCATTACTCGTCATGACATAGATATAATTTGGCTTACCGTCTACTGCAAGATTACCCTGACCGTCCCCCATGACGATAGACACGAACGAGGGATAATCCTGTTTGGTGTTGATAAGACGCTTGATCTTGACGCGCGGATTTGTCATTTTATGAATGTGAGCAAATATTGGAAATGTTTATTGATTGAATGGCAAACTTGAGGGTGATAGGTATATAGCCCTCACCGGGCCATAAATTGGCTGCTATTATGGTTCCACCATCGGTTACCCAATCGATGGAATCAATTCTGAATGTGCAGAGAGTAAGTATCCGTCTGAAACCAAATCTTATGTACAAGTATCTCGATTCAGATGTACTCGGAGTAAAGCCGCCGCCGATCCCTGTGAATTGTATTTGAGTACCCAGTGTAAATGGTCCATCTCCAGTCGAACTATATCCCCAGACTGGATGTGTTCCATCCCCGTTCCAATCGTTTTGCATTGTTGAAAAATGATAACCAGCTGAATCGCTCCATACATCTGTACAACTTCCAGACGTATTGGTAAGGGTTATTCTTATGTTGCCATATGGCAAAGATGCACCGGTATACTGCAATTCCATTGCCGCCCAAAGTTCAAAATCATAATCGTGAGTCGGGTCTGGGGAAGTGCATGTAAATACCCCGCCGTTATACGATATTGAGCCAAAAGTGCTGCCAGGAACCCCTGACTTTACACATTCATACCCGCCAGCTACCGTAAACGATGACTCTGTCCCCAAAGACCCGCCATCGGGATTTAGAGTTATCTTGAACCCGTCAACATCCGTTCCGGCAGTTGGGGCAAAGCCCGCCCGGAAGTTCTGGTAGTCTTGTTCTAAAGTAGACGGTATAAGTACGCTGCCAGTTGTATCAATTGCGTCTATAGATAATTGGACCGCCGCATCCGTTTCGTTTTCTTCCCAGGTTGCTCCATTGTCCGTTGAATTGAACATCGAACCGATCATATTTATAACGGTTGGAGAATTGGCTGATCCCATACGTACAGCGCATGGATACCAAATGATTGCACTGGTGTTATCGGCATCAAGGTTATACCTATCAGGGAACATTCCAAAAGCCCCATTGCCCGCTGCATATTGGTCATTGATACAATCCAGTAATGGCGGAGGGGGATTGGGAGGAAATATAACAACAGGTGGAGGAAATGGCGGGAAATCTCCGCCAATTGGACCCCCACCACCGCCGCCCCCACCACCGTCTGGAGGCGTAGGGGGTGCGACAATCGGGTGCAATATTGTGATGGCGTTCTCCGGGAATGTCTCACCTTCGCATTCTATCGTAATAGCGAAATAACCTGTACCACCATTGTATGAAACAGTGAAGCGCCGGGGCAATAGTTTCTTGCCTGTCCAGTTGATCGCCCGCGGCGTGTCCCCAGTTGATATGCTCATTGTCACATACTGAGGCGGGGTAATATCGCACATCAAATTGATACCTGCCAAAGAAATAGATACAGTGGGAGTATCGTTATTGAGTTGTCCCATAATCAAGCCGCAAAGATAATTAGCCTGATCTTGGTCAACAAACAACAGATTGTCAATGGGCTGAGAAGATCCCATATATTTATAGACATTACCAGGAGACCGGCTAAATAGCGGCGATGCGGTATCTTCCAGATGAGTTGTACCGCTTAGGTAGTAATTTCCTGCAAATGAGATACCAGATATATCCAACATAGAGCAAGCCGGGAAGGGCGATACGGTTATTTCAACATCACCCGTCCAATCTGGCTGGGTAACGTCCATTACAACTGGGATAGCTGTACGATCATTGAGCGGCGTATACTGAGCATCGATAGCCATGATTAGCTGCCCGAAGCGATTGACCAAAGGCGCGGCTAATATTGTCTTATTGCACATCTGGTCGAGCTGCTGCCATAGATTACCGGCTGGGGGATTGATGGCCTCCATCGTGCGGGTATCGCCAGTTGGAAATATATCCATCATCAAAGTGGCTGTACTTCGCCAGTGTAAGAAATGCCAGACGCATTCATCAACCGTCAAACTAAGGAACGTCAACCAGTTCAGCCCATCCCCGGCAACGGATAGATATTTACTGCCAGATGACTTGTACTGCTCGAGCCCACTTGGAAAGCCGTCGATGTTCTTCAGAAAATAGGCTGGCGATTGTACGTGGAATGAGCAAGAACCCTGCTCAGGGTTGTCGATGACTGAGGCCGGTTCGATGTATCCCTCTGCAATGATATTCTCGCAACCGCTAACCGGCCCGAAATATTGCTCAGTTCCGTTGTAATAGGTCTTAGCGAACAGGATCACCAAAGCCCGCTCGCGTACATCTGATAGAGCGGCCTGGTCATAAAGCGTTACGTCAAAATTCCATCCGCCGGATTGCGCGTCCCCGGTCAAGTTCGTCAGTTGGAAATCGGTAATCGGCATACTGGCGGCGCTGTAAACAAACACATAGCGATAACCTGTGTGAAAAGCACCATCTGAGGTCGTTACTTTGCAAGCAATCCGATATACGCCCGCTGCGTTATAAGTGATTGTTGGCGTGGCAGTTGTATTTCCGGTCAATGCAGACGATCCCGGCGCATCCCATAAATATGCTGTGATCGTGGTGGTGTTGTGATAGCCAGGTAATACCCATGAATTGGACGCATCCGGTGAATAAGTGACTGTTGTATCTGTCAGCCATAAAACAGGATTAGGACCGATGTTGACAAGCGGTTGGGGCTTCGAGTGCTGGTCAACATACTGGAAATCGTAATCCATGTATACAGACGTTCCAACCATCCGCACGTGTTTTGCCCATAGATTAAATTCATCAACGACTGTCAAATACTGGTAGTTTGCAAATTGGATCTCGCTGGTTTCACCTACATAAATCTTAGTATTGGCAACATCTATACCCGCCTCACTATCTGGCCGTCTGCGTACCCGAATAATACCAACGTCCCAGGCCCCGGCGGTCGTACCTACATATAACGTCATTCCAGCTATTACGTGACCGGCGGTCCCGCTCGAATTGTTGAAAATAATCTGATTGACCGAATCAAGCGACGTTCCCACCGCACCAAACATCTGATTGATTTGAGCCTGCCAAACTACCGGCGGCTTATAGATCGCCAGATATAGTTCAGCGAATTGACCCTCTGAACGAAGTAAAGCGAGTTCGGGAGATGTGATCGCGCTGGTCATGCTGGCGGTGAGTAGGAAATCATCTTGCGAAAAGTAATTGTCAAATCTAGCACCCGGTCTGAGTAGTGTTCAGACTCGGCATCCGGCCAGACCATCACGGCGGTAAAGTATCCAAATGCCCCATCATTCATTCGTGTCTGGATATAGACCGGCCCGATAAAGGCGTGCAGGCTGTTTCGCATGGTCTCGCTCATAAAATCCCAGTGCCAGTCTTGCGTCTGCCAGCCCATGCCCTTGCGGGTCCCGTCACCCAGGTCGATGTTTTGCGAATAGTCGATTGGCAAACCGCGCGGCTCTTTGTCTCGCATGTTGGCCGCAAAACTGACCACATCCACCATACCGCCGTAAGTCGTGCCTATTCTGTAAATCGATGATATTGTCATGCGAATAACTCGCTTATTTTTTGATCCATACTTCGGTTGATTGCGACACGATCTTTGGCGGAGATTGCGCTTTCAAAACTAATCCGGCGGTAATCGTTATAAGATCCCCCGCCGCCCAACATTCCCAGCAGCCTTGACTGTGTCAACTTGCCGCCCGCTAATTTCTCAAATGCGGTCGTAGTGGAATGGGTGAGCAAATATTCATAACCCTCTTCGCCGTAACCACGCGTGCGGCTATCCAGATAACCGCCAGCGGCGTGAGGTTTTACCGTGTCAGATGTGACGTTGTTGGTAATTTTATCCATCGCCTTCCGCATGTCTGTTTTGACGGCATCAAAATACTGTTGGTAATACGCCTGCATGGTTGGCAGAAATCCGCCCGCGCCGGCTAAGTCTTGCAGCTGCTGATTGTAGGCGTCTAATCTGGCCTGCTTCTCAGTAGCGTTACTGGTTTTTAGGTCGTCCAGTTTCTTTTGCTCATCGGAATTGTCCTGTTTGAGTGTGGCGTCAAAATTCGACTTTTGGTCGTTCAGGGTAGTTTGTAAATCCAGATTGCGGCTTTGGCGTTCTTTGTTGTAAGCGGCCGCGTCATCCGCTAAAGTCTGTAATAATTGCTTGGCCCGCTCCGCCCGCTGCTCGTCGTATGACTCTTGTTGATCGGCTAATGTGATTTGCAGGTCTTGCGCCGCCCGTTGTTTACTTGTGTTATAGCTGTCGTTTTCATCTGAGACCTGTTTCGCCATACTCTCGCGCGCCTTGATTATTCCTTGAGCGTCGCGAGACTCAACCATATCGTTTATCTTGTCCTGGCCGTCTTCCTCAATTTGCTTCAATCGTTTCTGATGATCTTCCTCGGCCCGTTGTGCTTCAAGATTGGCATTTGCAATTGTCTTAGCGCGTGACTCTTCGTAATTCTGCTGGTCCTGTGCGGCGCTTTCGGCGGCATCCCGCACGATCTTGGAGCGGTTGTCGTAATAATCCTGGTCGGCGCGTGCGGCTTCCTGCTCCGCTTTGGCTATCGTATCGGTACGGGTTTTCTCATAATCCGCCGTATCTTTGGCGATTTTGGCCTCAGCATCTGTGATTATATTGACCCGGTCGGCCTCTGCCTTCTTAGTGGCGTCTGCCTCGGCTTTTTGTTCATTAACGTATAACTTAGCGGCCTGTACCATCTGGTCATTTGTCAGGCCAAAGTTGTGATCATAATCATTTAGGTTGGTTGCGGCATCTTTGGCGTCATCCGATAAAACCCCCAGAGCCTTACCGACTGCCAAAAACCATTGATTGCCCTGGCCGAACATCTTTCCAAGTTCACCCGCATCAAATGTAATAATTTTTCCAAGTGCTTGTGTGCCACTATCCCAAACGTTCTGTTTCTGGCCTGGTATCGTGAGGGCGTGAGTAGCGAACCATGCCACCGCGATAGCGATTGCGATTGGAGCAGCAACAGCTACAATAGTAGCAATTCCCATTCCTGCCCCGGCACCGACTACGGCATCAGCTGCTCCGCTAACTGCTGCTCCAATACCAATCTTGCTCAATACGGCGTTGGTAATTACCAGACCCCCCAATATTTGAGATATTTGCCCCAATATTCCTGATCCTACACCAAATACAACCGCGGCTTGAGCAACCGCCGGGTATTTCTCCATCAAGTCAGCCACTTGACCGGCCAGCTTTGCAACCTGTTGAAAAGCGGGCAGAATGTCTTTTATCATTGTTCCGCCCATGCGAGAGATTGATCCTTCCAGGTCCTTTTGTGTATTCAGCCATGCGGCGCTTGTACTATCGCCCTCCCCCATTTGCTTGATAAAGTCATTGATAGGGGTATTGAGCACCTGCTGTGACATTTGGGTAAGCATCTGGCCGACGCGCATTAGACCGCGCCCGGTCATCATGGAGGCCATCGCCCCTACTGATTGACTGGTCTTTTGCACAGTCTTGTCGATCGAATCGACCCCATCTACAACCGCACCTGTGGCGTCTGCCTCTTTGTTGTATGCGTCAACATCCGCCAAAATCTGCTGCTCGTTCTTGCCGCCAGCGGAGGCCATGCCGACAATGTTTTTAGCGGCTTCGGCGGTCGACACGTTAAATGATTTTGCGTAATCGTTGACAGCCGCCCAGGTCTGCTTGTAATCAGCGGAAGGCGCGGGTAAACCACCCATAGCAGCAGAGCCGGTGCCAGTGCCTTGACTAACTTGACTAATTGACGCCGTGGCCGCCTGTTGGGACTGTTTATCTACCAAAAAACGCAGTATGATATTTAAAACGTTGTCATCATCAGCCATAAATCACCAGGGAGGGTACTATGAGCGAAGAAGAGGATCGTAAATTCAAAAAGACGTTAGCAGTTGGTTCGTCTTTGTATCTGATCGGGATTAGCTTATCTTTGCTTTCGTGCATCATTTTTGGCTGTCTAATCCTCACCGCTATGTCCTCCCACTGACGCCTTGCGCTTGATGGTCTCTGCTATCCCGTTGAGTATTCTTAGGGTGGTCAGGTCTGCAATCAGGCTATCTTCCATTTCCATCAAGGGCACCCCAAACACGTCGATGAATTTCCAGGCGCCCATTCCGTCTGACCATGCCTCTAAGATCGCGTAATATCTTTTTGCTTTCTCGAAATCGGTGAAACTAATCTCTTCTGGATAAAAGTCGTCCGGGTCTCCGCTGTTAGCTTTTTTCTCTGCCCATTCAACCGCATCTACCCAGAGCTGGTCTTGCTTTTTTTTTCAGCCTCAGTCGGCGGTACTTTGGGTTTCCAGTGCTGGTTATGGTTGTAGACTGCCACTTCCCAGGACGCTTCGAATTGTTCTGGCAACTCTTGAAATTCTGAAAACGTAAGCGGCCAATGCTCGAAACCCTCTGCCTTGACGGTTGCTGCAATCAAGGACGGGTAAATCATGGTATGCAAGATGCGCCGGGCAAAGGTTTGTAGATCATCACCCTCGCTTGGTTCGCCCTCTTCCTGTACGGCCTGATTGATCAGGACTGATCGATACATGCCGATTGCAACAGTGGCCGGGCGAACCGTCACGGAGTAATTTTCGTAAGTTACCGTTTCTTCGACACTATCCATTAGGAGGCCGCGTATTCGTAGAAGCAGGTCACGATGGTTCCAACTGCAAGCGGGCCAGCAATAGTGATGGTGCCAACTGCTTTTGTAGCGGTTGCGGTTACATCGGTCACGGTTCCACCAGTGGGGGACATGGTAGAAATGGCGTTGATTTGCAAAGTTCCAGCGGCCTGGCGTGCAGAGTTGAAGGGGAAGGTTGTTACAGTTCCATCGGCCCGCCATGAGCAAATGTGAGGAAGTCCGTAGGTCTGGATTTCTTCCGTCTCAGAGGTGGTATAACCTTCGGTGTTGGCTGTGAACTGGATGCCCCAGATATGATGATTGACAGCGGTCGGGAGCATGCTGAAAGAGAAAGCCGACTTGTCAGCGGACATACCGTTGGCATTGATGATCACCTGCGTTGCAGGGATCTCATAAGAGCGATAGCAGCGGAGACCGCTCAGGTATTCTTTGGCTTGCTGGTACATCAGAATTGCGACGGTCGGTTCAGAGCCTTGTTTATTGGTTGCATAACCAATTGTAGTAGCGCTGCCAATGGTGGCCTGTTTGGTCGATGACATTGCAGCATAGGCGTCCATCGGATTTATGGCGGTCGTGATCTTGGCGGTCGATACTTCCTGACGGGGAAGCATATCCTGCGCCAAAACCTGATCATCGCCGGTGTGGGCAATACGCCGCGCATCCGGTACGGTGTTTTCGTAAGACTGCACGCCCACGAGCTGGATGCCTTCGTAGACAGTTGTTGATGTTGCGGCGGGTACGCCGTCAGCGGTTAGGGCGTAAACCCTCGCCTGTTTCATTCCAACGGGAAATGATTTGCCAGTAGGTGCGGTCATTGTTGTTACTCCTTAGTTTTGTATCTCAACGAAATGAAGTTCAAATTTATATTGGATACCCTCGATCTCTTCAAAGTCAGATTGCGGGTGGGTGGTAAATTTTGCGTTGTAATTCAGCGCCAGTACTGTTGCAATCGATGCAGCCAGATCGTTGATTTGATCCTCTGCGGTTGCGGGGTCATCGCGCCTGACCCATACCCCAATCACAAAGCGCATGGGTGTCTGATTGGTATCATCGTCTACCAGGTCAAACATTGCCCCGGCGCTATCGATACCTACTAGCGGGCTGATCCCGGCCGGATTGGTTGGAAAATAGCCGACCACGTGCGCGGTATGATCGGTATCGTCAGCTAAAAGGGTGATCGTCTTTAGCTTAGTTACCAGATCGGCGCGGAGTGTCTTTTGACTGACAATCATTTCTTACCTTTCTTATTCTTACACTTGCCCATTGAAGCCCTCTCTTCTAGCGACCAGTGCTATCTGCTGATTGATGTCATGCGGTAATCTTGCCACTTCCTGATCTGTCACATCTCGCAATAACTGCCAGCGCCCGACGTGCATCCAGGCTTGAGCCAGTCCGTAAGCGTTGCCGACAACATACTTAGCATAAAACCGGCCCTTGCGGCTGGCGGTATTTGTAATCATGTAGCCGTTATCGGTATTCTCAATCGCCCAGGATGCGCCGAGTAAACCAGTGCGGCGATAATGACCGCTGGCGGTTTTGAAGATCATCCCTAAAACAGAATGCTGTGATGCGACACTTTGGCCCATAGGTTCGGGTGGGTATTCCTGCATCCTGCGTTTGATGCGGTCCATTACCACTCGAATCTGTTGGCGTCCAATTTGCGGAACCTCAGCCGTAAGGTCTTGCAAACCCTTACGAACCAACTCACCGCGTACCTGGACGGATAACTGGACTGCCATTAGATCACTTTCTCCATAAGGATCTCGGTAAACTCAACCGGCGTACCTGAAAACGAACCGACTGCCCGCACGTGATAATCGATATTGTTGGCGGTCAGTATGTCACCCTCGAGTACATCCACGACCCCAAACACGCCCGTTATAAATGCCTTGCGCGGGCTTTTGAACTTGTACCTCTCAATGTTTTCGTCATCGAAAGGGACAGGGGCATAAGCCAGAGCAAGCGAGGCTATATTGGTGACGGCTGCGCCAACCTTACCCAATACTGCTGTCGGGGTGCGTTTTGTGCTGGCGTTCATTCTTCCATGTCCCCGCGGTACAAATGAACTGAATTGACGCTGCCCGCTTCGCTTTTGCCGCGCAACTGAATCGCCAGGTTTACCAGATTGGTAATCTGTTGGGACATAGTAAAACCGCTGCGCCAGGCCCGAAAGTCGACCACGTTTTTCATCGAGGCTACCCATAAATCAGCCAGGTCAGCCGCCGCCGCGTAGATGTCGTACCTCTTGCCGGTGATATAGTAAATATATGGGTATTGATCTGTAGACCAGGTATAGCGACCGTTGATAAAATCAATCGTGGTTGGCGTAATGGTGCCGTACCATTGATTCTGAATGATCGTGACCGTGCCGCCAGTTGTGCCCTCGAAATATTGGCGGCTAAAGTAGTTCTTGTATTGAATGACGTTATTAGCGACCAGTGTTGGCTTCAGATCCAACCGCTCGAACATCACGAACTCTTGATAAACATCCAGATTATTTTGTATATCATCATCGCTGAAATGCTGCGTAGCCGTGCCGCCAGTATCCGCGAGTAGCGTTCTGGTTTTGGTTATCAGGTCGGTCATCGACACCCTGGCAGTCATGGTTGCTCCTTATCCTAAACTTTCCTTCCACCATTCGGCGCGGTCGGGTTGTTCGCGCCATGGGAAAACCGCACCATAATTGTTGGCATTACACCGAAAGCACCCGACGGGAATCTCTGTTGTGGTCATGTAGTCCATGAGTGCTGATTCTGTTAGACCGTCTAGCGCAATAGCATCGTGATTTTTATCCACTCCCATCAACAAAGAAGGGGTAAATCGTCCAATGCAGCATCGGTGAAAATAACCATCATCAATCACCACCCTAAAACGCCTGTACCAACAGCGATCCCAAATCGCCCTCAAGTATTCCTGTGAATGGTTTTCTTTCTGTGCCGCATACGTAAAAACAAGATTGTGCCATTTCAAGTGAGTGCCGTTATCCTCGCATTTACGCGTGATGTAGGCGCGATCTTCTTCCGTCAGTTTATAGGGTGTTATTTCCAGACAGTCAACTTTCTGAAAAAACGCATCAGGCAATCGCTTGTATCCCTGCCCGTTAGAGGTCATTTCGATTTCATTGGTGATGCCGCTTCCAATCAAAATATCAAGTAGGTCCATAAGCTGCGGGTGCAGGGTAGGTTCTCCGCCTAAAGGGTTGTATGCCTGGAAGTGCATCACTTTTGCCGCCATATTCATGTCACGCTCAAAATCGGCGGGTTTAACAAACCAGGGGTCCTGAACCGGGATAAAGTGGTTGCATGATACGCAACGGTTCTGACAAGCCAGGGTAATGTTAGTCTCACAGTGCGGAAAAGTTACCATTGGTATACTTCTCCGTCTCTAATGGGTTGTAGAAATCTTCAGGCAGATTGTAGCGGGCATATTCTGGCAGTGATCCTGCGCCTGGTCTGATTGACTCATAGCGAGCAGCAATCTTCTGTCGATCCTTGTAATCCCGTACCAATAATTTGTGGTGTTCTATTGCGTAGGGGACAACCGTACCTGTGCCGTTTGGATTGCCGGCATGGACATAAGTAACGCCGTACATCAATTCTTTTTTGCCAAGTCTGGTTTGCAGGTCCGGCATCATGCCGTCATTCACTAGATAATGCTTGTCATCTGGGTAGAGGTAGACGCGAGGGAAAGTATATAAAGTATCTTTTATGTTGTTTTTATCAGATGTTTTCCGCGTCAAATTGAATAACCATATAAACAATGCTGGGCTCGCCATCTCGTCATCGTCCAGGCGCAAGACCCAATCACCATGACAGGCTGCTACCGCTTGATCTGAGACGGTCTCCTGTAACTTATCCGCTTTCAAATTCAGCGAAACGTCTGCTAAGTGGCGCCAGGATGCGCTCTGCGCCTTCTCGCCGTCAAGACCGAGGACTAATTCAGCCTCTAGGTTAGTGGCTAATTGCCTCATTGCCTTGATAAACTTCTCAACGTGCGGATGTTCGTTGTTGGTAACGCATAAAATAGACAATTGACGAGTAGGCTTAGCATCTTGTTTCTTCGTGATTATGTCCTGCATGGCTTCAAGCGTGGGCTTCCAATACTTCTCGGTGATGCGGTCAGCATCGTATCGTTTAGCGCCTGCTCGCGCCCTATCTCGGTAGTCCTGATTGCCGCGCACTTCATAAGCTGCCAGCAAGCGAGATAGGACTGCATCGGCCAATACTTTCCACTGGAATGCGCTGAAATGGGGCTGCCATTCAGGGACCGCTTCGCTCTTGTCAATCTTCCAACCGCCAAAACATAACTCACTCATGCTGGTCCAATCGCCAGTGATAACGGGTGTACCGCAAGCCTGCGCCTCAATTAACGGGATACCGAAACCCTCGCCTTTTGACACATTCATCAGAACATCCATGCTGTTGTAGGCATGGCGCATGTAGTCATCATTGAAGCCCAACAGGTATTCGTACTGGTCGCAGAACACAACATCACGACCAGGCTGTAGTCCCATGACCGTACACCATTCGACCAGGTCGATCGCCTCGCCGCCCTGCGCGCCGTTATCGGTGTGCAAGTACAGCAAAGCGTCCGGGTGCTGTTTTTTGAGTGCGGCGAATGCGGCAATCTGCTCGTAAAACGCCTTGCGGGGTGGTACGCCTTTATTGGCTGCGACCATGCCGACGATAAAAGCATCAACGGGCAGGCCGATTGCCTGGCGTGCGTCTGCCTGTGTCTCAGGTCTGAATGCCTGCGTATCGACCCCATGAGGAACGTAGAAAGGGTCAAGGCCAGCATTGCGCGCTTGCTCTAATCCGAATTGACTGATAACGATTGGCTTAGTGGCCTTTGATGCGCTTTTCAGCACCACTGGTGGAATTGGTTCACAGTCAATCGGGAACCACGGGAACCAGGGTATGTGTACACGGTCTGGTTGGACTACCCACACATCCACCAGGCTGATAATACAATCTGCCTTAGCGTGTACAGCGTGAGCATTGATCACGTCCATGCCGTACATATGGTGCGCCTTCGGGTAAACCATCATCCCGTTCCATTCCATAGGAGCGCTGTCTATACCGTAAAATGCCGATATGGTCACATTGTGTCCCAGTGCCTTGATGCGCGGCGTAAACAGTTTTGTTTGATTTCCATAGCCGGTTGGGACCCACGGAGCGTTCGAAAACCAGGAAAGATTCATGATAGGCTGTCCTCACAGCAAACCTCAACCAAGACCCGGAAGGGACGAGGTAATCCTTTTCGCATCGCGATGCTATCCGGGCCTATATTCATTTAGGCAGACGTTCCAATCAACTGGACGCCGTAGGTTGGGCGATATACGCCGTAAGCAAATTCCATGGAGGCGTTCAGTTCCCAGGCACCATTGCCAGAGTATGAAGCGTTCCATTGGGGGTTAATCTGGAAGGGCTGGCGCATGTCAAGATACATGGCGTCGCGAGCGAACATTGCGCCAGTGGCCGCAGTGCCGGATGTGATATTGGCATCTACCAGGAAGTCGATGTTAGCGAATGAGCCCTGATAGAAACCACCGTAGATGCTTTCGGCAATTGCGCCGTTGAGCATCAAGAGAGGCACACCGGTTGTGACACTGGTCAGGTTGTACCACTGCACCGGGTGCATGATGCAGACGTAAGTCCCGAAGATCTTATTGGTGCGAAGATAAGCCTGCGCCCGTAAGATGTTCGGCCAGGTCAAGGTGCCGCCAGCAGATCCAACGGTTCCGCCGGTCAGAGAGCCAAACAGCCCTACCAGATCGGTGTCGATGGTCGCGGATGCAGTCTGCCCCAAATACGTACCGGCATCCTGTGTAGCGCCAGCGGGATCAGACTTAATGCGCCGGGTGGTCAAGAGGGCCATCTGAGCATAAACAGACGGGGTAGCAGTACCAGCGGGCGAGCTGTTGAACGCCTGTTGAGTAGGCATATCAGCGCTTTCTGCGACGGTGGCGAATGTGCCGCCGGAGTAAGTGCCCCAGATGCGGGTAACACTAGATTCGGTGTCATTGAATTGATGCACAAATGGGGCAACTACATTGCCTTCCTGTGCGGTAAACAGCGCCAGTTCGTAGACACTTGCGATCATGCTGGCAATGCCAGCGTAAGTAGTTTCACCAGACATGGCTTAGGTTCCTTTAGTGGGGTCCCATTGAATACCGCCGCCAGATGCAAATGGACCTGATAAACCAGGCATCAAGCGCGCCCGTTTCTCTTCGCGAGTCTCAACGTGCTGCGTACCATTTGCGCCCGGATTAGCAGGGCCTGGATTGGTCGGCTTGGTCTTTGGGATGAGTTCTAGTATGATTTTCGCGTCTGCCTCTAGTTCCTCGGGCGTCTCACCTTTTAGCCTGTCAGCAAATTCGATTGGTAATCCAATTTTGTGGGCAATATCAGTGCGCATTTGTTGCGCCTGGATTTGGTTCAAGCGTGCTTCAAGTTCAGTGGCATGTAGGTTGGCCTTCTGTAAGTCGGTCATCTCGACTTGTTTACGTTGAGCTTCCTGCTTCTCGAACTCGTCAGCTAACTTTGCCCTTTTATTTGCTTCTTTGAGATCGTCACGTAGTTTATTGATCGTTTTCATAGCACGATCTTTATCGTACGCTTCATCCTCTGCAACCGGTTCGGCTGCGGGTACTGTTGGGGTCGTCTCGGCCGGTTTAGCTTCTGCTGGGTCTGGTGGCATCTCGCCTTTCCTTTCGTTCAAGGATTAATAACAAAAAAAGCCGCTTTTTCTCGGCGTTCACGTCTTGTGACTGCCATGGAAAAGCGGCGTTCCGTTAGGACTGCCTTATTTAATTAATTACATTGTAGCATAAATATTCTAACTTACAATATCCCGTTCCATCTTTCTCATTTCCGCCGTTCTATGCAAGCAGTATTTGCGTTCAATGGCATCTACCACGAGCAACAATGCTTGACGAATAACCAGCCAGAAGTCTTTGTCGCTCATTTATTTCCTGAGTTGAGCCAATACACTTCCAACAATCTCTTCATACAATTTTCCGCTGCAGTAATCGCAAAGAAATATTGTAGAGTCTTTACCAGCCGATATAGTTCGTCCCGGCAATTTTACATCCTCGTTTTCGAGATGAGAGCATAAAAATACACGTTTGCCGCTCGCAACCATTTCGTCCCTTGCGCCTTTTACATTCATATCATCTCCCTATCTGTAGTCAAACCTACACATGCAGTTGGTACGGCATTCCTCCGCCCCGATTGGGTCAAGTGTGCCTATTGGCTGCCAGCCTAGATCGGACTGCTCCAGACAGCCCTCACAATGCTCGGCGGGTGCCAGGATGCGGCACTCCTGTGTCATGCCCTTATTGCGTGCCATTCTGCGGCGCATGGCCTCAAATACCATCCGCCCGCTTTGGGCATATAACCGCGCCCTATTCAGCAACGTGCCGTTTAGCTTCTGCTTTCCGCTAGCAATATCATTTGCGAAGTTGGCTAGATATTGATACTGACTTTTGACCTGCGAACCAACAAAGCCCCAGTCGGATTGCGTCATCTGGTCCCAGCCGCCGCGAGCAGTTGCGCCCGATGCAACATCGATCAGTTTGACTTCCTGCTCAATTGCCAGTTGCCACTGGGAGAGCGTGATATTACCATCCAGCAGGCTTTGAGATATGGCCTGTATATTGTCTTGACTGAGATTGATGACATTTTCCAGCTCTTGCGCGACTACTGCACGACTGACGAACTGGCCAGTTGTCAGATCGATATATCGTCCGGCTATCTCATTCCAGCCGTAATCATGCGATAGTGGAAGTGATGTAGTCAACCGTCTTACTTTCCAGCAACTTTGCCAGTAACGGGCTTGCCGCTTCGACCAGCACCCGCGCCGCTTCCTGGTCCATTGTCGTTACCAAACTGGTTTGGGTTAATTGGCTGTCCGTTCTTATCAACGGCTGCCCCCTGACCTTGCGCGCCTTCTTTGTACCATTCGTTAGGGACATTTTGTTTAGCGGTATCCTCCTGGTCAATGCGTTCTTGCTCTGTTTCCCAGTCTAAACCGTGCTGGCCAGCAATAGTCTGCTTGCTCTTGACGCCCATAGTGTTGAGCGCCTGATCTGCGGTAGTCTGCGCTAATTCATCTTCCGGCAGCATATCCGGCCATACAACAGTGGCAGGGATAGCCGTTATGCCGTGTACCATCTGTAAGCGCCGCACTAATTCTTCGAGCATATCGCCGAATAACTCACGCTTCGTGCCAATCATGGCCAAGTTATCTTGATACAAGACCTTCAGGCCAAAATTGGTCAATGTACCCAGCTTGTCGGCCAGTGTATCGGTATCAACTACGCGGGCCATGTCGAACATGGCCTGGCGCAGCATGCCTAGATGATTTTGCACAGCGGGCAAATCCCCGATTGCATCCAGTTGATTGATAGAAAAGTTAGGATCGTTGCCATTTGGCATTTCATCCGGTCCAACATCGATCTTGTTCATGTTTCCAGCCATGCGCGAGTAACGCTGAGGATGGGCATATAAGCGGATGATCTTAGAGATATTAGACGCCACAAAGTTGATACGATTTTGGATCTCTTCGAGATTGGGTGTGATATCCGGTTCGCCATAGATGCTATCGACTGACGGCAGGTTCTGCCAGTGCAGCATGGGCGCAAACGATAACGGCTGCCCTTTTGCGTCAACAAACTCTACCTCGCTGGTCAGTTCCCAGCGAGCTCCATCATGTGAAATCCAATCCTGCGTTATCCATGTTCCAATGTCGTTCTGGATGATGATGCGCCGCCGGTCGAGTTCCTTGCCTAACACATCCGTTGAGCGATACTCAACCTTGTAACTAATGACCGTTTCAAAGTCATCCGGTGCGGTCGTGATCGTGGTGAACAACGGGTCAACCAATTGGAGACGAGGGTATTCGGTATCATCTTTACCCAACACGCCGCCAGGCATAAGGTACAGATAGCCCGTACCAGCCACACCAGCCGATAAACTTGAGCGGTGAAATAATACTTCTTGCTTGTTGGCGTCCAGGCATTCCTTCAGCCACTTCTCTTGCTCGCTCTCGGCTTCGCCCTCGAAGTCAAAGGTAATGCCCTTGCCTAGCATCTGCGATACGATGCGCTGGGAGATCAGCCGGCTAAAGTTCAGGGCAATGTTGTCGTTGAACTGACCGCGGCGGACAAAGAGCTGTTCGGGATGATCGCCCGCATAATACGCCCGCGCCGTGGCTACAGGTTTATTGTTAGCGTCCATCATGCGGCTAACGAGTCGGTCTGCAATGGTGTTTAGAAATACGTCGAATATGCTCATAATTTACCTACCAGTTAGCAAATGGATCTGAGACGGTTTCGGCTTCGCTGCCGCCAGATAATTCAGTGGTCGCCCACACATCCGCATCAAGGCGGTTAGGGCTGTCATCGCCCTGCAACCATAGACATAACTCATCTTCTAGTGCCGGGAAGTTGCCTACATGATGATCTCTGCCTTGTTCTGCTATTGCCGCGATAGGTTCTGCCCTGGTCGCCTTACCCCGTGATGCCCAAACCAATTTGACGTTTACGGTAGGATCGACCTGCTTTATGACGCTTTCTACCATATCGCCGCCGTTGTTTTTTTCAGCCACAATCAAATCAGCTTTGAAACGATGGTAAGCGGTAACGGCAGCGGTCGCCCAAACCAACGGGCTTCCTTGCGTGCTATCATCGGCTAGTAAATAATAATCTTTGTCAGCCTTGCCTTTGGTTATAATCCCAGCCTCGTCTCCCCCACTGGATGCGGTAGGGTCTACGCCAACAACAATACGCGATAAATCAGGATGACTAATTACGCGATATTTCTCTAAATTAGCCCTGGTCCACAATGCGCCGGGTGCCTCGTTCACATCCTCGGCCATGATCTCCATACGATAGGCCAGGCTGGTCATGTCGTTGGTAATGTCTTTCAGGGCTTCCCGTGACAGATGCGGATTGTCCATACTGGTAAAGTTGAATGTTTCCCACCGTCCACTTTTATCAGCTGCGGCCCGTTTGAATAACTTAGCGGCATGCTGCGGGTCATTGGCCTTGCTAATACTGCGACTGTGCAAACTTGGCGGAGTATAGATAAAAGTGGCGTTGCCGTTATTATCCAGTAGCATCGGAGCGCCAACAACTTCCCAGGCTTCCTCGTTCATCAACTGCCACTCATCAAAGACAAGTTCGTCGCCATAATCGCCCCGTAAAGAATCGGCATTCCATGCGGTTTTGGCGCGGATGCGCTGTTCAGTTCCAGGCAATTCAATCGTGTGTTCGGTCTCGTTTTTCTTGAACACACCGGCCTTGATCGGCTCATACAGCGCCCTGGTAACTGTCACCCAATAACGCTCTACCTGTTCAGACGTTGGCACGGCATAAAGCACGCGCCTGCCTGCCAGAAACTTTTCAACCGAGAATATCCCCATGCCGACAGTTTTTCCGCCGCGCCGGCCGGCGCGAATGATCTTCCTCTTAGCAGGAGAATCAATAAATGCGCGTTGTTTGGCGTGCGGCTCTGGGAGATGGATCTCGTACTCAGGCAATGGGAGCATCCTTTTTGTCGTAAACGACTTTTAGCAGGATTTCTCCCTTATCGCCTGTGCCCTCGAATGTGTCTGGAACTTTTCCGTAAGCATATTGCACGAAGGCCATGACTAATCGCGGGTCTTTCGACTGCGCCCATGATCTCATTATGGCCTCCACAACCGTCAGCCGTTTGTCGCCCGCCTTGACTTCCTCATGCGCAATCTGCTGGGC
>QGNH01000785.1_pt1 | contig 20187 bp, 40 predicted proteins | sample 1735481 | NCBI WGS metagenome assembly QGNH01 (sample SAMN09239004, study PRJNA386568) | Viral metagenome, whole genome shotgun sequencing project.
CCCCGCTTCGCGGCGCGGCGCAGGATGCCCGCACAGGCTTTCGCGCTCAAGCAGTACCGCCGCAGGTGCGGTCCATCCTCCAGAATGTGCGACAACGAACACACGCTGGCGGCGCTGGGCCAGACCGAAGTATTGAGCGTCCAAGCTGCGGTAGGCCCACCCGTACCCGAGTTGCCCCAGCCCTCCGAGGAAGGCACCAAAGTCCCGTCCNNCGCCAGTCTCCAAGATATCCGACAACGAACACACGGCGGCGGCGCTGGGGAACTCCGAAGTATTGAGCGTCAAGAACCCGCCACGCGAGAGCGTACCCGAGCTTTGCCAGCTTCCCGAGGAAGGCACCAAAGTCCCGTCCTCCGCTACTCGACAGGACGCCAGGCACGTTTTCCCAGACGACCCACCGTGGCCGATAGCGGTCCACCAGTCCCAGAAAGACGAGGGCCAGGTTGCCACGCGGGTCCGCCAGACCCTGTCGGAGTCCGGCGACGCTGAACGACTGGCAGGGTGTTCCGCCAACAAGGACATCTGGTCGAAGGTCGGGCCAGTCGGCATAGCAGGTCATGTCGCCAAGGTTCGGCGTCTCCGGGTAGTGATGATCCAGCACGGCATTCGGAAACTTCTCGATCTCGCTGAACGCGGACGCGAACCAGCCCAAGGGTCGCCATGCGACGGAGGCCGCTTCAATCCCAGAACAGACCGAGAGGTATTTCATACCTCGAACGGCGAGCCAACATCGCCGGTAGAAATCCGGAACGCCGCTGGGAGCGCCTGCCGGTCCGTCAGTTCATCGAAGGCGCAACTCGTCGCGTCGACCAAGTCATCCGGCACGCCCTTGGTCGGAAAGGCATGGAGGTTCCGCAGCCAGAGTTCGTTCCACGCCCCGCGCACTACCTTGACGTTCCCGGCCTGAGCCTGCGCCGCGAACGGGTTGAACCGGACGAGCTTATCGCCCGTCGCCGTCCTGCTATGGGCGGTGAAGCCGGCGACGTTGGCGATCCAGTTCGCGACCGCCTCTTTCCCGGCGCTGCCCGGCTCCTGCTCGAAGCGAATAGCGCACGTCTTCCCGTCTGTTTCGGCGAGACTGCGCTGGAGCTTTAGCCGGTCGTTCGCAGCGAGTTGCTCCCAGGTGGCGTCTTCGACGTAGTAGAGCTTGCCGGCCTTCGCCATACGCACGCTCGCCGTCCCATCACCCTTGCCCGGTGAGGAGGCCGAGTCCCAGCCGCGCGCCCGTTTGGCATTCGCGGGTGCCGCCTCGACGATCTCGCACCAACCGCGGTTGAAGACGAGCCCGGCCGCGGCGCGGATCTTCCAGTTGCCGCCGCGGTCGCCGCCGAGGAGCCGCTCTTGCTCGACCAGCGGCATCGCTTTCATCGTGGCGAGATAGCCGGGATCGTTGGTGTTCCCGATCTGGTTATCCTGGAGCCGTCCGAGGACATACGTCAGCGACTTCGCGTCGGCAGCGCGTTCGGGTCCGTAGCGCGCCACAAAGTCCTCTTGGCTGTCGGCCCAGACCAGGTCTTCCTTCTCGCGGAGAAACCACCGGAGCACGCCGCTGCGCTCGGGAATGGCATACCCGTCGTCGTCAATCCACCAGGCCAGCAGTTCGACGAGAAAGCTGTCGGGGTCCGGGTTGCACGTCGCCCGGATATACGGCCGCACGCCGCACTGCGAGCGATTGCGACTGGTGAGATACCAGAACTGCGACTCCTCGAATGATTCCAACTGGTCGAACATGATCAGCGCAAGCTGGGCGCCCTTCCAGTCGAGGACGTCCTGCTCATATTGCAAACCGGCGAACTTGCCTTTCGCGCCCGACGGAAAGACCCACTCCAGCGAGCCGCCGCGCGCCTCCGCCCCGACGCCGGGATAGAGCTTCATCGACTCATCCCAGAGGCCACCGGGATAGCGGATCTCGGGTGTCACGCGGCGAAAGAGCACGAAGGTAAAGCCGGGATTGTTGATGTGGCGGAGCGGCTCCATGAGCAAACTGAACGTCTTGCCGGAAAACACACTCCCGCCGAAAATCGCAATATCCGCCGACGACGCCAGGAACTGTTCCTGGACCGCCTGCGGGCGGATGATCTCCGGGGCGAGCGCGGTCACGGTACCGCTCTCTTAGGTTCGTGCGGGCAGTGTGATCGGGTGACCGAGGAACCCGGCGAACCAGATGAGCATCAGGGCGAGGAGGAGAACCCCGACGACCAACAGGATGACTTTTTGTGGCTGCGGCGCGGCGAAGTAATGCGTGATAATCCACCACGCGCCCCAAACGACGCAGGCGCCGACGCCGAGCATGATGAGCAGTGATACGATGTCCATCTCAGGACTCCTGTTGGAGAGGTTTGCCGTTACACGACCAGCCAACGGTCGTTTCATTACCGCGCCGGACACGATAGAACGTGAGGCGTTCAAATGGCTTGTCTGCCGTCCCACCGCAGGCCGTACAGTGGCGTGGGTGCGCCGGCTTGTGGGTCGGCAGCGGTAGGGCGTTCAGCTCCGCTTCGCGCTGCCGTTCGCGGATCTCCTGGCCCACCGACCAGGCCCGTTCGACCGCGGCGATCGGCCGCCAGTTGAGCGCGCCTCTCATTCGGGGGTGCCGGCAGTCAGGAGGGCGTTCGCGATCGGGTTTCTGCCGTTGTCCGGGATGGCGAAATAGACGCGCACACTATCCTCCATAACGATCGGGCCGCCGTCCGGACCGCTCAGTTCGTGTCGCTGGACCAGGATGCCGAGATGCCGCGCGAGGAGGTCGAGCGCTGGCGTCTTCGGGTGCAGTTTGAACTTCGTGATCGTCTTCGGGATCGCGTCCTCACCTTTCCCGTTCCAGACCGTCTCCTGGGTCACTTCCATGATTGCCTTGGTGGCGCCCGCGGGCATCTTCGCGAAGTTCAGCGCGACGCCGCCGTGCTCATCGAAGTCGAGATAATCGCCCATATCGGCGAAGCCGATCGCCGCGAGTTCCCGCAGGACCCGTTCGGCCGTCACGTCGAGCCGGTGCAGCCGGGGATAATCCGCCTTCGCAATCTCGGCCAAGACCCATTTGTTCTTCATCAGGGTGGCGCCGGTCGTATGCGCCGAGTGCGGTTTATAGCCGGCGCGGATGGCTGCCTGTTTGGCGTTCCGGGTCGGGTCGGAGAGGAGTTCCTTGACGAAGAGCGGACGGCGGTCGGTCTTCGTCGGTTGCTGCCCTGGTTCGAGGAGTGAGCGCCCTTTCTTCGTCATGCGGCGATGATCGTTTCTTCGGTCGGCTTGCCGAGCTTCCGCGCGTAGTCGAGCGTCCAGGCCGTGCCGTTCGTCAGCGGTTGCGGCTCGTCTATCCGGACCAGCCGATCACAGCACGTCGCGATTTGCTCGTTCCGCTGCTTGTAGCCGATCTGACCGGCGCCATCCCAGCGATGAACCTCGACCGGGAGCGCGTGGTGGTAGATACCGAACTCGCGCGCGACCCGCTCGACGACGCTATCGACACCCTCGTTGTTGCCGCTAATGATTTCCTCAGGGCGATACTTATAGAGAACCCGGCGCACTTCCCTAAAGACGGCCGGACTGCTGCCGAGCCGCACCGAGCCGACGATCGCTAAGATCACGCGCCCTCCAGGGCTAGAGGAAAGGTAAGCGGGTCGCCGCTCACCCCTCGCCCCTCTCTGTCGCCGGGCGCATGGCCGCGTCGATGGCCATGTCGATTGTTGCGCGGACCGATTCGCTTCGGAACGCCAACTCGCGCTCACGGAAGTAAATCTTGTCGGGACGCTGTTCCTCCAGCCAGTCCAGCCGTTCGCGGTCCCGCGTGTCGGTCTCCGCGCGGGCGCGCAGCGCGTCGATTTCGGCCCATGCACGAGTGAGAGCATAAGCACGGCAGGCAGAGAGGCCGCCCTTACGAATCCGCCCAACAAGCGGCAACGCGAATAACGCCCGATCAACACCTTCCTGGGTCGCCGTCATCGTCACCGGCTCAGTCGGGAACAATCGATCCAGCGCCGCTTCCTGTTCCCCCGTCATCGCCCGTGGGGCGGAGCGGTCAGGGGAGGTCATGGGGAGCGTTCCTTCGCGGCAGCTCGTTCAGCCGTAATCGCGGCTTGAAGGGCTCCGGCTGCGCACTCCTGCATTTCCTCGTGGCGGGCGCGCAGGGCGTCGATTTCCCGGCAGCAATCGTAGGCGACCGTATCCCCATCATTNNAAGACCGCGACACCAGCCAGTAGCATAGAGGCGAATCGCGTTCATGCGCATCTCGGTCATCGTCAGCGGCGCGGCGCGTGGCGGGTCAGCGGGCATCGGGAACCTCCTTGGGATTGGCGTCGGCCACCCAGCCATCCGAGATTTTCTTCAAGTCATCGGAGCCGCAGTCGGGACACTTCTGCACCGGCTCAGCGATTCGCGTGGTGCCCACGATGCCGAACGCGGTGTTCATCTGCTTGCCGCAGCCCTGGCATTGCACGGTGAATTGCTGGTAGCTCACGTCGTCGTCTCCCCGGACAGCGCGGCGGCTGGAAAACGCTTGTCAAGTTCAGCTTCCAGCTTTGATTCAATGTCCCCAGACGAAGCCCATTTTTTCCATGTATCCATGAACTCGACGCCAGCGCGAAACGCATCGCGCAGTTCGGATACACGCGCTGGCACTGACTCGTTCTCCGGAGGATCGCTTGCGTATTCAACAATCGCAGCCGCCTCTCCCCACAGTTCCGCCATCGACGGCGCCGGGCCACCTACAGTGATCGCGTGCTGTGCTTTGAGCACCGCCATAACGATCGCGACAGCTCGAATGTCTCGTCTCACAGTTTCTCCTTGGGTTCCCCAGACAGCGCGGCGAGTTTGATATGCGACGGACAATCGTGCCAGTTGCCAACCGGATAACACGTTCCGCAATTGGGGCATGTGGTGTAAAATGTCTGCGTCATGTTTCTCTCGGGATCAGCGCGCCCAGCAGTTTCGAGCGCGACAACGGAACGCCATCGACAAGCACCATCTCACCGTTCAGTTCATGGGACGCTTTGTCATCAATCGGCAGCGCCTCCACGGCCTCCCGCACGATCTGGGCGCGGTGCGCGGGGGAGCGGAGGCGCACAACCTCGGCTAACAAGTCCTCAGCGGCATCCGGCCAGTCGATGTCACCATCCTCGATGCGCGTTCTCAGGTCAGCCAACGCCTCCGCCGTCAGCGGCTCCCGCGCGGCGGTCATGGCTGGGACTCGGGGGTTGGATTTCTGCCAGACGCTGGATTGCTAATCAGGAAAGCCAGATGCCTACGCGCTAGCTCCTTAGCTTCGATGTGGACCTGTGTATACACCCGCTCGCCCCCGTCGATTTGCGCGAGCCGCTTGTCGTACATGTCGAGAAGGTCTAGCGCCCATTCAAGTGTAGTGATCGTATCGGTAAAAGCGGTCATGGCGACTCCGGTGCAAGATCGTCAAGGTGCAACCCGGTCAACATCCGCCCGTCGTCAGTCTGAATCGTGTGACGCACCGGAATCAAATACCCGTTCGTCAGCACAACCTTCCCGACGCTGCCCAATGGCGCTGGCGCTTCTTCGCGGACAACCTTGACTCGGCTGCCAATTTGGTACGCGTATCCACCGTCCTGTCGTTCACTCATCCGTCCCTCCCTTTCACGCTGCGCTGGGCGGTCATGGGGACTCCGGGGGCGCGGGGACGAACCGGCTCAACGATAGAGAGCAGACCAGCAGGCTGATGATTACCGTGCTGTGGCCGGCCTGTATGCCTAGTTTCCACTGCCATCCGCCGCCGAACCGACCCCACAGGTTGTGCGCGCTGCGCCACTGGTAGGTCAACCGCCAGCGACCGAGATGGAACGTTTTTCTGATCTCCCGCTTAGGCAGCATCTGATTCAGCCGCACCATCGCCAAGATGCCAGCTTCTTGCTCCGTCATTTCATCCCTCCCAAGGGGTACGCGGCGGTCATGGCAGCACCTCCGGTGGAGGATCGAAGTAATGCCCTTCGTTCCGTCGCGCCTGTTCGATTCCACGGGTCAGCGGATCAAGCATGGTCAAGTTGTACCAGACGAATGGCGCAACGATCCTCGGGCTCCAAGTGGTCATGGCTTCCTGCCTGTGGCTTTGTCGATCATCCGGTTGATGGGCGAACGGTCTGCTGCGACCTCGCGTCGAATTGCCGTCATCGCCTCCTGCCAGAGCCAGTCCTCCGGTCCTCGTGGCTGCGGATCATTGGGATAGTTTTTCATCACCCAGGCGAACACTTCAACTGCGTGCGGCTCGTAGCTCATCCATCCCTCCCTTTCACGCTGCGCCGCGATCGCGAATCGCCGGGGCCTCTCGCCCGCGCCGCTCAGCGGTGGAAACTCTTATGGCAACCGTGGCAGCAGTCCAATAGTTGATCGAGCGGCACGATCAGCCGCTTCCAACCCTTGAAGTCCGCATATGACTTGCGATGTGGGTCACCTTCGACCGGCGCCCCATTGCACTTGACCCGCGCCTCGCAGATCCCACCGCTGCGTCTCCGCACCTGCGCCACAAGTTTCCGCCAGGCGGGCCGTGTGTAGGCGTTCGACGCCTTGATCCGCTTCATCTTCTTCGGTACTAGGGCGGCCAGCCGGGCAGCCTTCTTGGCGGCGCGCATCTGGGATGGCTTGGGGTGACCGATCATCGGTCCTCCGCAAACGGCGTCGTAATTGTCCACCGGCCGCCCTGGTACACACACCACCGGAAGACGAACGGGAACTTCCCCGCGGCCATCTGAAACTTCGCCTTGGAGTCGTCCCGGGCGAATCCGCCTTTGCATTCGTGGATCTCGAGCGTCCCATCAGTCAGCATGAGCGGAAAGTCGGGTGTGTATCGGAGGTCCGGCCCCAGCTTGAACGTCAGCCCCTCGAAGCACCACCAGGCGACTTCCCCGCCGTGGCGCCGGAGTTCGAGCCGGTCAGCATAGGCCTGTTCCGTCCGGTTCATCCGGCTCGGGACGAGCCGCCCGCGCGCGACGGGAAGGTCAGCTAGTTTCATCGTCCGCCCTCGCCTCGGCCGCACTACGTTCGGCGGAGTTCCTGGAGAGAGTATCGAGGACATGATCCATAGCCGCTAACCATCCGGCTCGATGCCCATTCGCAAACCCTTCGGTCCGCCCATTCGCAAACCCTTCGGTCCGCGCTAACGTAACATCCGCTCGCTTCTGGGCCGTTAGACGCCCGGCGAGTTCGGCAACTTCATGCGCCGCCTGGCGGTCCGCCGTAAGGCGTGTGCAGAGCGGCCAGCGTAGCCCGCGTATCGTTAGGCACTCGCCAGGGGTCGCCTCAAGAAACGAGAGGCGGTAGAGTAGCCGCAGTGGCTTGGAGATGAAGAGCAATTCTAGCTCCTCGCCGAACGTCATCTGGCGATCGCAGATATAGTTCCATCGGTGAAGGGTAAACCTCACGGCAGCGCGATCCCGGCCGCGCGGGCGACGGCCTCGAGCGTCGCCCGGTACTGGCGCAGCTCGTCGAGGTCGGCGGAGAGCGCCTGCTCTTTCGCGCGAACGGCGGCGTGTTCATCGGCGAGCGATTCGTGCAAATGCGTCAGTACATTTTGACTCTGGACCGGGTACTTGGGCGGCTCGCCGCCTTTAGTGATCTGTACCGCCTGCCGATCCTCGACGACCTGGAGCGGGGCACTCATCCTTCGATCTCCCGTAGCTTCCCGCGCCCGGTCGCGGTAATCTGCCAGACGAGCGCCGCCGATCCGGACGGTGCCGGGCGCGTGAGCTTGGCGCCGTCCGCCCAGACGACCGCGACCCAGCCCGCTTGGACGCACTCGCCGCGCCTCTTGCCAATGGACGTCTGCTGCCAGCCGGTGCGGTCGGCCAGCTCGAAGTCAGTCATCGGCTCGACGGTCAGGTATTTCAGTACGATCCGGCGCCCGGCGCCGCAGGTCCGCCGTGCGTCGTCGGCTGCCGCGTGCGAGGTCTCCGGGTCGGTATGCCGGGCGACCGGCTCGCCGAAGAGCCCGCCCATCGCACGGGCGCCAGCCTCGGCGATTTCTCGCACCGTGCGCGCGTGCGTCTCGGCGAAGGTTTCGTCGGTCATCACGACTTCCTTCTACCGCGAGGCGCCGGCGTACTGTAGGACGCGAGCCGACGGCGGATCTCCGCCTGTGTCGGCGGTCTCGGCGGCGGCTCCTGGCTCTGCGTCAGCGTTTCGCTCGTCGCGGGCTGCATGACCTGGTAGCCGAGGGCGAGGATCAGCGCGTCGGTTTGCTGGACAACCTCTGGTAGATCTGCCGGCATTTTGCGCCAGACTGCGGTACAGAAATGCGCAGCCATCATAGCGCGCGTGTCGTGGCTGATCGTCGGGTGCGTAATCATCCCCCCTCCCCGGATAGCGCGGCGGCGGCCTTGGATAGAAACTCTACGACGTGACTGAGGTCGCGTGATACGCCGCCCTGTGGCATGTCGCCGCTCATCGCTGCAGTAATTCCCTCGCTGTAAGCGCTGCTGTCGTATTCGTCGCCGACCAGCACCAACATGACTTCGCCGTCGTCGCCGCTGACGAGGTACGCGCCACGGTCAAGCAGCCATTTCGCTACGGCTTCCGCGCTCATCGCTTCTCCTCGGCCACGGGGAACGACAGACCGTGTGGCCTCTAGTTCTTCCTCCAGTCCAGCCCGCAGCCCGGCTAGGCGGTCCACCTCCGCGAGTAGTTCGGCCTCGATACTCTCGTGAGTCATTCGGTGCCTCGGATAGCCATCGTACCGATTGCCATCGTTGATAAAAATGCGGAGTTCCGCTAGTCGCTCCGCTGTCATCGTCTTCGGCGCGTCGGGGGTCACGCCATCAGAGTCTCGTTCGCTCATCGCTTCTCCTCGGCCCCGGGGGAGGCCAACAGGTTTTCATTCACCCACCGGCTCACGCGTTCATACCGCGCTTCAGGCGTCTCGCGGTAACCAACTTCGTCGTTGATGTAGGCAATTTCCTGCGCCATCATGCTGCTGATGCCGAAAAGGTCGCCAACGTCCTGTGGCTCGTAATCCTCTACCTTGCTCATGTCGAGGCCGCGCAGCAGGCCGACGCTTCCCATCGCACAGACTTCGCCCGTCGCTGCTTTCAGCTCGTGGGCAATCAGGCGCTTAGGTTCCGGCAACGCATCCAGCGCGGCCCGCAAATCTTTGAGGAACGCCTGCCCGCGCTTGCCGCCAAGCGTGCGCTCAACATTGTGACGCCACAGCTCAAGGTTCTCACAGTCCTCGCTGTATCCTGATCGGCTCATCCTGTTTTCTCCTCAGCGGCCACGCCGAGCGCGGCCAGCTTGGTACGCCACCAGTCAACGTCGGCTTTATGTTGGCCACCCACCACTACCTCGTGAGATATGCGAGAGCTGATAGGGATGGACCCCGTACTACGTTGCTCGAACTCCTCCACCAGCGCCACCACCGCCTCTCTCACGATCCGATCCCGCTCGCCCGGGGCGAGGGTGGCGTCCGAGACAACCCAAAGTGACGCTGGAGTGCTTGGCGTAAATTGGCAGTCAGGGCACGATGCTACTTGCGCGTGCATCGGACGCCGCACCCTGTTGCATGAGCGGCATACGACCACGTTCACCCGCTCGGGCTCAGGGATCATCGTGGCTCCGGAATGTGCTCGGGAAATCGCTCGATCAATTCGTNNCGTCCTTGGTAAGCGCGTCGATGTTTCGCATGAGAGTTTCCCTATATTCGCCGCGAGTAAAGATGAGCACCGCACCGGTTGCATCACTCAGCCAACGGACCGCAGCGCTGGGCGATTTCGACCGATCCCGTTCTATGCGCCAATATTGATGCGCCGCGTCGAGAAGGTTCTGTGCGGCCTTGATGCGCTCGGCGTCAGTTATCTCACTCATCGGGCCGCCCTCACGCGCGCCCCTCTTCCTCGGCTAGTGCGTCTTCTGCTGCGAGCCGGCGATCCAGGTCGAGATCCGCCTCGGTCTGTTCTTCGAGCGGCAGGAACGTCTCCTCTGGCGGCTGTCGCACACCGGGCTTGGCATGTCCCTGCCCGTTCGGGCCGGGCGGGAGCGCCGTGAACCCTGCCGTGCTCTCAATCGCCGTCTTGACCTCGCCGGTTTCAGGGTCAACCTCGACGACCTCCGCGTCGTCGACCGCGACCGCTTCGGCGAGGGCCCCACTCTTCGGCTGGCGGTTCAGCCAGTCGCGGATCACCGTCTTCATCGCGTACCACGGCGGGCACTGCGCGAACCCCTGCTTCGGCGACCACGACTTCGAGTTGGCCCGCCGGCGGTCGATATCCTCGACCGGGAGATAATGGAACCGCTCGATCCCGCCCGGGAGTAGGATGACGATGTAGGCGCCCCGCAGCTTCTTCCGCGCGGCCTCCGCGCAGGGCCGGTGCTTCAGGTAGGCGTGGAGCCCGAGCTGATAATCGAAGTCATCCCCCTCATAGACGGGATAGGCCTCGATCGTTCGGACAATCCGCTGACGCTGGGCGAGGGCCACCAGTCCGCGGTAATCCGGGACGGCTTCGCAGACCATGACGTAACTAGCCGGCTCGCCCTTCGCGGCGACGTTCTTCTTGAACGGGATGAGATGCACCCCGTCGCCAATATCGAGCCGCCAGCGCGCACACTTCATGATCGCGAGCTGGAGACTGCTCTTGGTACAGGAGAAGAGCGTCGGGTTATGGACTGCGGCGACCAGCAGCGCGCTCAGGACGCGCTCGGCCGTAAAGCTGTGCGAGGCGAACCCCTCGATCTCCGGCGCCCATTCGGTACGGAAGGTGTCGGTGAGGAGTTCCTTTTTCGTCTTCTTCGCGACGGTGGTGCCGGGAGTCGGCGCGGTCATACGGTCTCCGGATCGGTAGTTTGTTTGATGACGTAGACTGAGAATCCGTCCTCGGAGTAGGCGTGCCAGATCGTCCCATCACGGCGCTGATCCGGAGTGAGGTCTTCGGTGCCTTGGAACGTCGCATCGCCGAAGCGATTGAGCGTCTGCGCTGTTTCCGTCGCGCACTTCAACGCGCTGGCCACTGCCGTAAATACAGCCGCGCTCGTTCCCGCCACCCGCGAGGTCGTCAGGACGACGTAGACGATCACGATACCTCCGCGAGTGCGGCGTCGAGGTCAGCGGCGAGCCGCACCGCAAGGGACTGCGTGGTCGTGACGAACGGGAGCGCGGTCGACTTCGCGACGCGCTCGAATTCTTTCCGCGCCAGCGAGAGGGCGATGCCGGTGCGCTGCGCCCAGGCCAGTGCGTCGGCGTCCTGATAGACGAGCTTAGTCTGGGTAATCAGCTCGACGCCGGGCACGGGCTTCCGTTCGCCCGTCGCTTCGCCAAAGGCAATCGCCAAGCCCCGGAGCGACTGCTCCTGACTGTTGATCGCCTTCACGGCGTCCGCCTGTTCGACGATAAGCGTCTCATTGGCGGCAGCGAATATCTGGTCGGCGCGGAACCGCTCGAAGTCGAGCGTCGCGGTGACGCGCTTGGCGCGGTCACGGGCTCTGGCGAGGTCGGCGACCTTCTCGCGCAAATCAGCGCGGGCCGCGGGGTGGGGGTCTGTCGAGTCGAACGATCCGGACGATGCCGTCATACGGGGATCCCTTGCGTGAGGAGGTTATGCGAATAGTAGCGCGTTAGGCTACGGCGCGCTAGGGCCAGTTTCTGGGTGCTCGGCGCGGTACGCCGCAAGCCGTTCCTGCGCCGTCCGCCGCATCGCATACTGCTCCTCGAGCGAAGGGACCTTGAAGACAGGCGGGTACTCGTTCGGCGCGAGATCGCGGATCACACGCTCCGGCCAGATCGCGCGGTGCCCGTGGTTCGGCAGCCCCTTCCCGACCGTCACCTTCGACCAGCCCTCGCCGTTCTCGTCATCGAGATAGTACGGCGGCTGGCCCGGGGCGCGTACTTCGACCGCCCGGCGTTCGGTGCCTTCCATACCGGCCCACCAAGCCAACGGCACCTGCCTGTCCGGTGGCGCGCCGACCGTTACGAGCACGCGAGTACAGGGACACGGGCGCCCGTTCCAGTAGGTGACCGGCCGCGTGGTGAGCGTCTTCGGTTTACGCGGGCGGAAACTCACGCTGTCAGCTTCTGCGCTGCGCGCCACGCACTGAACCGCCCGATCCAACCCCAAGGCGGTAGTAGTCCCGCGCGGCGCTTTGCGGCAGCGTCTTGTTGGTTCTCTGACCGCGTCCCGAGCTGTAAATGGTCCGGCCTAACACATTGCGGAGTATCACATCGGTGCATAACAATCTTACCCGGAGGGACCGCGCCGTAGGCGATAACGTACGAGACTCGATGCGCTTGGCAGATCCCGCCTTGGGCTACATGAAATTGCCCATACCCGACCGTACCCGTTGGATGATACCAGAGCCAGCACCCGGGCCCTTTATCTATGTGGCGCCAGAAACGCTCGATATCGCGTTCGGTTAGAGAGAATGGCTTCCCGTTGATGCTGTAGCCCAGAGCGTTGAGATCGCTCATTGCATCGCCTCGCGGAGTAACGCGCCAGGGTCGGCGCCGGTGGCCTTCGCGATACGGCTAATATGCTCGATCGACAATCCGCCGCCGTTACCGCCTTCGATATGGGCAACAGTCACGCGGTGGCAGCGCAGCCGCTTCGCGAGCGCCTCCTGCGAGAGTCCGGCCTGCCGCCTGGCGTCGCCGAGGAGTTTACCGATACGCTGGCGAAAGCGACGGTCTGGCGCGGTGATGTGAGATCGTCCCATAGGGCTGAGTATAGCGCGGCAGGCTACTTAGCGGTAGTGGCTACGCGAAACGCCGCCCGGCGTACCGGACGGCGTCGTCTCGCTTCGCTCATGCCGGGACGGTGCCCGGCGGGAGAAAGCTAACCCTACGGCTTGCCGGGATACCCCGGCTGTCCCGGCCCCCCACCTGCTCCACCGCTGCCGCCCTGGCCCGGCTTCGGATCTGCACGCATGATCAGACCCCATTCGAATGGGTAATCCTGTCCTGCACCCGAAATATACCTAGCGGGGACGCCCTACGGCTTCCACAGCTGCACGCCGCAGGCGATCCCGAGGCCGGCGTGCGCACCAGTCCCGTTCGACAGGGCTGTTCCCCCGCCGACGCACCCGAGCGGGATGAGGCCGAGCAGTTTCCACTGGGTCGGCGGTTTGAGGTGCGCCGCACTATCGGCCAAGGCACGCCAGCGGTCCCTGTCGGCCCCGAGGATCCTGTTCCGGTCCTCCGAGGCCCCGACCTGCGCCCGGAGCAAGGTCGTGTCTGTAGCGAGCAGCGAGGCCTCTTGGCGGATACTGGCGACGTCGCGCTCGGCCAAGTCGGCCCGGGTGGTCGTGGCGGCCAAGGCGATGATCAGGGCGGTCGCCGTGTCCTTCAAACTGAGGGCGGCCGAGACGGCCAGCTTGGCCTGCCCTTCGGCGAGGTCGGCCCGGTCCAGGGCGCTATCGAGCAGGACGGTCGTCTGGTGGTAGGCTTTGGCTGAGTCGCGGGTCGCCGCGAGCGCCGAGTCGCGCCGGGCCGATTCCGCTTTCGAGGCGGCGAGGGCGGCGGTATTCTGCGCCGCGAGGGTCGAGTCGGCCGCGTGGAGCTCGGCAAACTTCCGTTGCGCCGTCGCCGCCTGGCTCGAGAGCAGCACCCAGATCCCCGCGGCGCCGAGGATGAGTCCGATTAGGATCAGCGCCCACCACGCCATACCGCCTCCACTCGGAGTAGGGTTCGGTGCGCTCATTACACAGCCTCGACGGTGTAGTAGAGCGTCCCGCTCACGGCCCCGCCGAGGTAGATGGCCGTGAGATCCAGCGTGAGCCCGGTGCCGATCCCGGCCTGCGCGCCGGCGGCGGTGGTGGTCGCGCCGGTGGCTAGCCCGTACTTCGTCCCCGGTGTCAGGACGCTGAACGTGAGGACCGCACCCCCGCCGTCGACGGTCAGGACCTTGTAGGTCGCGGCCGTGCCGGCGCCGCCGTCGATCGTCCCGGTATCGTTGACCGCGTAGCCCGAGCCGCCGGCGTTGAGTACGGCTGTCTGCACGCCACCGGAGCGCATCGCGGCAGCCCCGAGCGCGATGAGTGGCTGATTCTCCGCGCTCGCCTTGACCACGGCAAACCCGGCCGTCGGGATCGAGCTCGCGTAAGCAGTAGGGACCGCCGGCGAAGGGCTGGCGATGTTGAGCGCCGGCACGGTACTGCCTGCCGTTGCGGTAAAGGGCGACGGGAGCGTGAACAGGATCTGATCGGCCCAGGCCCCTGAAGCATTTACGGGGGCGGCTTGTTTCGCCGTGACGAAGTGCGGGACTAGGAAGAGCGAGGCCCCCGGGGCAGCCACCAGGGTGATGGGCACGGTATCAAGGCTGGCGAGTTGCAACGCCGTCAAACTGAACGGCGCCGCGAGGAGGCCGTAGGCGGCGCCTTGCGTCTGGAGCGCGGCGATGAGATCCGCGAGGGCAATCTGTCCGGCGTAGGCGCGCCCGGGTCCGTTGAGCGGGATAAAGGCGTCGCCGCCGATGTTGAGCTGCTGCAGGACGAGCTGGAGCGGCGTCGTGACGTTAGTCGGCATACGGGATCCTCGGAAGAGAGACGGTTATTGCACCCGGTTGGCGCGCACAGGGACTTCCTGCCAGCTCAAGAGCATTCCCTGATACTTGACCGCGAGATAGAGCTTCGACACGCCGACGATAATCACGTCGACCACGCTACTGTCGAGCGTCGCCGAGTAGCTGCCCGGCGTGCCGACGTACTCGACCAGTGTGAGCGTGGTATTGGCGAGTGGCGTACCGCCCAACGTGGCGGAGAGGAACGCGGTCGCCGTGGTCAGGCCGGCCGCCGGGATGATCCCCGCCTTGCCGCTGGTCGGGCCTGGGGTCGTGATCCGGAGGCCAGAACTTCCCCCATAACAAAAGTCATTATTGGCGCTCAGGGCGTTCGCGGGAGAGCTCGTCACTGGGGGCATCGGTTACTCCGCGATAAAAGATGAGCCGGGGGCGCCTGTGGTGCCGTAGGCAGGGCTCGGCGCGCCGGCGACGGTATAAGTATCGACCGAACTCGCCAGCGAGGCGTAGAGGCTACTCGGGGCGCCAGCGACCTGATACCGGCTCCCCGGCTGTCCCGAAACGTAATACTCGACCAGCGGGCCAATCACCGCGAACGCCTGGCCGCCGAGGAGGATACTGCCGAGGCTGGTCGCCCGGACGAGGATGACGCCGACCGCGGTACCCTGAAGCTGGAGCGCCCCAGATGCTATTGCTCGGACGGCGATCTGTACCGTCGCACTACCACCGAGCGTGAGATGCCCGGTGGCCGTTCCGATGGTGACCGGCAGCGAGATGGCGCCGGCCGCCGTACCGCTGAGGGTCAGACGACCTGTCGCGGCACCATGGACGGCGACCCTCGCCTGCGCGACGCCCGAGAGCGTGAGGCTCCCTGCCGCGTGCCCCGCGACTGTGACCGTTGCGTGCGCCGCGCCGCCGAGGACGAGGATCCCGGTCGCGGCTGAGTGGACGGCGACCCGGCCGACCGCAGACCCAGACAGGACGAGCGCGCCCGTCGCGGCGGCGGCAACCGGTGCCGCCCCGACGACTGCGTTGGCCGAACCGCCGAGGACGAGCGCGCCAGAGGCGTGAGCCCGGACGGCAACCGCGGCGGCGGCGGCCCCGGCGAGTGTTACGGCCCCGGTCGCAGCAGCCCTGATAGCGACCGCCCCTGCGGCGGAGCCGGCGAGCGTCAGGCTGCCCGTCGCTGCAGCTGAGCGTTCGACTTTGGCAGCCGCCGAGCCCGCCAGACTGAGTGCCCCACTAGCGGCAGCATGGACCGCGACCGCTGCAGCCGCCGCACCGGCAAGGACCAAACTGCCCGTGGCAACCGCTGACCGTTCGACGACGGCGACGGCGGCCCCGCTCAGGACCAGTATGCCCGTCGCACTCGCCTGGACCCCGACCGCCGCCGTCGCGCTCCCACTGAGGGTAAGACTTCCGGACGCGGCCCCATGAACGGCTACCGTCGCGTGTGCCGAGCCGCCCAACACGAGCACACCGGTCGCGGTCGCGTAGGCGGGCCCAGCCCCAACCGCCGCTGCCGCCGAACCACTTAGCGCGAGGACGCCGGACGCCTGGGCGTCAACCGCGACGGCAGCAGTAGCTGAACCGGCGAGCGCAAGCGCACCTATGGCGGCGGCATGGATGCCAATAGTGGCTGTCGCCGATCCGGAGAGTGTAAGGGCGCCCGTCGCGACAGCAGAACGCTCAACGTTGGCCGTCGCCGCCCCGCTGAGACTGAGCACCCCGCTTGCCCCGGCGCGAACGGCCACCTCTGCCGTCGCCGATCCCGCCAGTACCAAACTTCCCGTCGCGACGGCGGACCGTTCGACTTTGGCGATCGCGGAACCGCTGAGGATAAGCGCCCCAGAAGCGTTCGCGTGAACAGCCACGTGCGTAGAGGCGGCTCCAGCTAGGACCAGGGCGCCCGTGGCCGTGGAGCGTGCTGCGACCGCCGCCAATGCCGAACCCGACAGCGCGAGACTCCCGGCAGCGTGCGCATGGACGCCTATGGTCGCCGTGGCGCTGCCGGATAGGTTGAGGGCCCCGCTCGCTACCGCCTGGACCGCAACATGCGCGGCGCCGGCGCCGCTGAACGCCAGGCTTCCCGTGGCTGCGCCGTGGACGGCAATCGTGCCCGCCGCACTTCCCGAGAGACTGAGCGCACCCGACGCTGCCGCCTGGACCGCGACGCGGCTGGTCGCCGATCCAGAGAGACTGAGGCTCCCGGTGGCTACGGCGGAGCGTTCGACGCGGGCGACGGCAGAACCGCCGAGCGTCAGGGCGCCAGCGGCGCTCCCGTGGACCGCAACGAGCGCGAGCGCTGCCCCCGCGAGGGTAAGGCTCCCGCCTGCCGTAGCGTGGAGAGCAACCTGGACGGTCGCCGAGCCACTCAGACTGAGACTTCCCGAGGCAATGGCCGACCGCTCGACCTTCGCAATCGCGCTACCGCCCATCGCTAGCGCGCCACTCGCACTCGCATGGACACCAACGTGCGCCGTCGCGCTGCCAGTAAGCGCGAGGCTGCCCGATGCGTGCGCGGAGCGTTCGACCTTTGCAACCGCGGCACCGCTTAGGGCGAGGGAGCCGCTACTGGATGCATGGACGGCGACGTGCGCGATAGCAGAGCCCGCGAGCGCCAGACTCCCGGTGGCGTGCGCGGAGCGTTCAACCTTCGCAATCGCACTCCCGCTGAGGACCAGCGCACCGGTCGCCGTCGCGTTGACGCCGCTCGTCGTCTCATCTACAATCGTCCCGCCGAACGCCGTCTGCTGGGTCTGGGCTTGGGCGAGGGTGGCGAACGCGCCGCCGATGTTGATGCTGAACGTCGTGTCGAACGAGCCGCTGGGAATACAGACGCGGTCAAGTTCGATGGCGTCTGCACCAACACCCACCGTGCTCTTGAATTGAAGAATCTTGTACCGATCAGCGACGATGCTCGTGCCGCCGATGACATTGACATAGCTGCCGACCACTGAGGCATCAAGGTCGCCGCCATGCACGGTGATCTCTTTAGGAAACCCCGGTTGCGCCGTGAGATCCGATGAACCCGCAGCAGCCGTGTAGTGCGGGCTGTCCTGATCGGCGTAGTTGACGCCGCCGAGCGATGGATCGAAGCCGCCGCCGTTCGCGTCGTTGCCGAGGTAGCGCCAATACCACGTGTTATCGGACGCACGCGGCGTGAACGCCCCGGCAGGCTGAATCCCGTAGCCAGCGAGGCCGAGGCGTGTCGTTGCGGTCATGGAGTGGCTTCTACGAGATCACAAAGACGTCCCCAGAACTCGGGGCGGTGGACAGCACATTGACGGCCAGTACCCCACCAGATGTGCTGCCGGTGATCGTGGTGGATTGCCCTTGCAGGTTGGTGGTCGTGGTGTTGCCGAGGAACGTAAGGATGCGACCCTTGAATTGATCCGTCACCGCAGCGGCTGGCGCCAGACTACTGGTCACCACCGAGGTCGTAGTGGACGACGACCCCACGACGCCAACGACCAGCGCGCCGATGGCCTCTATGAACGCGGTCCACGCCGACGACTGGTCGTCGATGGGCGTCAGGGCAATCTCCAGCGCGACCGGCGCCATGTGTGTCGCGCCTTGCAGATACACCACTACCCCATCGCCGCTGGCGATGGCCGCGTTCGGCAGGTCGAGTCGGTAGAGGCCCGGGCAGTTGGTCGCGTCAACCTCCTTGAAGCCCCCAGAGGACCACGCAGTGGTCACGGCTGCGAGCGTGGCGAGCGTGATCGCTGCCGACGCGGCCAACGGCAGGACGTAGTACGCGGTCAAGCCGCTGCTGTTGTAGACGAGCCCTGTCAATCCCGCGCCGGTCGTGCTGGTACTGTCTTGAATGAAGACGTACACCGTGCGGCCCGTGGACCCGACCTTGAAGGTGCGCTTCATCCGTGCATTCCTCCGGTCATGCCGGGGTGGACGAGCAGGCTGCCACCACCGGCGGGGTCCTGATGGCGATACACGCCGATATCGGCGTAGCCGGAACCGGTTGCTGTCGGCAACGCGCCCGGCACGCCCGCCGCCTTGCACGCGTGCCCACCGCCCGCCGTGTTGTTCAGGGTGAAATCGGTGCCTGCCGACGTGAACGGGTCGGCGGTCAGGGTCACAGCACCCGCTTCTGCGACGAAGTTGTTACGCGGGTTGGTCGTGTTGTTGTAGTAGGCGTTGTTGCAGATAGTGTCGAATACAATCGTCGCCGATCCCCCGGAACTCATGTTGAACCCGTAAGCCCCGTTGGTTGAGAAGATATTGTTGTCAACAACCCCCATCGCTTGACTGCGACCACTCATCGCTAGCCGCAGGCCGTCGCGACCGTTGTTGTAAAAAACGCATCCCCTGATCACGTTAGGCACGTTGTTGATTAACAGGCCGTCGGACGTTGCCCCGGAGTTGTTAGCAAAAATGCATGAAAGGAACACGCCATTATTGAAGGCTGGTCCACCGCTGGCAACGATCACTCCGGGCACCGTATTACCGTGGATGTAGCATCGCGACATTGTTAGGTTGCAGGTGCTAGCGTTGATTCCGGCCGTACCGCCGCAGCCTGTGACCTCTACGCGATCCATCGTGGCGAAGACGACGGACGAATTCGTATTCGCATTCCATCCGTAACCAGAAAAGTTCTTCAGGACGCAGTTGATTAGGGCCGTTGCGCCATTGCTGTTGCTGTGGTTGATACCATTCGTGGCGGTGGCACTATTGCCGTCGAAGATGAAGTTTTCCCACACCCATCCCTGTTGCGATTGCGTGAGCATCGTGATTGCTGCACTCGCTTGGATCGTGACTTTCCCGCCATCGCCACGCGCGGTCGTATACCCGTAAATCCACGTTCGGGTAGTCGCACCCCCCGCCCCATTTGTCAGTCCAGTCGAGATACTGTAAGTGCCATCCGCCTTGACCGCCGTCGTCATACCCTGCACAGTCATATTGGTCAACGCCTGCTGGATCGTTGCGAGCGCGCCACCGATGTTGAGCGTGACGCCGGTGCCGGCGGTCAGGCCGGTGGAACGATCTACCGTAATACTGCTGGATGATCCACGCGCGGTGACCTGATACCATCCCCCGGTAATGGAGCCGGTGCCGCCGGAGATGTAGATGATGTTGCCGACAATTGTGGTGCCGAAGTTTGCCGTGGCACTCGTGACCGTCGTACTCCCAGCCGTCACGCCGTCCGTGACCGACTTGTCGTTGGCCCCGCTATTCTTCGCGCCCTGCTGCGAATAATCCGAACCGGCGGCGCCCGTAACAAAGCCGCCGCCATTGGTATCGTTGCCCGACGCGCCCCGGACCTCAAAGACGGTGTTGAGCGAGAGCGCCACGTTACGGCCCCACCGTTACGGGTTGCGCGGGATCGCTCGGGATGGCGACCCGCTTGGCGCCGACCAGCACACTGACGCCGCTCGCTGTGACCGTGGCACTGGTGGCCTGCTGTGCGCTGCACTGGAACACCGTGACAACTTGATCCGTCGCGTTCCCGGTCGGCAGCGAGACTGTGACGGCGTGGCTCGTGACCGTCGTCGTGTCGCCGGTATTCCCGAGCTTGATCGGTACGCTCCCGAGTACCGCCGTCGCCGGGCTGAGGACGGTGCCGACGCATCGCTGATCCGCTTTCGGATTCGTCAGCGTGAAGGTGTTGCCACTGATGACCGCCGCATTCAGCGAGTGCCAGCGCCAGACCTTCGCTTGCGTCGAGTCGCGCGCCGTCACCCGGTCGACGATCACGAACGCATCCTGCACCGGCAGGTA
>QGNH01000143.1_pt2 | contig 20185 bp, 31 predicted proteins | sample 1735481 | NCBI WGS metagenome assembly QGNH01 (sample SAMN09239004, study PRJNA386568) | Viral metagenome, whole genome shotgun sequencing project.
CTTGATCTGAGCCGCCGTCGGAAGGACGCCCGGACGGAGTTTCAGGTAACGCAGTTCCTCGTACGTCAGGCCCAGCTTCTCGGCCCGAGCAGTCTGGAGCCGGACGCCGATCGCCTTGCGTTCCTCGTCGGTGTACTCACGGACCGCACGGCCCGTCCTGGTCACCGCTACCGGAGCCGGAGCATTCTCCAGTTCCTCGACCCGCTTGGCCAGGCCGTTGATCGCCCGAACCAGGTCCTTGATGGTGACTTCGGTCTCGGTCACGGTCTCAGTTTTGACTGTCTTTGCCATGGTGTTCTCCCTTTCGATCCGTTCAATGTGCACTTTTTCAACTAACAGCCTGCCGTTCGGCAGGATCCAGAACCGCTCGCCCTTCGCTTCGTACGCCAGAGCCCGCTGCCCCGCCTTGGCCGCTAACTTGGTCGCCTTCGCGACCGCCTCCCGCTTCTCCCTAGCAACCTCCTCCTCGTGAGTTAACTGAACCTCACTGACGACCTTCTCCTTAGGCTTCGGTCCGTACATCCTCGCCCCTTTCGCCCGTTGGCACCGTGGAGCGGAGCAAGGGTAGACCCCGCCGCCGAGGAGGTCAAGCCCCGTCTCAAAACAATTCCCGCGGGTCCCGGGATGAGGAAAAGGGCGATCCGAAGACCGCCCCCGTGGTTTAGTGGGACCCCGCTCTAGTTCATACCCAACCCCTGGTCCGAGAAGGACTGGAATTCCCTGGCCGCGCAGTCCTCACATATATCGTGGCTCAGTGGCTCGGGACCCAACCGGATCAGCTTACCGCACCAAGCACACTCCGAGCCCGGACGGACTGCCCCGGCCTCGCCGAAGAAGTCACTCACGTCTACCAGGATCCCCTTCCGCCCGTTCGCCAGTTGGACCAGGTATGCCCAGTCCTCGCGGACCCTCCCGTAGTGGCGATTCAAAATCGTCACGTCGCCGACCGGCTCCACACCGTGGATCACTTCACCTACCTGGAACTTCGATTCCGGCACGGCCCCGTACTCGTGGTCCTCGCACTCGGTGTGGACTCCCGAGCAGACCTCGCCCTCGCACCAGCACTCCGCGTCCTTACACGTTCTGCACAGACACTCGTTGTTACTCTCGTCCATCTCAGACCTCCCTAGTCGTTATTGGTAACCGATCCGTTGCGCAGGTGGATTATAGCCTATTACGGGGTGACCCCGCACGATTGCAGGATGGCCGTCATCCGCGGCCGGTCGGCGTATACCCGGTACTCGGGACCGCCGGCGTAGTACGGGTACCACCACGCCTGCCGCATGGCCTCCATGAGCGTGTGGTTCCACGTGAACGCATCCCAGCCCGTGGTGTTGACTTGCGGCCAGCTTGCCGCCATGAACGCGTGCCACGCCGCGGTGAGCGAACCTGCCCCGCCCGGTTCGTCCATCGCGCGCTGCACCTCGTGGCACCATTCGTGCGCGACCTGATTCGTGTACGCCTGCCCCGAATAGAGCGAGGTTCCCACGTCGATGTGACCCAGCCAGGCCTCGCCACCGAAACCGCCTTGCACGTAGAACGTGGGCCACACGCCCAGCACCACGCTGACGAGGTTCGGTCGACAGTCGATCGTGTTGATGGTAGCGGCCCGATAGGTCGCCGGCACGTTCACGAGCGGGTAGGCGAGGGCGGCGGTCGATGACAGTAGTAGAAACAGACCGGCTAGGATGGCTATGGATGCTATACGTTTCATGGCTCCTCCTTTAGACCTCCGATTCCAGAATCAGTAGAAATCCCTTAGTCGGTATCTTACACACGGAAGTGTACACCGAGCCGGAAGGAAGTCAAGCGAAACAAGCAGAAGGACCCCCGGTCTGGGCGATGACCGAGGGCCCCTCCTTTACCCCAGCGGGGATTGGGGCCACAACTAGACTGCGGGCGGTTCCTCCGACGGTGTTTCTGTTGGCGACTCCGTAGTTTCCGGAGGCTTTGTAGCCAACTTTGTAACGACCGTCTTGGCCACCTTGGCCGAGTGGTACCACGCAGCACCTCCACTAGTACCTACCGCACCTCCTGAGATAACAGACCCTAACTGGTCTCCTAGTCCTAGGAGGTTGTAGTTTAGAACCGAGAACACCACCATACCGACAACGAAGGATAGTAGTGGCCACGCCACCAAGTCTGGTAGACGGTAAACCAACTTCCCCTTCCTCTTAAACAGGATCCCCTTATCGTCCTTCCACTGCGGCGGAATCAAGTTCTTGACGAACTCGACCACCGCACTGATGAACGCCGCGAGGACGGCCAGTGATATGGTGGTGTCCATCTTACAGGAGCTTGAGTGCCTGAAGTTTTTCTTCGGCCTCCGCCATCTTCTTATCGAAGTCGGAGGTGTCGGCGAGCAAGTTCACGAACATCGTACCCACGGTGGAAGGTGGTGTAGGGGTGGTTTTCAGTATGTACGCAATCGTGGCGTTGAGGGACGCCTTGGCCAGGATACCGTACTGGACCAAGTACGCGATGACGGCCGCGCCCGTCACCCCGTATAGGGCCAGGTCGAAGTTGGTGAAGATGGCACCGAGTATGGATCCGATGGCGGTGACCACCATCGTCCAGAACGAGGCCGTTTTGTAGAATACGGGCATGTTCACACTCCTCTCAGATATCGTCCTACGAGCAATAACAGCTGGAACCTAGTACACGGCTCGTCCCACCGTGCCTCATCGAACCGCAGTTTGGGGAGGTTATCATGCACCCAACCGCGGGTAGCGGGTTCGGTCCAGTCCAGGGGTCCGTTCCACGGGTTCTTGACCTTCATGCCTATCCGTACCATGACCGACCCGACTTGGTGTTGCGTAACGGGAATACTCGGTCGGAACTCGTACATGGTGAAGCCCGTCATGACACCTTGTTTCCAGGCCTCAAACTGGCTCAGCACGTCGTCGGCGTCCATCGGAGGAAGATCCATCCACATCGGCTGGGCTTCGACTAACCGCACCGCCATGATGGCCTCGCCACGGTCCACGAGTAGGCGAAGGTCGTCGTCGGATATGAAGCAGTCCCCGCCGTCACCCCAGTTAACGTCCCACGAGTTGCGGAAGCGGTTGTCGCCTACTAGCTGGAGGTCGCCCCGCCAGATAATGGCGTGGCCGCCGACCACGTTACCGGTGACATGAATCGTCCCGTCGGTGTCGGGGTGGTTCATTCCGGAATACCAGTCGATGCCTAGCATCACTGGACCATGAACCTGAAGCCACTGGGCGGCGGAGTTGAAGTCGCCGAACGCGTACGCGTCGATGACCCCTTCGGTCTTGAGCACTTTGGCGATGGATCGCATACACGCCCCGTCCTCGCCGGTCGGATCACCCTCGAGTTTCTTGCACTCATAGTACAACCGATCGGCGTCCTCGTTCGATATGGTCGAATCCTCTCCCGCGGAACCGTTGGCACACCCCTTGAATCCTTCGCCGCAGTATCCGACACAGTGCTGCTTACCGTCCTGGTAGAGCACTTTCGGGGAAGCCCATAGCACTGGGACCGCCTCGCCCCGCTCGACCATGGCGAGCAGTTTAGACGCGCTCCAGTCCCGGGCGTCTGGCGGGGACGGTTTCCTGCCCAGTCCGTATTCCATCTCAGTCCTCCTCCGTTGACGGTAGATTCCAGATCGCCTCGAGCCGATCGCATTCCTGCTTGACTTCGCCACCGTCTACCCCGAACCACACCGGCAACGGTTCGTATCCCTCCCACGGCAGTGGTAGTATCGGCGTCATGTCCTTGGCTTCCTGGAGTAGCTGCTCGCCCACCTCCCGCAACGATTCCTGGAACAACTTGGGGTCGGTGATCATAGCGGCCAATAGTGCCGCCGGACTAATACCCATCGACTTCAGGAACTCACGAAAATCGTCCTGTCTGTACACTATCCCCTCCTACCAGTCGAATCCGTGTTCGGCCGCCAGCTCACGGATCCGTTTGTAGATTTGTTTGATCTCGGTGGAGTACCACTCCGCGCCCTCCGCGTAGATACTAGTGAACTCGTCCCAGTCCGGCTCACCCTGGAGCAGTATCGGCTGGTAGACGTTCGGGTGTAGACGGGTTCCCGTTTTGATGTACCGTCCCCACGCCTGCATTCCTACCCATGCGGTCGGGAAGGTGAACCAGTCCTTACCACCTACCCATATTTTGCCGTCGGCCAACGATCCCCACTTAGTGGTGGTTGTACCGTACCGCATACAACCGAAGTTGTTGACGTCTACCAATCGACCACCTTTAACGGTGTCACCCATACCAGTTTCCTTGCCTAGGATGGTGAGGGTGATGATCGGCGGTATGCCGTACCAGTCCCGCATAGAGGTAATCATCTGGGGCGATAGCTTGCTATGGTGCGGGACAAGCCAGAGGTCATAGATCATCTGCTGTTCCGCGGTGAACGGGGAACCGATCGCCGGCGGGACTCCCTCGACGGCGTTGGCTCCGCTGGCGGGGTCGTTCTCAGAGAACACCATACCGCCCGCCAGTAGTAGTGATAGGAATAGGAGCCGCTTCACTTCCCGACCGCTTTCAGGATACGGGCCGCCGTGATGAGCACGAACCCGATCGAAGCGGCCTTGCTGTAGTCGTGTTTCTTGCCGAGGATCGGCAGTTCGGGGCGCATCAGATACACCTCGGCCTCACCGACTTGATCCGAGTAGACGATGTCGATCTGTTCCCGGATCATCTTCGCTACCTCGACCCGCATTGCCTCTTCCATGTCTTCCTCCAGTTCTCCTATATCCGTGTTCAGTCGGCCCCAGACTGCCCCGCGGGCGTTCTCGACGGCCGGCGTAGTAACCCGCACTTTGTGGTTAAAGCCGGCCTCCACTACCTGACCCTTTCCGACGTACATGAAGGTGTGGTAGCAGTGACTGGTCTGGTCTAGCAGGAATCCCAGATCGCCCACCTCGGTCGGTTGGGATATCCTCTTAGCTTCGTGGTACAGATCATTGGCGGTGACCCGATCGTGGATTCTTCCGTTCACCAATACCCCGGCCTTGCGGAATACTCCGTACGGGAGCCCCGAGCAGTCGGTGGCTAGTGGATCCGGGTTCGGCTCCCACCCCTCGTCGTACCACGGCTCGTTGCCGAGTGAGTAGTCCTCGCCATCCAGTGACAGAGCGAGGACCCGGACTATGTTCGCTTTTGAGGCCATACCTTCCTCCAATCCTCGGCCAGCGACTTCGGACAGTGTTTGGTGTGTACGAACTTACCTTCGCGAACGATGAAGTGACCTGGACAGTACACACAGACTTGCACCAAATTGCCGTTATAGTACGTGCAATCCAGAGCGGCCACCATGTTGGCGATCTGCTGTAGGTGGATCAACTCCGACGCCAGCTTCACTTTTTGCCATATTCCCATATCGCCCTTTCCTTGACTGTTCGGGCGGACACCGTTTTCGGTGCCCGCCCGTCGGTCTATCCTCGGACCGTGGGTCGGTCTTGGATACTACTAGCGCCGGCTCCCCTTCTTGGCCGGCTTGGCCGACTTGCCCGCGGGACGCCGCTCGACGACCTCGACCTCTTCGTCGTCGTCATCGTCGTCATCATCCTCGTCCTCGTCCTCGTCCTCTTCGTCCTCATCGTCGTCCTCGACCACCGCCCGCTTCTTCTTGAGCGGGATCACCTTGGCGGGCTTGACGGGAGCCTTCTTGAGCTTACGGGCGGGAGCGACTTCCTCCTCCTCCTCGTCGTCCTCGTCCTCGTCGTCATCGTCTTCCTCGACGACGGGAGCGATCTTCTTCGGGGCCTTCTTGCCCTTCTTGCCCTTCTTGCCCTTGGCGAACTCGCCGATCCCCGCGGCCTTGCGGGCGGCGGCCAGACGAGCCGCGCCGGCTTCGGCCTGTTCCTCGGTGATCTCCCTCGGCTTCCTGATCTGGATGAGCTCGCGCGGGATGGTGTACAGCTCGCCTCCGATGGCATCGGTCTCCGAGGGTTCGAATCCCATCCTCTTGAGCTTGTTCTTGAACTTGCGATTGCAAGTGTAGACCGTCGCCTCCTCGTCCACCTCGCTGAAGTTTATAATAGTCTCGCGGTCCGAGTTCTTCTCTCTGGCCATGCTCGCCTCTCCTTGTTCTAGTTTCCACAACAACGTGGGAACGGTTGATCCGATTGTACTCCCGCTTGACTAGATAGTCAAGCCCTTTTTAGTAGTTGCCTAGTAGCCGCCGGACGACACCACGGACGTACGAAGTGTCGCCACTCCGTCGCCACGGCCGGCCGAAACAGTGGCGACAGAGGAGGATCCCCAACGAACGCCAGGCCGTCGTCGGGCGTGGCGCGGGTCCGCCGCGGAAAAACACGAAGGATTCTACTTCAAGTCCACCTCCTCTAGTGCACCCCAGTGTGTGCCGCTCTCAACATCCACCGGCCAGGTCACACCATCGAAGCCCATCTCGAGCGGTATAGCGGACATGACCTCCTTCATCACCTTGGCCGCCTCGAGCATCCGATCGGCGGGGACACAGACGTTGATCGAGTCATGGATGTGTGGGTAGACGTAGGTGTCTATTCCCATACTCCGTAGCTTGTGGACCGTCCGGATATGGGCCAACGTAGTCAGGTAGTTCACCGAGGACATGATTGGGAAGTTGATCCCCAAGCTGCCAGCCTTCCAACGGTGCTGTCTGGAGACTAGGAGCGGGAACCGCCGTTTATTGCCGAATGGGCTCTGGTACTCCTGGCCGTTGGCCATTAGCTCGTCGTACCGACTCTCCCTCCACTTCGCGGCATCGGGTAGACGTTCCCAATACCGCTTCATGTAGACTTGAGCCTGCTTGGTGGTGATTCCCAGTTGCGGAGCCAGACTGGCCGCACCACGACCATATAGCAGTCCAAAGTTGATCGTCTTGGCCGCCAGTCGGCTCCGCTTGTACTCGTCCGGGTTGGCCTCCTTGATCCGAGCCAGATCCTCGTCGGTGATACGACGGATCACCTTCACCACCTCGGCGTGAGGGTCACCCTTGAGCCACTCAACCAGATTGTCGTCGCCGCTGAGATGGGCCAGCATTCTCAGATCGGCCTGCTTGAAGTCGGCATGGACGATCACGTAGCCGGGCGGTGCCATGTAGAGGTTGTATATGTCCTGCTCGTTCGGGAGATTGTGGATGGCTGGCTTGGAAGTCCGGAATCGGCCATGGAGGTTCCCGACCAGTCTGTAGTCGGGACGGACTCGGCCGTCGGCCCAGGTGAACTTCTCAATCTGCCCGATATACGTTCTGAGACGCTTCAGGGAGTGTTTGTAGCGGATAAGGGCCTCCGCGTACGGACTTTCCTTCCTGAGCCAGAATAGCGTGAACAGGCCCGCCGATCTGGCAGACAGACCGATCCCCTTATCTATCGAACCCGTACCACCGAACAAGGCCGGCCTGGACGTCTTCCAGAATAGCTCGGCCTCCGGGTCCTGACCCGCCCGCTCGAGCACCCGGGCCGAGATGATGTCCTGCGGTATCTCCTTGCCTGCTACGGGCTCCACCCCGAACGGCTTGAGCTTCAGGTCGTCATACAGATACTTGGCCAGCTGGGCCGGACTACGCGGGTTAACGTCGGGAGCCATGGCCATTAGTACGGCCTCGGCTTCCCGAATCTCCTTCTTGAGCTTCTTCTTGAGATACTTCTTGTGGTCTGGGTCGATCCACATACCCTCGATGAAGAAGTCGGTGTACAACTCGGTGGCATCCAATATGAGCTGCATCAAGCTGTCCGGTATTTCGTCCTTTCGTAGTGCCTTCCGTAGGTCCACCGCTAGTCTCCAGGTATAGTCGGCGTCCGCCCCGTTATACCGCATCATGTCGTCCTGGGGTATTGCGGTGAACTTGATGCCGAACTGCTCCTCGTCCGCGATGTACGCTCCGAGACCGTTCCGACGACGGAACTGGGATTTGTAGGCCGGGGCGTTGTAATACTGGATGGCCATGTTCTCCAGACCGTGACCGCGGTCCCGTTCATCCAGGAGCCAGTGGGCCACCTCCGTGTCGAACACTAACCGGGGACGGATGTCCCGAACCCAGAGCCAGGCGATGTCATAGCCCGCCGTCTGGAATGCACACCGCTTAGTCTCCAACAGATCCTTCAGCTTGCGGTTCCACTTTTCGGAGTCCTCGAACACTTTCCAGTCTATGGTGACCGCGCGACCCCGAGCGTAGCCCAGTCCGATTATGAGGATCCGACCATCGAAGATATCGCGGGAGGAGGTTTCCAAGTCCACCGACAGTAGCTTGGCCGACTCCAATAGCGGCCAGGCCTCCTCGAGTTCACGGCGGTTGTGGACGTAGGTGTACTGGTCGTATGGAGGACTCTCAACAGCCTTCATCGCACCGGAGCCGATGCGGATGGCCCGCTCGAGGTCGTTCACCAAGTCACGGAACAGATCGGGGCTCCGCAGTATGGCCGCGGGATGGTAAGTCGGAAGGACTCCCACTTTCACTCCGCCACCGATGTTGAGCTCCCGATACTCGGACCGCACCGTGGATATTCCTCGCTCATACTGTCCGAGAGTCTTGGCCGCTACGTTACCCATCGGAACGATGATCCGCGGGCGGACGGCCGCTATGGTGTCTATCAGACCGTCATAGCACGCATCCACCCGGGCCGCGGACGGCTTGCCCTTAGACGGACACATACAGATATTGTCGAAGTAGCAGTCCTGTGGATTCACACCTAGGTCACGGAGGATCTGATGTAGTAGCTGCCCCGACCGGCCGTTGGGTGAGAACGCCCGCCCCTCCTGGACTTCCTGTTCACCTGGGGACTCGCCCACGAACATGATAGGAGGGTGGTCACGGTTGCCGTAACCAGGCACCTTCGGCTGGTCGGGAGCGGGGCAATCTGGACACCGACGGTGCTTCACTTTTGACTCCGACCCGACCATGCCAGTGCCTGACCGACACTGTACATGGCCCGTCTGCACTCCACCTTGGACCGCTCCAGGGCGAACCAAACGGAGGTGGGGTATGTTCCTTCCTGTAGTCGTGTCAGGTCCTGGATGATCACTTCCAGTTCGGCGATGACCTCATTCATGACTACCCTCCTTCGGCGACACGATGACTCCCACGACGATCGTCAGTGCTTGCTTTTCGGTGAATCCCGCCACCAACAAGGCCTTGAATAGCTCGTGGGCCACAATAGCGGCCTCACCCAATTTGCCGAACGGCCCATCCATATCACACCCCCGAACAGAGGTTTCGCCAGGCCCGGAGATTAGTACGCATCAGACCGGTGCCGTACTTGGTGTTGAAGTCCCACGGTATGTCGGCCACAGGCGGGCGGGGTACCCCAGCCGCGAGGTGGAGGCCCGCCGCGGTGAACTGCGCGGCCAGTGAACTATCCACCCCTTGGACGATATCCATACCAAGTGACGGAGCCACGTCGTCCTCGGGCAGGCCCGCACAACCTAGGAGGTGGACTTTCACATCGGTCCTACCGGCTTCCATGCACAATTCCGACAGGATCTGGACACCTCGCCGACGGTAGACTCCCGCGAACTCCCAATACCGCCGAGACAGACCCAGGGAGTGGATCGGCCACTTCAACATGGTCCTTGCGCATTCCGCCCACTCACCGACGTTCGCTCCTTGCGGAACGGCCATCAGACGACCTGTGTAGTTGGAACCCGCCACCAGATAGATGAACTTATCGCCGGCCTTCAACGTCCGTTCCGGACTTCTCAACCAATCCGGCAACAGTATCTCGGAGGCACCGAGACGGACGGCGTTCTCGATGTACTCGACGGGATCCGCGGGGTGACCCAGTTCCACGGTGGAGTTATCCAGTATCACGTACCGACCCATCTCAACCATGGTGCGGTAGAACCAGAAATACTGCGGATCGTCCAACAGGTGGGTCAACGCCATGAAGTAGGTGTCGTCCTGGATCAAGTCCAGGTGCGGGATCGGGACTATCGAGGCCACCCTATTAAGCATCGCCGTCCTCATTCTTGGTGACGTCCGCGGGGTGATACAGGCCACCCGGGGTATACGGTAGAACGAGTTGACCACTCGCCTTCATCCGTGCCACGGCGGCGTCTCGGTCCAGTGCCGCCCCGTATTCCGGATAGTCCACCTTACCGAGGGCTACCTGCATCAACCCGTACATCCAGGACGAGTAGTTGATGAGATCGGTGCAGGTGTCCAGGATCCTCTTGACGTCCGCCTCGCGGAGGCTCTCCTCCCGTGTCGGGGTGAGCAGGTTGGCCATCCGCTTGCCCCGCTTGAATATCTCGCTCGCCAGCGAGACGACGCCGTACACCATTTCCTCCGACGGATCGGCGTCCACGTTGTAGGAGGCGGCACGGTCGGTGTAGATGTCGGTGGCCAGTTTCAACGCCGCCAACCGCTCGGCATGGAACCGCTTGACCTCCTCCGCCGTACGGACTTTGGACTTCCTAATTAGATGCGATATTGTGAATTCCACGGTACTCTCTCCTTCGCGATTCTTCGGGAATATCGACCCACCATACCAACACTTTAGAACCTTCTAGACCTCGGCCGATAGAATGGGCGGCTCGGTATTTTCGTCCAGGTCAACCCCGTATGTTGACCCGCCTATTTTGGGTAGGTCATTAGCCATCCACGCGGTGAACCCGCCGTAGCACGACGTTCCATCGGGAGTGGTCGGAACCATCCTCTCCGGATTCAAGCTCGTCTTCGGCCTCGTCGATCGGATCCACCACGGCGGTGGTCCGACCTTCGACGAACGCGGCCATCCGCAGCAACGCCTCCGCCAGTTGACGGGCCTCCCACGGCTTGACCGCAAATCCGCCCTTCTTGTACAACCACTCGCCGTCCTTGGCATAACTCCGACCGACGCTCACATAGCGGTCGAGGTCCTTAACCCACTCGGTCAGCAGGAACCTCTCCGACTTGCCCTTCGGTGACTCGACGGCGAAGTGGCCGTCCCTATCGGTAGTTATCTGAACCATTAGACTCCCTTTCGTGTCGGTACTTGAACCGCCTTCGCGGCAAACTCCCACCAGTAGATCGGTGGTAGGACAGGCCACTCGAATCCGCGATTCCGCAGGATCCGAACGGTGGTGATCTGGTCGATGCTGGTGGCCAGCGGAGGATCAATCCGCACCACCGCAGTGACACGGTCCCGCGCACTCTTCGGCCAGAACGGCCTGGTGGGTGTGTCCTGCGCCCAGTTGTGGAAGCTCGACCACGCGTACTTGTGACCTAGTAGATGATACGCACCCGGCACGCCACCTTCAATCAGCAGTCCGATCGCCTGGGCGACACTGGTCGCGTCGGCAATCCAGACTTGAAACCCGTCTGGCGGTTCAAACCCACTCTTGCCCGCACTGAACAGGATGGACAGCCAGTGGTTGGGCCGCCAGTCCTCCTCGAGCCGATCGGGGTGGGGCACCACGTCCGAGCACCGATAGATGAACAGGCGGCCTAGCGGTACCATGGATCCGATGAGTGCCTCCACCGCCACCTTGGACAACGCATAGTCGTTCATACGAGGATCCGCCCACGGGCCCTCTACCGTCTCCGATAATAGTCCGGTGCGATACTCCGCCACCGCTTCGGAACTGAACTGGTGGTAGTACGCATCGCATCGGGTGGCCCAGGCAGCCAACCGCACCGACAGTCGGAGGTTGTCCTCCCATAGTCTATCGACGTCGTCATCGAATTTCGTATGGCCAGCACAATTCACGACGTGGCGGGCGACTGGTAGTATCGGGCAGTCCCGACCTACCAGGAACACCGGACCACGGCGAGTCAACTCCGGATACAGTGCCCGACCGATCTGACCAGTCGCGCCCGCTAACAAGAAGTCATAGTCACACGTCCGGCCCACGGCGAACCACCTTCCCGTTGGTGGAGCGGGGCAGTGCCTGGACGAAGTGGATGAGCTTTGGCACCTTCCAGTGCGGCATACTCTCCGACAGCCAGATCCTCAGCAACGTTCCAGTCAATTCCGGTCGTACAGGAACGACGAACGCCACCGGAACCTCTCCTAGTGTGGGGTCCGGTACACCTATCACCAGGGCCTCTTCCACTCCTGGATACCGGAGGATGGCCCGTTCTATTTCCTCCGGCACCACACTCTTACCAGCCACACGGATCACGGACTTCAGCCGACCCTCGAGGAAGTACCTACCCGCGGTCTGCCGACCGCTATCCCCGGTGCGGACACCACGGCCAAGCACGAACGTCTCCGGCGACTCACCCCGTAGATAGCACACTGGGTTGGAAGGACGGAAGACGATTAGCTCGCCATCCTTGGCAATGTCGATATGGGTGTGCGGAATCGGTCGGCCGATGGAATTGGATGGGTCGCCTACGTGGCCGAAAGTCACGATACCGCACTCACTCAGTCCGTACTCCTGGAGCAACGGCCGGTCATGGTTGTCCCACCAGTCCGCCACGAGGGACACGGGGACCACCTCTCCGCCGGCGTAGCTAAGTGCGGCTACCCGTTCGGGTGGATCACGGAGCAACATCCGATAGATGTACGGGACACCAGTCATGACGGTGACGTCGCCGACGGCCAAGAACGCACGGATAGACCGAAGTCGGGCATGGATGTTTTCCTGGGGTGTGGTGAGGGTGAACGACCCCGCGATTCCCGCGGCAGCCATTACCATGCCGAATCCGAAGCTGTGGGTGATCGGGGTGGTGATGAGCACCACCGATTTTTGAGTGAGACCCAACGCCCAAGCCACATCGGCGGCCTCCGATAGAACACTGTACGCGTCCCGAACCACCACCTTGGAAGTCCCCACCGAGCCACTGGTCAGGAACGCCACTCCTGGACCGGCGGCCTGCTCTACCAGTTCATCGCCCAGAGCCGACACGTCCGCGGAGTTCATACCTGGCGGGACAGGAAGCACCGTATCCTCGTTTGCCAGTGCGTCCATAACCCGACTTACAAACACGGCCGGCGACACGCCGGCGTATAGATAGACAACACCCATAGTTCACGCTCCCATTAGGATGCAGACTTCAACGACGGCGCCGATATCGTATCGACAAGCGATCATGAACCGACTCCGTCCCATCTGGAATTGTAGTTTGGCCACCTCCTTCGGATCCCCGCGGGTGAGCAGTATCTGAGGTCCAGTGAATCCGAATCGGTTGGCACAGTGACCGACCACCGAGTTGAGGACGGCCGAGCCGAACTGGTGCGGACGGAGACGATGATCGGGAGCGTCCCGCCACATTTCGGGGTAACCGTCACCATAGTCGGTTCGGCCTACGATGCCTGGATTCCACTCCGCGGGAAGCGGTAGGGCCGAGAATCCCTCGACCACCAACGCCCGCCCGATGGCCGCTTCCACCATCCCCCGTAGTTCCGTGGTGTCTTCTATCCGTGCCATCACTCCACCGCCGATACGATCAACGCGGAGTATACACCCCACGTCCCGTGAGATAGAACCATGATGTTCTTGAGGTCGGCAGGACCCGCAGTCTTGGTTACCACTCCGGCGACGGCCAGATCGGGGTCCACGTCGTCGAACGCCACCGTGCCGAATAGCTGCTGGCGGTGAACGGCTTCCACGGCCAGAACGGTTCCGACGGCTCCCGACGCACCCTGAGGATGGCCGAGGACACCTTTGTATGAGACCACCTTCGGTAGATGGTCGCCCCATAGTTCCGCTATGGCTTTTGACTCCACCTCGTCGTTGTTTTCGGTACCCGTACCGTGAGCGAACACGGCGTCGATGGTAGGTGATCCGGCCTCGTCCAGAGCGGCCTCCATGGCACTCAACACCCCTTCCATAGTCATGGCGGCCACGCTTACTCCATCGGCCGCCAGACCCGCTCCCGTCAGATACGCGATGGCGGGCCAACCGATGAGGTCTGGTTGAGTGAGGAGCAAGAACGCCGCCGCGTCCGCCAGGACTAGACCGTGGCGTCCGGCCGCGAACGGGCGGCAACGGTCACCATAGATCCTCCAGGAAGCGAAGCCGGCCATCGAACTAAGCGTCACCTCGTCCACCCCGCCCGCCAATGCGAACCGAGAGTGGCCGAGCCGTATCAGGTCCATGGCGGTGGCTATGGCATAGCTCGAGGAGGCGCAGGCATTGGCGAACTGATAGTGGTGTTCTATGTTCAGCACGCCCGCCAGCCGATCGGATACCATCCGGCCGCCGTGCGGAAGGTGACCAAGCTCCCGCTCGGCCACCGTATCCGAACTGGAACCGACACACAGTGTGTCTATACCATCGCCCCGATCGACGGAGAAGCCGCCGGAATCCAACACCTCCTTGATCGCGAAGCCAGCCAACGAGAATAGATCGGTGCCGAGTCCGACGGTGTGAACCGTTCTGGAGGTGTCGAAGCAGACCCGCTGGCTACTGGTATCCTTCTTGGCCAGTAGTGAGTCCCAGGTCTGGGCCACGGTATCCCCGCCCGCGGTGATGAGTCCAGTACCGACCACTGCTACTCTGGAACCGCGCACCCCAACACCTCCTCAACCCGAACCACCGCCGGTTTGTCTTCCCTATCGTACACCCGTATTCCGATACCCGAATGGATGGGAACGTCGGTGACTTGACTCACCCGATCTCGCCCGCCGTAGCCCAGCTTTTCGACCACGACCCGGATATCCACGACCTCGGCCCCGAACAGACGGACCGCCTCGACCAGAGCGGCCATGGTGCCGCCGCTGGCCAGTGTGTCGTCGATCAGTATCACCTTGTCGTATTCCTTGAGTCCGTTGATGAGTAGCTCACCGTCGGCGTATTCCATGGACAGCGGTACCACGAACGACCCCGGAATCTTGTACGGCACGTTGTGGCGAGCCATGGCCAGTGGGAGCCAGACCCGCATACTGAATAGCCCCGCCAACGCCGCACCTTTGTCCTCTTCGGATAGCACCACCGAGCCGATCGTCGGTATCGGGTGAACGTTCACCAGAAGATCCAACGCCGCGTCCAGTACATCCGGACGGGTTGCCGGGATTTGGTCCGTCAACTCGTTGATGGTGGTGTACCGACCTTTGCCGCTCAGAACCGCACCCGCCATCTCATAGACGTTGGTGAGCAGTCTGACCGAATTCGTCTTTGGTCCCATTACTCGTCCTCCTCGGCTTCGTCCTCGACTACGTAGTCGGTCACGAACCGCCGTAGTTCCTCCGCCGTTACACGATACTTGTTGCTAACCTTGAACGCGTGAATGCGTCCATCCGCAATGAGCTTGTACACCGTGTAGCGGTGCACTTCCAGCATTTCAGCGATCTCCCGGGCATCGTAGGTCTGAAACACCTCCTTCGCCATTAGCTATCACCCTCTCGGCCCGTCAGGTTCCGGACCAGATTGTAAATGTCCTCCATGGATCCGATGCTATCACCGTTCCTCGCGGCGTGACGGGAGTGGACCGCCCGAACGGTCTGCCGCAATTGATCCAGTTCTATCGGCGGCCGGTTGTCCTCGTTCCAAGTCTTGAGCAGGTAGTAAGTCTCACGCGGAGTCAAGCCCAGACTGGCATACCTGCCGGCTAGACGAGCCGCCACGTTCGACCGATCACCTTCATCCACCCCCTCGAGCAGTACATCGTACCAGCCAGGTTCCAGCGGTCTTTGAACGGTACCCTCGGGAAGCTGGTCCGGGTCCAACCGCCGCGGCGACACGGTCCACCGCCACATATACTTCCGACCCGATACGTGTCTGGATGGCGGAGCCACTACGAATCCGCCGTCACCTTTGAGGTCGATACCCGGAACCATCCCGATCCTACTCGGGATGGCCGTCTTGGTCCGATAGTAGTAGTGACGACCACCGCTCCCGGTGATGGCTTCCAGAGTCTTCGGCAGTCCCAACTCCTCGAACGCGGACATGGGGCCATCTACGTCCACCACCGCTATCCGGGAGACTTGGCCCGTCACTATGCCGACGTTGGATCCATAGAACTCGTCGTCGAACCACTGGATAACCTCATCCTCGGTGGGTAATCTCTCCGTGTAGGGCCGCCACGGAATCCGCGGATGCTTCCCCGGCCACGAACAACTCGGTCGGCCGCAGGTACAGCCACCCAACAGTGGAACGTGACACGGTACCACCGAGAATCCCTGGTCCAGGTATCCCAGGGCTATTCTAGTCATGGCGTCCATAACTAGCGGCGAGCCTTCTTCTTCGACGAGGAACGCTGCCGCTCATCCTCTTCCTCGCCCTCATCGTCGTCGTCTTCTTCGTCCTCTTCGTCTTCGTCTTCCTCTTCATCTTCCTCGTCCTCGTCGGCCTCGTCCTGATCCTCGTCATCCTCGTCTTCCTCGTCTTCGTCGTCGAGGTCGGCTTTGGACTTCTTGGATGCCTTCAGCGAGGCGTCCTTCGGAAGGACTTGCTGAATGGATGAGAACATCTCACCTTCACGGCCGGCTTGAGTGGACGGCCGGTCCACCACCACCAGCACGACGATCCGACCAATGAGTTGGTCCGTCGATCGGTTGATCTTCCCCTTCAAGCCGAACGCGGTGAGTGTCTGCTTGAGACCCACCAGCGCACCTTCCTGGAGACTAGTCCAGGACTTGATGGTGGCACCTTTGTGCTTACCGGAGAGGACCTTCCACGTCCAGGTCAACATCGGATTACCCGACGTCTTGGATTTGTCCTTGGTACAGGACACCAGCTTGGCACGATACCTACCCGCCGGCACTCCTAGAGTATCGGGCAGCTCATCCAAGTTGTAACTGAGTTTCGGCATGTTGCAATCCTTCCTATTTCGCTGCGTTCCAGTGGTTGAGAATCTTCTCGATAGTGGGATTCTTCATACGCGGTGGCAGTAAACGTAGGCGATTCTTGGCTAGATAGTAGAACCCGTCGTCGTCGAGGTGCTTGGTGGTTAACAGATACCTCGCCTCCTTCTTGTCGTCCTCGTCTGGCGGTTGAAGCACCAACCGTGCCAGCACATCCACGTAACCACCAACCTCGAGCGCGAGCACTCCGGGTAGTGAGGGGACTCCTATATCCCTCCGGTCGTCTACCCGCTCACCCGCAGACATAAATACGTGCATCCGGTTTTTCTCCTTACCGGACTTGGCCAGACTGCGGAACGCCTGGAGTAGCTGTCGCATTTGAAAACCGCTCCTCAACCAGTCTTGTTGGGTGGGCGGTGCGGTTCTGCTCAGATCGGTGAGTGTCTGGTCCTCGTCCAGGGTACCCAATATCGTCGGCATGGAGATATCTCGTTGTTGCGCGGTGAGTGAGTCAAAGCAGACCGAGCGGAAACCGGAGCCGCCCGTCCGTAACTCGTCGAACACGTCCTGCAACTCACCGAAGTTGGTGGGAGACGCCACGGCGATATCCATGCCCGCGAGGGTCAACGTGCCTTGGTCCACGTCTATGAACAGCGTCGGACTGGTAGCCTCACACTGCTGGGCCGAGCCGAGTAGCTGGGTTTTGCCAGTGTCCGTCAGACCATAGACGACCATACACATCCGAACCTTGGCCAGGCTTGGCGGTCGATGAACTTTCATGGCTCCGTCCGATCGGGCTTGATCTCGTACGCGTTCTCGAGGGCGAACCGCCAGTCGCCGCCCTTACAGAATAGCATACACGGATCTTTGAAAGCACAGTACGAGCAGGTCATGGTGCCAGGTTCGGGGTATAGCTTGAACTTACCCACGGTGAGTTCCTCGATGACCGCCCGTAACCGCTTCATCAACAACTCGACTTGGCGGTCGTTGATATCCAGGACGTGACGTTCATACCTATCCAGCCTGGACTTACTAGTGGCGAGCTGCTTCCGCAGCCCGTTCCACAGCACACCAGCCACCGGCTCGTCGGTCAAGTCCTGGGCGCACCACTTATATGCCACGAACTGAGGATCACGTTCTAGATAGGCGGGTTGTAGCTGGCTGTAGGATTTGTGCTCCAGTACCAGGATGTGGTTCCGACGACGGCCGTCACGGACCAACCCATCCAACCTGGCATCGAACGTCCAGTCGGTTCCGGGGATGGGTTTGAGTACCTGTTTCTCAACGGCCAGCACTTCCAGGCGGTCCTTACCGTACCGCATCAGATACCCCTCGAGCATGTCCCGACCCAGTTTGCGGTTTTCTCCGAGGGATTCCATATCGTGTTCCAACGCCAGCCTGGACAGATCGCCGCCAGCCTCCATCAAGACTGCTACCTTCCGTATCTCCGAGTCCACCCACTTCTCGAACACCGCCACCGGGTCCTTGCCCCGCTTGTAAAACTCGGCCAACGCTTCGTGGATGCCCACACCAAGGTCAAAAGCGGCATTCCGGGCCAACGGCCTGTACCGTAAACCATACCCGAAATACCACCTCAGGCGGCAAGCCGACCAGTCGCCCAATTGGGTGGCCGACATTTTCGGTTCTATTGTTACGCTCATGACCAGGATCCTTCTAAGTGACGTGCCGCTTTCAGTATCCAAGTCACGAACTCGTCGGTGGTACACGCCATGAGCTTCGTGGCCGGCCGATCAATCTTGACTGCCATTCTTCACCTTCGCCCTTCTCCGCTCCGTCCTGCTGGCAAGCCGCCCGCTGGGGTGTCGCCAAACCCCGTCCTTGCCAATATAGATCCATCCTTCGTGAAGTCGGATCGGTGGCCGTTTCGGGTCCCACCAGTCCGGCATGTCCTCCAGCTTGAGTCTCGGCAAGGTCTTCGGAGGATCGGCCGCCTCGTATTCCTTCTGTAGAACTGGATGACGAGGATCCGGGCAGTCCTTGCTGGATACCCGGGTGAGGTGCTCCATCATCATCGCATCCCGCTCGGGGTGATCTATGTTCATCGCACTCCTTCGGTAGTCAGGTCAACCCATTCCACTTTGTCTAGCGCGGCCCTCCGATCCGCAGACACCTTGACCCTCCACTGGTTTGCCTTGTCGTAGTGATAGAGCCCGATTTGCCACATCCAGAACGCATCCGCTTGGTGATCGTCTCGGATGGACATAGTATGGGCCTTGCGGGCGCTGGCGATCATGGCCGCTTTGTCGGCATCACCCCGCCCCGTGGCGTACTTCTTCACAGTCTTCGGAGGCACCACCACTAACGGGATGTCATTGCGCCAAAGGGCGAGCCGGAAAACTCCTCCTAGCTCGCCCACGGTGAACGGCTTACCCTTACTGTGGAAGCTGTAACCTTCCATGACGACCAAGGATACGGGTACCAGTCCTTGGATCGCATCTTCGTCACCCTCGATACCGCACCTCGCCAACAGCATGTTCTCGAGGTCGTACAGCCGTTCCGGCCCGCGAGTCCGCGGTCGGACCGTTTCGGTAACGCCACTGGGATGACAGAATGCGGTGGCCACTAGACTTGGATCCACCGCTAAGATGTTGATGCGCGTCGGTAAGTGCTTTACCGTCATAGCCCGTTGCCACCCCGCCGCCCAGTTGCTTTGTGTCAGCGGTCTCCATTTTAGCGATTATTTACGGTAAAGTCAAGTCCCATCTATAGGTGTAGTTACAACCTACTAGTGGAACTACCACAAAAAAAGTCCCCGTAACCGTTGACAAACATTTCTTGGTGACGGGGACTGTGGAGTTGGCCCTCCGTCTATCTTCGACCCCGGTACCATCCGCCGCCGCCACCGAAGAACACCAAGACCAGGACGATGATGAGTACGATCTCCCAAACACTCACAACGAACCTCCTTAGACGACCACGAACTTGAGTATCAGTGTGATGAGGGCAACGCCGATCAGGACCGTGGTCACAATGTTGCCGTACCCTTCGGCCTTACCTTTGGCCGTACCTCCCATCGTCGCGATAGTGGATGCCAGTTGAGTCTCCAGTCGTTGGATCCGATCCTTGGCATCCCCGACCTGTTGAGCCACGGAGCCGACGGACGTGCCGAAGGTCTGACTCATCTGTTCCATCTGTTTGGCCGTGGCCGCTTCCGACTTGGCGATGGAACGTTCACTCGCGAGGGTTTGTTCCTTGACCGCTTCCTTCTGGGCAGCCAAAGCCGCATCCACGGCGGCCTTCACATCCTGTTTTTGTTCGATTCTCTGTTTCTCAATCATTTGGTTTTGGGTCTCGAGGGCCTCGAACTTGATCTGGGCAAACTCTCGGGTGGCCGCAATAGCATTTTCGACTCCCTTGAACCTGGAGTGAGTCAAGTCCGTCTCCGCCTTGATTGCCGCCTCCAGGATTTCACGAAGTCCGTCGATCGCCCGTATTAACTGCTCCGTGGTGAGTGCCGTCGGATCGGTTTTGCCGTTAGATGCCGTCATCGTTCCCCTCCTTTACGAAAGTCCCGCTATTAGCCCGATAATGCA
>QGNH01001320.1_pt2 | contig 20146 bp, 29 predicted proteins | sample 1735481 | NCBI WGS metagenome assembly QGNH01 (sample SAMN09239004, study PRJNA386568) | Viral metagenome, whole genome shotgun sequencing project.
AAAGCACCTGTTCCACTTTGGATATCTATCTCTTGATTGTTCGTACAAATTGAATTTGTTATTACTGCCATATTTTATCCTTATATTGCACAAGCAACGAGAGTTATTGATCCTACAACAATTGTTCCTGTCGTATTAACTAATAGATAGTAGTTATTTGGTACGATAGCTGAAAAATTATAGACGGCAACAGCCGCTGCAGTAAATGAAGCAACTACCGTATTAGTTGTTGGTGTACTTGTTGATCCAACACCCATAACTAATGTTGCAGCCGTTGAACTGGTAATATTACAACTAATCGTCACCAATAAATTATATCCTGTTGTGTTTTGAACTGCTGAACCCGCTGTTAATGAAGTTGCAAATCCAGCTGTTGCAAGACTGGAACTTACCGGTGCCGTTGTAATACTTCCAACAAATGATCCTGATGCATGTACGTTCGTTGTGTTTAATATTGTTGTGCCATCTACAGGTACACTTGTTGAAGGCAAAGTCTGATAAGTTGGTAAACTCGATGTGCCGTTTGAAATCAATATGGTGCCACTTGCACCTGCAGCAGCATCAGAAATTAAACCCGCATTGGTTGTTACTAAAGAGCCGTATGAATTAAGAGTTGGAATAGTTAAACCACCACTACCAAGGTTAATTGTTAATCCTGTGGTTGAACTTGTATTGCCCAACACAATATTTGTAGCGGCTGCTTTCGTCGCAATGCTCAAAGCACCTGTTCCACTTTGGATATCAACTTCTGCATTGTTTGTACATATTGAATTTGTTATTACTGCCATATTTTATCCATTTCTTAAAAGGCCACATACTTCATAATACATGGCCATAGATTGATTAGTTTACGCTCAAGTTACCGGTCGATGTAAATACAGCCCACGCATTATTTGTTGTGATGCATACAAGATCAATTGTATCAAATTGACTAGTAGAGAGAATATAACCACTTGTTCCAGATGTTGTTGTTGCAGCGTTAAATGAAATTGTCTGAGAAGCATTTTGTGAGATTCTCCATAAACCTGAACCTGCACCTTGAACAGCAACACGTTGCCCAACTGCTGCAGTAGCAGGCAATGTAAAGGTAACAAGTGTTGAAGTATCGTTTGATACATAACCTGTATTGACTGCCATAGCCTGAGTTGAACCGGTAACATTAATAAAAGGTGTTAATGCAACAGGTAGTGCTTGAAATGAAGGAGCAGAGCCGGAATTACCTGTTAATACATAACCATTTGTAGATGCAGCATCCGATATGACGCCTGCAGTTGTCGTAACTAATGCACCATATGAACTAAAACTTGGAATATTCAATGAACCTGAACCAACATTCAATGTCATTGCGTTAACACCTGTTGCTGAACCGATAACAATACTATGATCGGTTGCATCTGCACCCAATGACAACGTTCCTGTTCCTGTAGTGACACCAAATGTGTTATTAGCCACAGCGATACTTGAAGCGGCGCTTGATGCCATGACTAAAGCACCACCACTTGAGTTACCAATAGAAATGTTACCTGTTGTTGATGATTGACCAATATTAATATTTCCTGAACCTGTTGTTGCAGTAAATACACCATTGGTTGTAGCAATAGTATGACCCAGTGTACCTGTTGTAATATTTACACTCGTGTTACCCGTAGAATTACCAATTTGAACGGGGGTTTGAGTTGCTAACGTCGCGATATTAAGCGCCCCACCGTTCGATTGAAGAACTGATGATACATTATTAGTGCTGATACTGTTTGTTATTGTTGCCATAATCGATCCTATGAATCTTATAAATTAAACGAATATTAAATTACCCATTGAACTTCGAACTTTAAAATCTGTATTTGCTGTTGTGCATAGCAATTCAATTGAATCATATGCACTTGTTGAAGTGACAGATCCTGTTACACCGGGAGTTGTACTCGTGCCAACCATATGAATTGTTTGCCCTGCGTTCTGTGCTATTGTCCATAATCCAAGAGATGCACCTTCAATAACAATGACATCACCAAATGCAGCTGTTGCAGGAAGTGTTGCTGTTATAAGATTTGAACCGTCCTGCATTACATAACCTTCATTAACGGTTAACGTAACGGGAGTCGTGGTTTGTGGATGCCATACAAAAAATGGACTTGGAATTGGTTTGAAGCTTGGCGCAGATGATCCATTACTTGTAAGAACATAATTAGCCAAACCGGGATCAACGTTGTTGAGAATCGTACCATCATAGTACGTTACACCAAAAACATTGGTGAATGACTGTGTATTCGTTCCACCTTCAATAATATGTAATGGACTTTTTTTACCATATGCCATAATTTTCTCCTTAGAATATGAGGTATTCAGTACCATTAAATAAGAATTGAAGTGCTTCAAATGCCGTATTCATGGTCACTGTTGTTGCCCCGTCAATAAGTACAATGCCGCTCACGGTTGTTACTGTAATATTATGAGTAATAGCTAGACCAATATTATCTTTAACAATCCATACTCGTCCTGTAAGTGCACTATCAGGTAATAAAATAGTAATCGCTAAAGTTGTTGTATCAACACCAAGAAATTCATCAGTATCCAAAACTACATATGGAGTTGTAGAAACCGGTGTATATTTAAGCGTTAGTGTTCCCGGTGGATAAAATCCTGCTGAGGTTGAACCTGCTTGTGACATGATTACTCCTTAAATTGTTGATCCATAAAATACGGTGAGATATACAGATCCAACACTTGGTGTTAAACCTGAAAAACTGCGTATATATGTTGACCATCCTGCAGATATGAATTCACCTTGGTCTAAACTTTTATTAGCTGTTACATCAAGTAGTATGAAATTACCTGCTGCCACAACTCCATGATCAGTTACGCCATCCCATGAGTACACTAAATCAACATCAGTTAAATTTTGTAAATGATATATGCGTACAGGATTTACATATGGAGTTCCAAGTGCTATGTAATCATCAGTAATGCTGCTATAAGCTAATAAACGTAATGGTTCAACCGCTAATTTAATTGCAAAAGTTCCCATACAATTCCTTTAAGCTAATACCATGAATGAAATAGTAATTGTGTCTGTTGTACCAAGAGTTCCGCCTGTATTAATAACTTCAATACTTATTGAACCTGCAGCTTGTGTAGCACCTTGCTCTTGTAATAATGCTCCGCCACCCGATACGTTAGTGTTAGATACGCTGTAAAGTAAACCCCCTGTTGCCGTAATCAAACTATTTTGAAGTTCAATAGTAAAAACACCTGTATTAACGATTGAATTACCTGTTAATGTTGATTTACCAATACGTGAGTTATTAACTACTATATTTGTAGCATTGGCAGTTGTATTGTTACCGGTAATAGTTGTTAATCCTGCACCTGTTACAGTTAATGATTGTGCAGTTGTTAAACCTGAAGTTTCAAGAGTGTTAAGTGTTGTATCGCCTGATACGTTAAGTGATGTAAATGAAGCGCTTTCACTGTTAGCAGCAAGTTGTGTCCATGTTTGTTTATTTGTAAATACATAAACAGTTTGTGGTGTTACCGATTGATTTACCCATTGAGTCCCATATTCAGCTGAATCTTTTGTCGTTGGTGCACGCATAGCGATAATCGGTTGCGGTGATAGATGTTGTAATGGATTTTGTAATCCATATGCTTTATTTATATTTGTTACTTGTGTTGCCATATTCTTACTCCATTAAGGGTTTTTACATATGATGCAACGTTACGATATATAAATTGAATATTACAAATTACTATGTTTTATTTATGTACAAAAAATAATCTATATACTGATTAGGAACTTAATATGAATATCAAGAAACCATGGAGAAGAAGATTATCAGTAGATATACCAATAACCCTTTATGATAAAATAAAAACAAGAGCAGGTAGACGACATTTATTATTAACTCGATATATAACACGAGCATTATTTCGATATCTTATGGAAGAAAGTAAATATGAAAACGAATCAGATCATGCTTGCACATGCAATTGTAGCAAAATATAATATAACACTTTTAGATGCTAAATTTATAGTAAAAGCAGTTACGGAAACAATCATGGAAGAACTCATGATAAATGGTTCCGTATCAGTTGGATATCTTGGTGTATGTCGAATAATCCAAAGGAAAGATAGAATTGGAGTTAATCCACATACAAAAACTCCATTAGCGATTCCCGGTCGTAAATCAATTTCTATGCGACCAAGTGCTCGATTCAAGCGAATGCTTAAAGAACTTAAATAATATAAGCGCTCTGTAATAGGGCGCTTTTTTCTTGTTATATTTATAAGATATCATCTATGATATTTTCCAACGTACAGAAAGATCGTAACTTTCAACAAATTCATTCGGCGTAATCGATTGCTCGCCACATCAAAAAAATCCACCGACGTACAATAAGCCTCGTCAACTTTAAGATGTTATTTCACAAATCACACTTAAGGAAAAACTATGTCAATTACGACAACCAGTATTTTACCGGCACCGGTGCAACAAAGTTTTAGTTACAAACTTTTGTCAGTACCGGTTCCGAATATGATTCACAAGATTCCTGCGATGTTGAAAACTATGCCAAAAAATGGCGGTACAACACTTCGCATGCGTAGATATAATCCACTATCAACCGCTATGGTACCATTAGGAAACACAGGACAAACTCCACCTGCTCAAAACCTTACAGCAATCGATATTGACGCAAAAATTTCCTTCTATGGGACCTATGTCGCATTGAATGAACAAGTAACTTTACAGAACCAAGATCCTGTATTGAATGAATGCGCAGCTCGTTTAGGAGTTTCACTAAGACAAACAGAGGATCAGCTAACAAGAGACATGTTAGCATCAACAGCATCATTTATTAACTGCGTAGGCGGTGTTAATGGTGATAATCCAACTGAATTAACAGAATCAGATATTGCTGATGTTATTCAAGCTTTGTTATCAAATAATGCATACACAATTATGGATAACATTAGAGGTGAAGACCGTTTCGGTAAACTTTGTGCCGAATTAAAATCTTTGGTAATTGACTTGGAAGCCGTAGTAGCTTTTAGCTAACCGGTAACAGGGGGCAAGCAACGAAAGTGTGCAGCCTGAGAGACTAAACCCAGAGACGCCGAAAGGTGATGCGATAGTCCGACCTCCAAAGGAAACTTGGAGAGGTGAATCCGAAGCGGTTTACCCGCCTAGAAATAGGTCATATAAGTAACAGAAATGACATCTCCGGTTCGTAATGCATACTTTGCATTATGTAGTACTGATTTAACAAAAACGCTTGAAGGCGTTAATGGTTTCTTAAATACAAACCAATATCCTGCACCTATGAATGCATTGCAATCAGAATGGGGGGCTTGCCGCAACCTCAGATTCCTTATTTCGAGTATAGGTTCTGTAACGAAACTTGCATCACAGAACGCTCAAAGTGTGTACAACATTTTCTGTGTTGGTATGGAAGCTTATGCATGTATAGAGCAAGACGGCTATAGCGCAAGCTTCATTTATCGTCCGCCAATCTACGATGGGCCTTTGGCGCTTAATGCTTCTGTAGGTTACAAATTTGCAGAAGTCCCAAGAATCACAAATGACCTCTGGATCTTGAATCTCAGATGTACCGCTTTAGCAGCTTAAGAAAGGAAATATTATGTCTACTGATACTCTTATTCAACAAGGTCGATTTATATCTGCACAAGTACCGGTAACCATTCCGTTGCGATCAGGTGTAGATTGGATGAAAGTTTATAATAAAACTGTTGCTGCCGCTGCACAAACTACTGCAGTTGGTGTTGAATACTACTGGCAACGTGGTTTTGGACAAGGTGAAGGTTGGGAATATTTGAAAAGTAATGCTGCTGATGCTGCTAACTTATCAAATTATTTAACAACAGGTGGTTTTACATATATTGATTCATCAATTAATAACTACGGCCTATTAAATGCAACAATTACAGCTATTTCAGGATCTGCAACACCTCCTGTAGTTACTAATACCGGTACGAATGGACTTATTGATGGTAATGTTGTTCGTTTATTTAACGTTGCCGGTGGTCAACAATTAGGTGGTATGGATTTCACTATTGGTTATAACGGTTCTACATCTTCAACATCATTTGCATTGTCATATATGGGACCTATCGCAGCAGCAACAACAGGTTCATTTATGCAGATTAATAATGACCCATTGTACTACCCAACTCGTCGTTCAATTACCAATATTACGCAAGCAACACAAGCAGTTGTTACGTTATCGGTAACTCATGGATATCAAGTTGGTCAATTAGTTCGTATGAATGTGCCATCTGTTTTTGGTATGACCCAAATGAATGGATTGCAAGCTACTATTGTTGCTATTAATACAACAACAACTGCAGCTCTTACAAGTAATACAATTACATTGAACGTTGATTCTACTGCATTTACTGCATTTACATTCCCTGCAAGTTCTTCAAACGCATTTACACCGGCTACGGTTGTACCTATGGGTGAAGATACTGCAGATGCATTAATACAAAATGTAAACATCTTAAGTGATGCAACAGTTAACACAGGATATATAGGTATGACTTTAGCTGCGGGTGCTAATAGCCCGGCAGGTTTAAGTGGAAATCTTATCTATTGGGTTGCAGGTTCATCATTTAGTGTCACAAATAACTAATTCATGCGTGGGGTACTGTTATGGTACCCCTCTATAAAAAAGGAGAAATTATGTCAGTAAAAAAAGTATTATCAAAAGAATTAATGGCGCAAAGAGATCGTGATAGAGAGTTAGTTAAAGGTGTATTTAAAGATTATGAAGTTCCCGGTGGATCAATGGGTTTTAGCTTTAGAAAATACTTAGGTGATCCAATTGAGCAATACACAATGGTTGACGGTTCTGTGTATACCATTCCATTAGGTGTTGCAAAGCATTTAAATAATAACTGTTGGTATCCTGTTCATTCATATATGAAAGATGAAAATGGTAATCCTACTGCACGTGTATCTGAAAAGATTAAACGTTATGGATTTCAAAGTCTTGAATTTATGGATATCGATGATGCAGATAATGGCGCACATCAAATCATTAAAGTAGAAAAGTTTGCTGTTGCTGTTTAAATCTTAGGAACTATCATGTCTATCCTGGCATTTCAATACCCTGTATTTCAACCGGCTATGAGGATTATATCAGGTATAACAAACGATTTTCCCGCAGTGGTTACCACAACATTTAATCATCAATATATCAATGGAATTGTTATACGACTGATTGTCCCACCGGGATATGGCATGGTTGAAGCAAATCAATTATTTGGAACAATTGTGGTATTAAGTGATACCACCTTTTCAATAGATATTGATACGCGATATTTTAATCAATTTGTTGTTCCTATGGGACCAAATAGTAATCAATCAAGTCAGGCAATACCCTTTGGTGAAGATAATGCAACTCTCTTAGCAGCGTATACAAACGTTTTACCTTATTAAAAAAGGAGGTAGTAATGGCAGATTCAACGCTTCAAGCAATTAAAAATAAAGTGCGAAGAATTACTCGACGTCTTTCTGAAGCACAATTAACCGATGCACAACTTACACAATATATAAATACTTATGTACTCTATGATTTTCCTGAAACTCTTCGTCTTTTTAACCTTAAGACGACTTTTTCTTTTTATACTTTACCATTTGTAGATACCTATTCTACAACTAATTCTGCCTTTCCAAATAACCCATTGTATAATTTTACCAATAAATATATTACAACTGATACGCCTGTATATATTGCGGGATACTCGGCAATGTTTTCTCAATCACGCGAACAGTTTTATGGTATATATCCAATTGTTAATAATATTTCATCGATTGGATTAACGGGAAATGGAACCCAAACATCATTTACCGGTGTTATAAACTCACAACAAGCAAATGTTCCGGCAAATAGCACGCAGATTATCAGTTTGTTACAAAATGAAGTTTTGTTTAGCTCTGTTGATTCTAATGGAAATGGTCTTGCTATGCAGGATACGCCTATTCTTGATGCTACAACGGGAAGTCCAACTATTTATGGTATGTTATATAATGCATTAACGACCAATACATATCCTTACAATGTAAATCCAACTATTGGATTACCTTTAAATCCTAATGGAATACAACCTTTATATTTACTGGCGCCTTATACTAATAGTTCATTGTTTCCTACAACGAATTATATTAATTATGTAACAGGTGAATTCTTTGTAACCTTTCCCACTCCTCCTGCGCCGGGAGTTCCAATTGATAGTCAAACAGTTCCAACAAATCCAACATTACCGCAAGCTTTATTGTTTTTTGATGGAAAATTTATTGTGAGACCTGTACCGGATCAACCATACAGAATTGATATGGAAGTCTTTGTTCAGCCTGCTGAGTTATTACAAAATAATCAGAATCCCGAGTTAAATGAGTGGTGGCAACTTATAGCATGGAATGCGAGCAAAAAAATATTTGAAGATAATAATGACTTTGATGATGTTCAAAGAATCATGCCGGCACTTAAAGAACAAGAGCGATTAGTTCTGCGCAGAACACTCGTGCAGCAAACAACTCAGCGTGCATCAACTATTTACAGTGAACAAACTTCTATGAATGGTGGGTTTAACGGATGGGGATCCGGCGGAGGTAATTTTTAATGCCTACATATACATATACGCCAAACACTCCATATGGCCCAAATCCTTTTAATCAAACACAGAGTCCTATTTTAAATAACTTTGAGGCTATTTTTGAATGGGCTGCAATTGATCATTATGGATTAGATCAGGCATATAATATTGGTAAACATCGATGGTTACATTTACCTCAACAGACTAATCCATTTGTGGTTCCTGATACAACAACAAATGAAATTTCATTATTTTGCATGGAAACACCACCACCGGGTGCTAATCAATGTGAATTGTTTATGCAATATCCATTTAATGAGACTACAGGACTTCCGGGGGTTCAGTTGCAATTAAGTCCACCATCAACAACTAATCCTTTAGGAACATATGGAACATCAAATGCTCAACAAATTACTAATAATTCTACATCAGTAGTAGTTATAACTTCAAATTATATTCAATTTTCATCAGGAATATTATTTAGATTTGGACCTGCTACAAATGTTGTTCCTAATACGGCAAATTATATTGTTTATAGTTCAGCACCATTATTTCAAGTTCGAAATAGTGGTGGTCTGGTAACTGCTACACAACCCGGTGTTTTATATGTAGCATCAGGTATGTCAATTGGAGGCGGTATGTATGGTAGTAATTGGAGTAATATATTTTTAGATGAAGTAGCAAATCAACCAAGTTATACATTTAATTATTTTACGATGGGAATGTAATATGGCTGTAAATTCATATGTACCGGACATGCCACAAGGTCAACAACCGGTTAATTCAACTCAGCCATTATTTTTTGATAATTTTGGCGATATTAGTACGTTATTTGGTGTTAATCATGTTGGTTTTAATGTGACAAATTCAGGTAAACATACAATTGTTAATTATGTAGATCAAGCAGGTGTTATACCGCAAACAGGTGCTAATGAAATGGTATTATTTGCGCAAAGTGTTGCACATGATCCTAATTCTATGGAATTATTTGGTGTTTATCCAAACAACCAAGGTCTTTTTCAATTAACAGGAAGTACATCAAATGGTAGCAGTGGAGGAGGAACTATTGCGACATATGCACCTTATGGTGGTGGTACTTATGGAACGACTAGTAGTCAAGGTTGGGCAAGTGGTTATTATCAATATTTATCTAATGGAGTTTTGTTTATGACGTGGGCGCCAATAACTGTAACAGGTGCAGCTTATAATCCAACAACTCCGGTTCCATGCCTGATTCCTAATAAAACCGGTGGTGCGCCGGGATTCACGCAAACACCTTTTTGTGTATTAATGTCAGTTGGATATGGACAGGCTATAGGTGGATTATCAGGTAATTTATTTGCAGCTATTCCTACAAGTGCAACAAATATAAATTTATATACTAATGGATCAGGAACTGCCGGAATTATCATTGGATCTCCTTATTTTATAGCAATAGGAATATAATATGGCTAATTACACTTCAAATATTCCACAACCGGGACAATCTCGAGCAGAGACACAAGCTCCAATTGAACAAAATTTTCAATCAATTAATAATTTTGTAAATGTTAATCATGTTGGATTTACCAATGATACTGATTATGGTAAACATAATTTTACTGTATTTCCTGTACAATCAGTTGCTCCTACTACTAATAGTACCGAGATGGCATTATATTGTGCTGCCTCAACAGGTCCTTTTGGAGTTGATTTATGGCTTCGATATCCAAGTGATGGAATGATTGTCCAATTTACAGGTACATCATCAGGAGCATCAGCTAATGGATTTGCATATTTATCCGAGACTGTATTTATGAAATGGGGCCACGCAACCGGTATAAATCCTAGTAGTGCTAATGTTATTGTTTTTCCAACAGGTGGTGGAATCCCTGCGTTTACAGCAACTCCATTATCAATTTACTTTTGTCCAAGTGCTACATATAGCGCTTATTCAGGATCAACATATATTACTGCTCCTACGAATTTACAATTTACCTTACAGGTTGGAGTTCCCTCATTTGCTACGAGTGTTTATTGGATGGCGATAGGATCATAATATGGCTTTAGATAGATTCCTGATTGGATATGCTGATACAAAAAGTGGTCTTCAATCAAATTACAAACCTTTTTTAATTAATGACAATGCCTTTGAATTACTTGAAAATGCTTATGTGTATCGTGGTCGTGTTCGTAAGCGATTCGGTTCAGTATGGATGGGTTTAACACAATTTAATTCACGATTGAGAACAAATTCATTTTTATTAAATTCAGGATCAGGCCCTGTGTTAACACCTGCTGTAACTGATGGAACAGGTAATTATCCCGCATTAAGCGGATCTCCTACAGCTACAGTTATTGGAGATGTATATGCCATAGGACAAATGTTTTCTATTGGATCTGATACTTTTACCGTTGTTGCAACAGGAACTCCCGGAACGATGTTATCTACAAATCCTGCTGTTACAGTTGCTACCTATGATACTTCAACAGGTGCAATTGTTATTAAAGGTTCTCAGCCAAATTTACCGGTATATTTTTATCCGTCGCAACCTGCAATGGGTATTGATTTATTTTTTAAGCCTTTAACGAATGTGTATCAATCAATAGCATTTGATACTCAGTTTGCATATGCGTTTGATGGATCAACAAATGCGTGGTTGCAATTACAGGCCGGTGTTTCAACGTGGACAGGTAATGATAGTAATTTCTTTTGGATGACAAATTTCGTTGGATTTGATGCTTTTCAAAATTTTTTATGGGTAAGTAACTTTACGATTCCTGACGGTATACGATACTTTGATGGAACTGCATGGTTTCAACCCATATTGAATTGGTCAAAAGGTATGAGTCTTGGTACAACGTTAACGGGTACTGTGCCAATATCGCAATGGTTTAATGGACAGGTTTTTGTTATTGGTAATACATCATTCTTGTCGATTAATGGCACGACAACATTACAACCTCAAGGTATTGGTGCTGCACCTGCTACGGGAACAGGAACATACGATATTACAACGGGAGCCTATGCTTTTAGTGGTACCACGTCAGGAGCAACGATTTATTTTTCAGGTAATGACTATGTTCAGACGGCATTATTGCTTGTTGCGTTTCGTGGATATTTAGTTTTATTAAATACATTTGAACAATTTGATGTTCCGATAAGCGGAGCGGTAAGTAATCAGTTTGTTAACAGAGCTCGATGGTGTGCGTATCAAGCACCATTAACTCCTACCTCATTTATGCAAGATGTTAGTGGTGGTGGAAGTGCATTAGATGCTCCTACACAACAAGCAATTGTTACCGCAGAGTTTATTAAAGATCGTCTCATCGTTTATTTTGAAGCAAGCACTTTTGAATTAGTATTTACAGGTAATAATGTTCAACCATTTATATGGCAACGTATTAATGGTGAACTTGGAGCTGAATCAACATTTTCACAAGTTCCATTTGATAAAGTCGTTTTAGGTATTGGTAATGTTGGTATTCATGCTTGTAATGGATCTAATGTTGATCGTATTGATACTAAAATACCAAATGAAGTATTTAGTTTTCATAATGCTAATGCAGGGATACAAAGGATTGCAGGTATACGAGACTATTATTCAGAGATGGTTTTCTGGACGTTTCCATCTACCGTACGTAATTCAAGTTTTTATTTTCCCGATCGTACTTTGGTGTATAACTATGTAAATGATTCATGGGCAATTAATGATGATTCGTTTACAGCGTTTGGTTATTTCTACGATATATTAAAAACAACAGGTGCTACATGGGGAAATACGATAACACCATGGCAAGATATTACTGAACCTTGGAATGCACTTGGTGATGCATTAAATAACGTTGCAGTAAAAGTGATTCTTGGTGGAAATCAAGAAGGTTTTGTAGTTATTTTGCAGCCTGAAGTAACAACGAATGCATCAATGTTACAAGTTACTAACTTTGTTCAATCTTCGACATTTGGATTAGCAACAGTTACCTGTATTAATCATAATCTTAGCTCAGGTGATTATATACAATTTTCGAATATGAATGGGATAACTTTTACTACACAAACTGATGATATTACGCCTGTGTCATATACTTTAACATCACCAATTGGTTATGTTGCTAATGATCCATATGCTGCAAATACACCTAATTCATTCCAAGTTATATTTTATAATAATCTTGAGAATAAATTACCGGTAATTATTACGGGAACATATCTTGGCGGCGGTACCATGTCGACAGTAAGTGAAATTAATATTTTAACGAAACAGTATAACTTTTATACTGATCAAGATCGTAACGTAGCTGTTCCGAAAGTTGATTTCTTAGTTGATGCAACACAGAATGGTGAAGTAACGGTAGACTTCTTAATTTCATCATCATCAAATCCTATGGTTAATCAAAGTTTGGTAACTGAAGCGTTGCTTGGCGATAATGTTTTAGAAACATTTCCATATAATCCTGAATTAGCCCCATTTGAACAATATCAAAGTCGATTGTGGCATCCTGTATATTTTGCTGCTGAAGGTTCATGTATTCAATTTTCAATAACGATGTCTGATGATCAATTACAAGGTTATTCAATAGATTCAATCGTTGATGGTGTAGGAATAGTTTCGTATATAGCCAATAATGATTTTCAATTGAATGCGATGGTTGTTTATGCTCAACCGACAAGTGATAGAATGCAATAAACACACAATGACGGGATGAGCATCACTGTGTGTTTATATAGGAGAGTGCATGAACGATGTAACTATAATACCTTTATGTTTCATAAGCAAGTGGAAGGTTTCGTATGGCTCAAATTCTACCTTCAATTAATCAAAATAATCTTGGAATGTATGTTGAAAATACATTCGTATGGGAGATTGATTTATTACAAGATATCGATGTTTCAAGTCCTGCATTCAAAGAGCTTTTAGTTCGTTTATATCAAAATTTAAATAAAGTTGTTTTGGCTTTAAACAAGAAAGACAGTGGTTTGTATCCTTACAGGGAGTTTCAGACAGGTAAGATATACAACCTTGATCAACCTATTTACAGAATGACTGTTGCTTGTGGAACATTGCCTAATAATACAACGTTAGTAGTACCTCATGGTATCGTTGTTGAAAATTCATTGTTTTGGATATATATAGGCGGAGCTGCAACAGATCAGGTTGCATTGACAGGTATTCCGTTGCCATATACCGAGACATCAGTATCGACGGCAGCAATAAATGTTGCAGTTGATAATACGAATATATATATCACCACAACATCTGATTATTCTGCTTATACTATCAGTCAGATCATGCTTGAATATGTAAAGAGTTAATAATTTTATGTAAAAGGGATATAAAATGGCAACAAAAGTGACGCCGATAAAAGGATATAAAAAAGCAACGTTCACAAAAGGTGTAGGGCCTCAAGAAGTAAAAACAGATCTATATAATCAACAACAACAAGCACAACAAAATCAAGCAGGTCAATTAGCTCAAGAACATCTTGGTGGACTTGCCTTACCGGGTCAAGGTTTACAAGGTGATAAACAGCAATATAACTTTCAACATATTGCAGATAATTCAATCAATCGATTTAATCGTGAAACTATTCCGGGATTGGCAGCTCGGTTTGCAGGCCTTGGTAGTGGAGCAGCAGGATCATCTCCGTTATTACAACATCAACTTGGTGGTGCAGCAGCAGATCTTCAAGCTCAATTAGGTGAATTAGGTGCTAATTATGGCCAGAGACAACAGCAATTAAATTTAAGTGAAATGGATCAGCAAGCAAATAATCTTCGCGGATTGCAAGGATTTGGTAATACACAACAGCAAGCATCAACTATCATACCGGGACAACAATCAGGGCTTCAAGGATTAACTCAAGCGGTTGGTGGTGTAATACCGCAAGTTGCAGCTGCGTATTTGGCAAGTATGGGTGTTCCACCGGCAGCAGCTCCCGGAGCAGCAACTTCAGCTGCAGCAAGTAATACACCAATAAATCCTGCTGATTGGCGTGTTAACGGACAAATGCCAAGTACAAGTCAAATAATTAATGGTTTAACACCTCGTTAATAAGGAAATATTATGTCATATCATGGTATACAATCTCTAGAAGAAACAGAAAATAAAACAGGTAAAGCATTAGGCACGGGCTTAGCTGATGCTTTGCAAACATTAGCTCAACATAAGATGAAAGCTCTTCAGACAAAACATGATGTTCATGGTCTTATAAAAAGCGGTCTTACACCCGAGCAAGCCCAAGCGATTGCTACATCAAGTCCTGATATAAGAAAAGCTCAATTATCAGGTTTAGGTACATGGAGTCCTTTGCAACAAAATCAAGAAGGAGCACAGAATCCGGTTGCTCAACAGCAAGGGCAATCACCAACAAGTCAATGGAATCCTAAACCTAATTATCAAGAGCAACGGAATCAAATTGCTCAAGAAAAATTAAATTTACAAAAACATGAATCAGTTGTAAAGCAAGAAGAGCGTGATTATAACCGATCGCTTCCTGCTTATGAAGATGCTTTGTCTAAATATAGAAAAGCTGAACAAACTGAAGCTATTATTGATCGTCAATTAGATCTTATTGATAAAGGAGAGGTGCAATTTGGTACAAGTAATATACCTGCTTCTGTTGCATCTTATTTTACAAATCTGACAGGTTTTCCTGTTCCTGAGAATTGGACAAAAAATACGGCGACTCAATATTATGAAAAGAATACAGCTGCTCTTGAACTTGCAATGGCTGAAGCGTCAAAATTTAGTAGGCCGACTGAAGAAATGCGTAAGAATATAAAAAAGGCGGTAAGTGATTCAAGTAACAGTCCTGAAGCTGCTCGACTTGTTCTTGAAACAGGAAGAGATATTCAACAATTAGAGAAATTAGACAAGATCCTTCAAGATAAAATTATTACAGCAAATAATGGAACTCGTCCTGCAAATTTAGCTCAATTGACTGAACAAAGAGCTGCTCCTGTTCGTGAATTAATGTATGAAAAGTGGAAAGATGCATATAGCGATAAAGTATCACAGAATAGCATTCCTCATGTTTCTAATATAACTGAAGCAAAGAATCAAAAATTGCCTAAGTTTATAGATCCACGAATAAAAGTTTTATATACCTTGCAGTCTGATGGTAAATATAAGCTAACAAGTGTTAAGGATATAAAATGAAAGATAAATACAATGCTCAAGCATATGAAGATTTTAATGATTTAAATACAAATTCTATTGCATCTGAAGGCAAGATATATAACAAACAAGCTTTAGAAGACTTTCAAGATATCACATCTCATAATCAACGACCAAAAGGTAATCAGTATGATGAAGATACACCTGAACATGTAAGAAATGGCGAATCGGTTGGAGGTAAAATATTAAGAAATGTAGTTTCAACAGGAGCAAATGCTATATCGCAAGTCGCAGGCTTTCCAGCTGCAATTCGTCAGTTGGGTCGAGGAGTAGTTGGAGTTGTGGAAGCTCCTTTAAAGTATTTATCTGAAGAAGGTTATATACCCGGAGTTGATCCTGAAGAAGCAAGAAATAGATATGCAGAACGAGCTGCAAATCGTCAAGAAGTATACGAAACTACTCTTTTCAAACAGGCTAGTGAAGCAATAAAAAAAAGAGCGCCTAAAGGATATTTAGAGCCAACTCCCGGTAATAAATTTGAAGAATGGGGTCAAGATATTGGCGGTGTTATTGGAGCAGCAGCTATCACGGCTCCAATTCTTGGTGTTCAGGCTACTATAAATGGATTGCGAAAGATTGGGCAGAATTATGCATTGGCAAAAGGAGCAGGTCAAGCAACTGAAGCAGTAACAGGTTCTCCATTAGCAGGCTCAGTTGTTCAATTAGCATTCCCGGGAATTAAGAAATTGTTTAATTATAATGCTATTCGTAAAGCATTAGATCCTAATTCTATTGCTAAAACTGAAAATGAATTACAAAATGAAGTAATAAGATATCAACATAATTTCAATAAGAAATTTGGTAAACAAAGAGTTGAAACTTCAAATATGGATAAACTTATTCAGAAGCGAATAGAAAGAGAACTTGCAAATAATCATAAAGATAAAAAGAATAATGTAGCTACTCTTGAAGTGTTTAAGACGCCAACAAGACCGGGTCGACCTGGTGAATCAACATATGAATGGGAGCGTAGTAATGGTGAGAAGTTACCGTTAGGTTCTGTTAATGGACAAGGAGAGCCTATATTACCTCCATCAAAAGAAAATCGTTTAGCAATAGCTCATCCCGGGAAAAGAACTGAGATTGTATTACCTGATTATGATGAGCATGGAGAATACACACTCGGGATTGATAAGTCGTCACCTTATGGAACTGTTTATCATTCAGTTGAAAAGCCTGGAGCATATATTCAACCAACCGCTAAAACTCAAACGCTTTCTGATTTATGGAGACGAAGAAAAGAAATTGATAATCAGAATTCATCGCAAGCGGTAAAAAATGATCTTCGTAAGATTATTGATAAAACTATAGCCGCACATTCGCCGGAAGCAGCTGCTTTTTTACAAGAGCAACAAGTGCGCGAAGAGTTATTAAAACAAACTCAAGCTAACAAAAAGTTTTTAGAGTTGGCAAAGAAGAATTCAAAAAAGGATAATACCCAATGGTTATGGGCTACGCATCCAAAGGCCAAATTAGCATTGAAAGGTATTGAATATATTAAACCTTATGTTGAGAAGCATTGGTCTGAGATTAAAGCAGTAAGTAAAGCATTGCTTAAAGATAAGAAAGCGGGATTGAAGTATACGACAAACTTATTCACAAGTATTAAAAATAAAGATATGCCTGAATTTGTTAAAGCTGTTCATAAAATACTTGAGGTTAAATAAAAAACCCCACCAAAGCGGAAGTGGGGTTAACAAAGAATATCTACAGATGAAATAGATAAGCGAGAAAGCTGTTACAATTGTAATCGATCAATGATCATGTTGTCTATAAAAAATTGAGGTGTTGTATTAGTCGTCTTTACAAGAAACTCCCATACAGGATCTTCTTCTTCATGACGATTAACTTGCAGATATAAATCAAATGAATCGTTGTGATGATCTTTTACTTTGCAACATGTGCCATAAGGCATTGTATCATACTTGGTGGGAACGCTGTATCTCTCTATTTCCATATCTACTCCCTTTGATTGCTATTGTTTGCGTAAAGCATCTTTTGATGACTGTATGTATTCTAATATTTTTGAATAGAATGATCTATCAATTGAAGCAAGTGTTTTTATCTTTGTACCTGTGCGCTTTTCATATTGAGTCAATACAAGATCTTTAACATCGTCATAACCGGCAAGTATTTTGGTGATATGATCAAATTCGCTCTTGGTTAACGTTTCATAATCATTTGACTCAATCATCTTAATCGACTTAGAATCGTTGCTTATATGAGCGTCTTGTAAGTCATTATCATCTGGGTCATCAGATAAAAGTAGCCCAAGTATATCTTTTATATGATAACGCTTAAAGTATGTCAAAGCGCCTGCATTCTTATGAGAAACTTGGTCATTTGGCTTGCTTATGGCATCAGGTATAAATTCATATACGTTTATAATATATTGACCTGATTTATGAAATAGACGAGCTCCTACATGTTGTACTCCATCTATTTTGCCACCCCATGGAATGACACCAAGCCCATATTTTTTAAGTATTGGATATACATCTTTCAATAATGCATAGTAATCAGCATATCTATTCTTAAATGCTTGTCTATTAGAAGCAATAACCGGAAATTCTGATTGAGCTTGTGATAAAGCATCATATAATTTATCAAGTTCAGGTGATTGTAAAATCATATTAATCCTTTGTTAAAAACAGTAAGCTTTCCTGTTTTTGTTTAATATATTCTTTAAATTCATGTAAAAAAGCATTTAAATGTTTAATATATTTAAATCTTTGCTCCAATTTCATGCAAACCAATCGATTGTAATCAATACATTTTTCTCCCGCAAATGTTGTAAGCACTATCGAATATTCTGATTCTTCTCTTGAGCCATGATTCTTCCACGAAAGACATGCGAGATCAATATTTCGATCTCCTTCATCATCTAATAGCACGCTGTACGTGAATTCATATTTTATATTTGCAGCATTTAAAGTATCTTCAATTTGTTTTATGCGAGCTGTAGCATCATCAATAACTTTAGTTAAATCTTTAACAGTTTTAACTAAAGTTTCAAGACTGCTATTTAATCCTTCACTGTCATAAGTATCAATACGATTTTCAACTTTGTTATTCAATTCTTTTTTATCAAATTCCATCTTCTACCACTTATGTTCTAATGTGTTTTTTATTTCTTCAAGTTTATCTAAATTTTCGTATCTAGATTCATAATGTACGCGGCCAATTATCATCAGTTGCTCTAAGGTAATTCCTTCTATTTCTGCAATTTTTTCAATTCTTCTAATCGCTACTTCATTGCAGTCATAAAAATATTTATTAATTTCAGTATTTTTACCTGTATATGTTTCAGGATTCCAAATAATTCGTCCCTTAAGAAATGCAACGTAATCTCCACTTGCTTTAATTAAAGATATTTTGTTTTTATAATTCATCTACGGCCTTACATTTTCTTTACGATGAGCTGCAATCCTATCCATTCTTCTTCTTATAAAGATTGCATCATAGTTATCACTTTCCTCTGCATATTCCAAATCATCTTCGCAGTCACACAATTCACATATGTCGAGACTTTCACATCCGTCATTAACTCTAAACTCTTCAATTAAACCTTCATATTTACATACATAACATATGCGCCCAACTGATGATAGTTGCTCCACGGTAATTCCTACTTTTTCTAAAAATTTTTCTATGTCTTTAATCTCACGTTCATTGTTGTCGTAAAAATATTTATTATTTTTAGGATTATTACCTGTATATGTTTCAGGATTGTAATGAATACGCCACTCAAGATATCTGGGATATCTCTTGCTTGCTTTGATTAAAAGTGTTTTGTCTTTAAAATTCATCTGTAAATTCATAATTTATTCCTTATATTTTGATTCTATTTCATCTATTGCATCACGAAGGCATTCCGAATGCATTTTTTCACCCTCAAGTCTACCTGAAGGACAATATCCAAAATGATCATACACTTCGACCGGATATTTGCACCAGCAACACATTCCATATGTCATTCTTTTTGGATCGAATGGATTACTTAACACGTTTGAGACTCCCTAACCTTATACCTGCTTCTATGATTTCATTCCATCTGCACTTTTGACAATAATCTTCAATGACAATTTCATAACGATAATCTTCACCGAATCCATTAACTTGTTTGTGACATATAATTCGTTCAGCTTCATTCAAATTACACTTCGTACATATAATATTATTCTTCATTATATATTTAACTTTCTACATACTGTTCGACACATCTCATTGCCCACAATTCGTTTCCATATCTTTAGATATATTTCAATACCACTCATTGCCCATTCTACTTTATGAGTGCATCGAGAATGCATTAAATCACCAAAAAATAATTCGTGTGAGCATATTCTAACAAAGTCTTTCATGCCTATTCTTTGAT